>Ga0209573_1001854_pt1 | contig 29840 bp, 19 predicted proteins | sample TNRBio252014_DNA_FD_185870 | JGI IMG/M metagenome (GOLD analysis project Ga0209573, IMG submission 185870) | Wastewater treatment Type I Accumulibacter community from EBPR Bioreactor in Madison, WI, USA - TNR Reactor_6/25/2014_ DNA (SPAdes)... | ecosystem: Engineered > Bioreactor > EBPR >...
ATTTCCGAAGACTCAACCGCGAATATGAACATACCATTGAATCCGCTATCGCTACCGTGCAATGCGCCTCAATCGCCCTAATGCTTAATAGATTCTAATTTTTGAACAGCCTCTAAAACAACTAAGCGATGATTTGAAACTTCAGATCACCACGGAAATGCAGTCGGAAACGGCTGATTTTGAGGTGGATGAGCTATGTACTTATGTCAAAAATAAAAAGAAGAAAGTATGGATATGGATCGTTTACCATCGTCAAACCAAGCAAATTGTGGCTTTTCAAATGGGGGATCGTAGTGCTAAAACCTGCCAAAAACTGTGGCGTAAACTACAAGCAATGGGCATTCGGGGAAAGCTACACACCGATTTATGGAAAGCCTACGCGACTATTTTTCCGCCCCAACAACACGTTCCCCATGACCAAAGAGGCGAAACTAACCACATCGAACGCTCCTCAGAAGCCGGGTTTCACGATTGGTTCGGAAAACTTACTCCTTTGCCAAATCCTATCGTAATTTGTTCCTAAGCGTCAGATTCTTTATCTCCGATTACAACAAATCATTACTTTGAAACACTACTGGGGATTTGTCGTAATCCGTTTCTTTTCGTTAATTTGGACGGCTAATACCTTTCTGATGAACCCAAGCATACTATTCGTATCATTATTCTTATATCTAACTCTTTTCTCTGATTTAAGATTATCCGCCCAAGTGATTGATGTTTTGCATTACGACATTAACTTATTGACGCATTCATTCCAAGATCAGACCATTCAAGCCGAAACACAAGTTCGATTCAAAGTACTTCAAGATCAAACGAAAAGTATTGAATTGGAATTGTATCAGTTGCAGGTAGATTCCATCATTCATGAGCGGGGCTATAAACTTGATTTTGATTATCAATCGCCTAAAATTAGCATCAATTTTCCTGAAGCCCTCCGTAAAGATGAAGAATACGCCATCCAAGTTTATTACAAAGGTAAACCCGCCCAAGACCCTAAAGGGTTCGGAGGCTTTTTCTTCAAAAATAACATATTATTCAACATTGGCGTAACGATGGAGATTTTCCCTCATAATGCGGGTAAAATGTGGTTTCCTTGTGTGGATAATTTCACGGATAAAGCTACTTATGAAATTCAAGCTACAACCGACATGAAACAAACAGCCGTTTGCGGAGGACGGTTAGAGTCTCATACCATTAACAATGAACTGCAAAAACAGTTTTTTAATTGGAAAATTCATGAACAGATTCCCACTTATTTGGCTTCTATTGCTATCGGTGAATATGTGGAGGTTAAGGATGCTTTTCAAAGCCAAAGAGGAGTAATTCCGGTATCTATTTACGTCAAACCCGGCGGGGAACAAGCCGTTCGCGGTACCTATAAAAAACTTAATCAAGCACTTACTGTCTTTGAATCCCTCTTTGGACCTTACGTTTGGCAACGTGTCGGCTATGTGGCAGTACCTTTTTATGCCGGAGCAATGGAACATGCCATGAATGTAGCCATGCCGGATATAACCATCAACGGTGGTACACAATTTGAAACCTTGTGGGCGCACGAGCTTTCCCACAGTTGGTTTGGAAACTTGGTTACCTGTACGAAAGCCGAAGATATGTGGCTGAATGAGGGCTTTGCCCGCTATTGTGAGGCAATTTTTCTCGAAAAAGTCTATAATACTGCCCGAAGTAAGACTTATTTACGAAACCTTCATGCCAATACACTGAATACAGGTCATTATGCGGACGGGGGCTATTATCCCGTTTCGGGTATCCCGCACAAGATAACTTACGGCAAAACGGTTTATGATAAAGGGGCATTGGTTGCCCATGCTTTACGCGCTGAACTTGGCGATGAACTATTTTTTAGCTCCCTCAAACAATATTTCAAGGATTATCAATTCGGTAATCATACCAGTGAAGAGTTCCGCGACCGTTTAAGTCAGATTTCGGGCAAAAATTTAACCCGTTTTTTTAATGAATGGGTGTTTGAGTCGGGATATTCACAGGTGGAGTTGGTTTCTTATAAATCAGTTCCGGTAGGGAATGAGTATCGGGTAGATTTAGAAATTCGACAAAAACGATTAGCCCGTACTAAATTTCTACAAGGACAAGAGATAGAGGTAATGATTATTACAGTTATGGGAGATACTATTTACCGAAAAGTACCTGTTACCGGAGAAATTACCAATATTCCCGTACAAAGTCCCCAAGAAGCCAAATATGTATTCCTTGATCCGCAAGAGAAACTCCTTGATGCGACAGTCGATCATTTTGCGGAAGTAGGGAAATCGGGCGTAGAAGTTTTGTTAGACGACCTCAACGTACAATTTAGTTCGGATAATCGCAATAATGATCCGTGCTTTGTTCGGCTAAGTCGGCACTTTGTCAGCCCGTCAGAAACAGTTTTTCGCGGCTTGAAATGGTCGAACAATTACTGGTCATTTGAACGAACCAACTGTAGTGATGATCTTCCGTATCTAAATCTCACTTTATTTTATGACGGGGATACGACTACTGGTTTTGACCGTCCTTGGATAGAAAATGAAGATTCGATCATTGTCTTTTATCGCGCAAAAGCGACCGAGCAGTGGACTTACTTACCTAATGCGGAGTTAACGACGGGTTTCGATAAAAAAGACTACAAAGGCGATATGTATGTCAGTAATGGTGCTTTCGGACAGTACACCTTCGCTTCTCGGAATGGTTATGTGGTTGGCAGAGCCGAAATGGGACAATCAAAGCCCCATTTTGACATAGAACCCAACCCTACTACAACAAATTTTACGCTTAAATTAGGGAAAGTTAATGAAAATGGGATCATTACCTTGTATAACCACTTGGGACAAAGTGTTTATAGTCAAACCTATATGTTCAAACCTGATTTGGCAGTAACGGTTGACGTAAGTACTTTACCAAAAGGGATTTATAACCTGCAACTGCAAACGGAGTCAGGCTTGTCAAGTCATCAAAAAGTCATTATTAACTAAATATTGACGAATTCATTATTTCCGTTTGACCACGAAAGCATCGGGGAAATGTACCCTTACAATATCGCGGTATCGTAATGCTTCCTGATAAGACATGAATGTACCCGATCTTAATTTATGATAGGGTTTATCAAACTGGATTTGGATGGGTTCGGTTATATTGGCATTTTTACACTTCTTCTTAAATACTTCAGCACCCGCGAAACTGCCTGAATATAATTGAACTTGATAGTAATAGGTTGATGTGTCTGATTCAGCAGTTTTTCGGCTTAAGATTCGGGCATTGTCATCTTCGGCAGGGAGGGGATTATAACCGGATGCTAAATTGTTAATTTCTCGGAGGGTTACTTCATACAATTTTTGAACCCGTTGCAATTCTAATTGCGCTTGTCGGCGAGAACTTTTGACGGTATCCATTTGAAACTGGAGTCGTTTCTTCTCGTCTTCTAAGCCTTTGAGTCTTTCTTTGAGTTCCTCTAATTCTACCTTGGTACGATTGTCTAATTGATTAGGTGTAGCTTGCTTTTTGAGTTCTTTTTTGGCTTTCCGCATGGTAATCCGTTGCCCGTCTTGAAAAGCGACCACAAAAGCATCCTTAATACCGAACTGTCGCACTTCATTTCTGAAGGATTCGGCGGTTTGACGGTCTGTGAAACGACCAACTAAATATTGATTTACACCATTGGTGGTATCAACTATGAAATTTTCAAGTGAAAGGGGTAACACGCGACTTTGCCCCCGATAAACCGCACCAATTTGCACGGAATAAGTAACGCCTGCCGTTTGTGCATCTGTTCCTACAACTGCCCGGCGAAGAGCGGATATTTGTCGTTGCGTAGTAGTGGCTTGGGTTTCTTGGCGGAGTTTTTGATTGGCTTGAATTTCAGTTAAGGAATCCATTAAATAATTAACGGCAAACCGTAAAGAATCTTCCACGCGAAGCATGGAGTCCACCTCCATCTTGGTTGAAAGGAGTTCTTGCCGAACCTGATCTTTCTCGGATTGAAGGATACGGTCTAATTCGGAATAAGATTTTTGGCATCTTTCGCGTTCAAGGCGTATTTGTTCCCGTTCGGCTTCAAAGGCTTCCTCGCGTGCCTTGAGGACAAGGGGATTTTTTTTATAATATCGGGCTTTTTTACGCCATTCTTTCGTCTGTTTCCGAATTTCTTTTTTCTCGTCTTCAGCACTCATGCCCTGAGCCTGTAAACCATTGAAACCCAAAACCAGTACAACCAGACAAAAAAAGCAACGATTCAGCCTCGAAATACGACAGTACAACATGATAATTTACTATTTGAGTGTTAATCTATACGGTTGAAACCCGAAAATCAAAATAACGTGTTTTGTGCCGTAAATTGGTAAGATAATTATCAACCCTACCCATAAAAACCGATAAACCGTTTAATTCTAACGATAAAGGTAGTATAAGATCACCATATCGTTAATTAATGGTAACGTTCTTGCGAAAAAATCGGGTAAAAGGTTGTAACTTTGTTACCGCAAAAAGACATGACAGTTTTGACATTAAACACCTCCAAATACATGAATCACGGCAAAGTATTCCTTGCACTTCTTGCCTTTTTGATCCTCACATGCGGTTCGATGGTTTCCGCCCAAAGGACTAACGTACCCGCTGAAGCACTTTCCGACCGGAATCAAGCTATTCCGGTTAAAGCAGGTGAACCCGTAGCAGTACCGAAACAAACTCCCAAACGGAATTACACTTCATTTGCGGATACGAAATATCCTACCAATACAGCTTATCTTTATAAGATTAATTCCGCAGAATACCAACGACACCCGGAGTTTGGTATCTTACCTTATGGTTTTCCGCGCCAAAACATGGTGGAGGATTTGGAGAAACGTACCGAAAAGTCACGCTATTTTGTTGATCCTGCTGACCCTAAGAAATTTACCATTCATCAGTCCTACGGGGCGATGCACTACCGTGATGCGAACGGTTGGTGGGTAAGTATTGATCCGCGTTTACGTCCTTCTGGTAAGGAAGCGAACGTTTATCAAGCGCCGAGTCAACCCGCCCCTACTAAAATTGACCTGAATAAAGGCTATACTTCGATTCAACTATCGGCTAAGGAGGAGCTGAAGTTTAATCAAAATGTGAAAATGTATGCGGTTAAAAAAGACGGTAGCAAGGAACTCATTACTGTCATTGAAGCTAATCCGCAAAATACGACTGTCGGTAAGGATGGTGCTTATTCAAAGAATGTACTTACCGGTTTAGATCGGGAAATGATCTTTGAAGAAGGGAATATTAAGACAAATTATATTATTCAACAGGCGTTGCCTTCCTTAAAAAATATCAAGGATGTTGAATACATCACTTTTGAAGAGGATATCGAGTTACCGAAAGGCTATCATTTGGGATTCGGTGCTAACATGAAACCCTATAAAGGGGGCTTGTTTACCGGAAGTATTATTTTTAATGATGCTTCGGGTAAAAAAATGGCAGAATTAGAAGAACCTACTATCTATGATAATTCCGAAAATGACCCGACAACCGATGGTTACTATAGTTTTAGCCAAAGTGGAAATCGCGCCAATGTAACTTTTGCGATTGGTGCGAGTTGGTTATTAAGCCCCAAACGTATTTATCCCATTGTTATTGATCCGTCGCTTCGGGCAGAATCGAGCCACCCTAACAAGTTAGGTTTTAATAATACGGATGACAACAGCACCTGCCTGAAGAATTTTTGTACGCAAGAGACACCCAAGGGTTATGTAATGAATGCCAATCTGCCACCGCAGGCGCAGATTACGACCGTTTATTTCCAGATGGCTGTTAGGATTGTACCTAAAGTCATTCTACAGTCTGGCAAGACGAAGGAATCTAATATACGGATAGCATTCCAAGGACCATGTAACCGATACGGTCCCGAAGGGCAAGGATGTACCCAACCCATTAATAATACAACACCAGCATTTGATTGTGCATCCCGAGCTGACGGCGATAGTTCAGTAGTCCCTTATGTTATGGAAAATGCAGGTTTGTGTTTACCCGCTTCCTGTCAACCAACGACTGTTCCTTTTTATTTTGAAGCCTATGGCTGTAACTGTGGTCTTACAAACGGATGTAGTATAGATTGCTATTTTGTAAGAGCCAATGAATGGAAAATGTTTGTGGATGGGGAAACGGTGAGTGGTCAGGTGAAATCCACTGCCGGCGTAAGTGATACCTTGTTGGTCTGTACGGGAGAGCAGATTACCTTCAGTGCAAATGCCGCATATGGTGTTGCTCCTTATCAATATTCGTGGGCAGAGGACATTAATAATACAACCGGTAATCAACAAGAGTTTACCGTACAGGGCTTTCAGGCAAATAAAATCTATAAGGTGGAATTGACTTATGGAGATGCTTGTCGTCAAGATTTGAAGGAAACCTTTTTCTTGAAAGCCAATGCCGGAGCGGATGTTGATTTGAAAATTACCAAACCCTCCTGCCCGGATGCTACCAACGGTAAAATCGAATCAACGGTATTATTTCAAAATGAGGCAAAAAACAATCCTACATCCGGAGGCTGTCCTTTAACCAAACAAATTGAAGCGCAAATCGGTAACGGAACTGCTATTGCCGTGGAACGTTCACCTTATCGGGGTGGGGTTAACAAGAACCGTTTGATATTCTTATTGAAACCAAATGATATAAAGGATGCCAATCCCGAAGCCAATGCCGGTAAGATTGCATCCATTGCTTTTGAGGTAACTAAAAAGGTATCCACCAGTCCTTATGAAAATTTTACCATAAAAATGGGGATAGCGGCTAATGCAAACTTAACTGCTGCGCGCTTACCATCCATAAAGATGGATACTGTCTTTGGTCCGACTAACTATTCCATAAAACAAGGCTGGAATGTACATGAATTAGGTCCCGGCTTCAGTTGGGATGGTAAAAGCAATATCGTAGTTGATATTTGTTATGAAAACCGTTTCCCGGTTGGTGGTAATGATGAGGTGCAGGTGCATAATGTACCCGGAGCAGTTCAGAACAACCCAACATTATATACTTCGTCGAATGCTATCAACCTCAAGAAAAGCATGTGTGGGAACAATACTCCGGCGGACTTGACTACTTCGCCTCAACGCCCGAACGTGCGTTTAGGTTTCTGTAAGGGTTATGAACTCCGTCCCGGTAATGTTCAAAATATGACGGGGACATTTGACGGATTAGCCAAAGGGGAATATACAGTTATGTTTATTGACCCTACAGGTTGTTCCTTCCAAAAGACAGTCAAATTGGATGCTGACAGCTTAAAATATAAAAATACCGTCCTGCAACATGAATTTTGCGGAAAACCGAACGGTAAAATAAGGGTAGATATTACCAAAGGTAATCCGCCTTTTAGGATTACCATTTTGAAACCAAACGGGCAGACAGAAACGATTAATGATGTACAGACAAATTCGTATCTCTTTGATAATTTATCTTCCGGTTGGTATGATATTACGATCACGGATACCTTTGGTTGCCAAGCCTATCTGGAAGATAAATCCAATCCAATAGAAATATTGCCCGACGGCATATTTGTAACCTTTTCATACAAACAGATCGCCGAAGATACGTGCGCTATGGGTAAGGCTGCTGTAGAAATTACCATTGGTAACAAAGCAGTGCCACCGTTTAGTGTGGAAATTACTCCGCCAAATGAGATTCCTATCGTAGATGTTTGGACGAAACACACAGAGGTCGTCTCCGGTCTGAAAGCAGGTAAGTATAAAATACGTATCAGCGACGGGAACGGTTGCATCATGAATCCTGAACCGCAGGAATTTGAAATCGCACCATATACCAATTTCCCGAAAGCAACAGTAACCAAATCCAACGGACCGCAATGCCCCACCACCACTGACGGTGAAATTGAAATTCAGTTAGATAAAGGCGTGCCACCCTACACGGTGGATGTGTTACGGAATAATGTAAGCATGTTGGCGAATGTTGCTGTATCAACCAATCCATACCTGTTGACGGGTTTGATGGATGGTAAGTACGAATTAACGTTCCGAGATGCTTTTGGCTGTACCACCAAGGTTAGTGTTGACCTCAACGCCGCTGAGCCGTTTACGATTGTGAAAGGGTATCAACAGCATTTCTGTTTGAATACTGCTACCTCTATTCGAGTCGGTGATGCAGGTGATAAACCGGCGGGAGGTACATGGATTTGTAAAACGAATCCTGCCTTAATTACCGATCCTATTACGGGAGAAATTGATCTAACACAAGTAGGTAATGGCGGTATCTTTGAAGTTTATTATCAGAAAGGCATCTGCGAGAGTAATAAGGTAGATGTATTCATCACTAAAGTAGATGTGGGTGCTGATCCGCCCGAGCTGTGTAGCAGTGCATTGGAATATTCTCCGACCAGCTTTGCTCCGGCGGGTGGTACATGGACATCCGTCCCGGTATTAGGGACTAACCTTGATCCGGTAACTGGAAGGGTGAACCTTAATTATAATGTCCCTGCCGGCAGATACAGACTAATTTATACGGTTAGTTTGCTAGATAATCAGCAATGTTCGGATGACCTAATATTAACCGTAAATGAAGAACCCATACCATACTACGGTTATGAAATCTATCGCTGTTTGAATGATGCTACATTAGCTCCTTTAGCTCATGCGAATGACATACCGCCTTCTAATGAAGGTGAATGGATTTGTAAAACGAATCCTGCTTTGTTCACCAATGTCACGGGTGGTATATTAGATAAAAGTTTGCTGACTGACGGACAAGATATAGAGGTATTTTATCGTAATACCATTACGGGTTGTGAAAGCAAACCGATCACCTTAAAAGTTACACGAACAAATGTTGGTAATAATCCGCCACCCATTTGTCCGGAAGGTACATTTATGCCTGATCCCGCAAGCCCGACGGGTGGGAGTTGGTCTACTTCGGATATTACGAATATCAATCCGACGACAGGTGCAGTTTCTTTAGTCGGTTTAACTAAAGGCGACTATAAATTAATCTACACCATGAATTATGGTAAAGATGCAAGTGCTATAACTTGTCCTGAAACATTAACGATAACTGTAAAGGAACAACCTGTTGTGGGTGGTGCGCCCAACCGCGTTTACTGCAAAGGTAGAGACGGTAATACTGTTGATTTAAGCAATACGAACGACAAACCGCAAGGTGGTACATGGGTTAATACCGATAATCTGGTTACGGCACAGGGAGTATTTAATTTAGATCAAGCCCCCCAAGGTATCCATAACGTCTATTATGTAGCTGATGGTTGCTCCTCCCAAGTGGTTACCGTTAGGGTAGGAGATGTACAGATTTCGGGTAGTCCAAATCCAACTGCCTGTGAAGCGGATGCTTCGTTCCCTTTACCGACTGCGACCCCTGCTGGTGGTGCATGGTCTTCAATGGATAGTAAAGTCGTTATTAATAACGGGGCAGTAGTTTTAGGTAATACCCTTCCCAACGGTCGCTATAAATTGATTTATCAACAGGTGGCAGGTGATCCCAATTCATGTAAGGCGGAAATCGAGTTAACGGTTAAACCTTCACCTAAGTTAACGGGACAAAATGCTGTCATCTGTATTACGCCTGATAATATGAATGCGCCCTTTAATTTGACAAATGAACGACCTGTTAATATCAACGGTGGTAGTTGGTCAAATGGTCCGGGGCATAGCTTGATACAAAATGCGGTCTTAGGTACAATAAATTTAAGTGATCCGGCAATCCAACCCGGACAAAACTATCCAGTAACCTATACCTCTCCCGCACCCGATAATTGTGAACTGAAATTCAATTTAATCTTCAGTAAGATGAATGCCGGTGATGATTTGCCGAATGTTTGTGAAAATGTGAGAAGCATTATGCCTAAGAATTTCAGTCCTGCTGATAAATTCTGGTATGCTGAGGATAATCAAGTTGTTATCAATGCGAATACGGGTGAAATTACTTTGGATCGTAGCCTCCCCGCCGGTGATTATAAGATTTTCTACGTGGAAGACCTCCAAAATAAAGCTACTGCCTGTAAGGATGAATTGAAATTGACCGTTATTCCTGCACCCAAAGCGGAATTTGATGTGCCTCCTTATCCGGCTAACCAACTTTACTTTATGATGGAAAGTGATCCGGTGAATATTATTAGCAAAAATAAAGCACCCGATTGGTCTTATCTTTGGGACATGGGCGACGGAACGACTTATAATACCGAAAACGTTACCCACATCTATAAGAAAAAGGGTGAATATGCCATCAAGCTGAAAATCACCCATCAGAATACCTGTGAGGATGAGACTACGCATACGGTTACCGTTGAAGAACCGTTAGAGTTTGCTTTGCCCATAGTTGTTACTCCTAACAATGATGGTAGCAATGATGAACTGATCGTACCTGCGGTTGCCGATTATGATATTAAACTTTATATCAGCGACCGTTTGGGTAATAAAGTTTTCATTTATCCTGAAGACGGTAACAAATGGAAACCCCAAAATGATCTAGCACCTGGCGTTTATTTCTATGTGATGGAAATTACGAAAAAGTCGAATGGCAAGAAATTAATCAAGTCCGGGAACATAACCTTACTGCGATAATCATTCAGATTAATTTATCAAAACAGGACTGTTACTTTTAGAAGTGGCAGTCCTGTTTGATTAACATCAAGACTAAATTCGGTTTACGTTATGTTGATTTCTTATTGCAGAAATTAGTCTATTTTTGCCAAAACTGTTAATAGACTATACAGAACACGCTGATATGAAAACCCGTTTTCTTTTGATTATGTTGGCACTATTACTATCCTGCCAACTCATCGCCCAAATAGGGCAACCTTTATTGCATAATTACACTTATCGGGATTACAGAACCCATCCGATCATGTGGTCTGCTGTTCAAGATAAGGAGGGCGTTCTTTATTTTGCCAACAATGACGGTGTCGTTACCTTTGACGGAGCGCGTTGGTCGCTCATCTCTGTTCCCAATTCCGTGCGGGCAGTGGCGTTGGATAGTAATCGACAGGTTTATGTGGGATGTATTGGTGATTTTGGCGCATTAGTGCCGAATACTTCCGGTAATATTACTTTTAAGTCATTCAAACAATTTCTTTCCGCCAAAGACAAAGGTACATACGATGTAGATCGGGTCTATCTTTCGGGTAAAGATGATGTTTTATTTTTGTCTGAAACCGAAGGAGGTTCGCGTTTAATTCGTGTTAAGAATCAAAAATCCATTAAAGTATTCACGCTTTCTGGTGTTTACGGCTCGGGACAAGCCTTTGGTACGGTTTATATTAATGAAATTGAAAAAGGGTTGATGCAGTTTAGCTCCGATAAATTGAATTTCGTGCCGGGCGGGGCAATCTTTGGTGATAAAGAAATCGTGGCTATTCGTGAAATGCCTAATGGAAATACACTTATTGCTACGTATGATAATGGACTTTACGTTAAGCAGGGAAATAGTTTTCAACAGTTAAGTACGGGTGCAGATGGCTTTTTAATGGAAAAGAAATGCTACGATGCTACCGTTTTGCCGAGTGGTAATATTGTTGTGGCTACTAAAGATAACGGTGCGGTATTATTAAGCGGTTCCGGGCAAGTGATTCGTTACTTCAATACGGATACAGGGATGCCTTCCATGAATATGTACTTTTCCTTTTCAGATCGGGAGGGTGGAGTTTGGTTGGCGCACAGTCGGGGAATGTCTCACTATTTACCCGAAATTCCTGTATCAACTTTGGAAAATATTGGTGGATTGAGCGGTAAGATCACCTCTATGAGTATGTATAACGGTCGATTATATGTAGCAACCATAACGGGTGTTTATTCCATTAATCCCAATGGTGGGGGAACATTTGAACCTGTCGCAGGAATAAGTAACGAATGTCGTTCCTTGATTCAAGCCGGCGGATCACTGCTGGTTGTTTCCAAAGCTGGAGTATTTGACATATCATCAGGTAGCGCGCAAAATATTTTATCGGATGAAAATCCTAACATACTGTTCACTTCGGTAAAAAATCCGGGTGTTGTTTATGTTGGTCTTAAAAAAGGAGTCGCTATACTTAAAAATACGGGGGGCTGGACTTCAATTGGACGGATTCAAAGGGTAACCGAAAACATAACTTCTATTGAAGAGGATGCGGACGGTTCTTTGTGGTTAGGAACAGCCTATCAAGCCTTATTAAAGGTAAATAATCCAACAAGCAGTGCTACTATCAAGAAATACGGTGAAAAGGATGGGCTTTCTGATGGATTTGTTCACGTGCAGAAATTGGGTAACGAAACTTTGTTTGAGACTGCTGAAGGTGTCTTTATTTTGAGTGGTGAAAAATTTGTGCTAAATCCGCAATATTCACGCTTGTTCGGAGGTAAAGCTAACAGGTTTTATGTTGGAGAAGATGGTAAAGTATGGATCATAAGCATAGACAAGGTACAAGTCGGTGAAAAATCAGGTGAAGGTTCGTTCAAAATTGATAGTACCACATTTGCCAACATTGCGAATGATCGCGTGGATTTTCTCTTAGCTACCAAAGAAAATACTTGGATAGCCTACAATGACAAAATTATTCGTATCAATAACCAGAATCAAGGTACAAAAAGACCTTTCCAAGCTGTTATCCGATCTGTAAAAGCTGGGGAAGATTCTACGCTATTTTCGGGCTTTTATTGGGATGAAAACAAAAATTTTAGCCTAAAACAGACGAAAAATTTAACGCCTGATCTTTCTTTCACACTCAATTCCGTTACAATAGATGTAGGAGCGACTTCGTTTCTAAACGCATCTGCTAATGAATACCAATTTTGGTTAGAAGGTGCTGATGAAGGTTGGTCTAATTGGCAAAAACAGAGTACCATTACATATAACAGTTTACGTGAAGGAAGTTACACCTTAAAAGTTCGTGCGAAAAATGCGCTTGGTGAAGTTTCACAAGTAGCAACCTATCAATTTAGCGTCAATCCACCATTTTACCGAAATCCCATTGCCTATTTATTATATGCAGTTTTAGGTATTGGCTTAGTTTATGGTGCGGTTCGTTTGAATGCTCGTCGCTTGGAGAAACGTAACAAAGAATTGGAGGTAATCGTTACTGAACGGACACGTGAAGTAAACGAACAAAATAAAGTATTAGGTGAGCAAAAAATAACTCTGGAGCAGAAAAACGTAGAGATCAATAAAGCCTACGAAGACCTCAAAAATACCCAAGACCAGTTGGTTCAGTCGGAAAAGATGGCGGCACTTGGTCAGTTGATCGCTAACATTGCACACGAAATCAATACACCCATCGGTGCAATAAATGGTGCATCCAATAACATTAATAAAACGTTACCAGCGACCTTAGCTTCCTTCCCGGCTTTCTTCAAAAAGTTAACCCCCGAATTGGAAGCCAGTTTCTTTCAATTAGTGGATAAATCATTGGGTTTCTCGGGGGCATTATCGAGTCGGGAGGAACGCCAATATACCAAAGATGTAAAATCCTTTTTAGAAGAAAAAGGATTAAACGAAGCGGCAAATTCCGCTAAAGATTTAGTCAAAATCGGTGTTTTTGATGATTTAGATAAATTTACACCATTATTCCAACAACCCAATGTTTCCGAAATTATTGACATGGCTTCTACCATCGGTAAGATTCGAGTCAATTTGGATAACATTGGTTTAGCCGTGCAGAAAACGCAGAAAATCGTTTATGCGCTGAAGACTTATTCTCATAAATCCGTTGGGGAAGAAAAAACTCCTTGTAGTGTCGTTAATACGGTGGAAACAGTTTTAACGCTGTATAGCAATCAACTCAAAAGTGGTATTGACTTAACAACCCATTTTGACCGTTCTTTACCGGATATTATGGGTTATCCCGATGAACTACACCAAGTTTGGACTAATATTATCCATAATGCCATTCAAGCGATGGATAATAAGGGTAGCTTAGATGTTCAAGTTTATAAGGAAGGTAACAACATTGCCGTTTCTATCACAGATAGTGGTCCCGGTATTCCCGATCATGTGCTACCAAAAATCTTTGATCCCTTCTTTACTACCAAAGCGGCTGGTGAAGGTTCGGGTTTAGGTTTGGATATTTGTTCCAAAATCATTAACAAACATGACGGTAAAATTGATGTAGATACCAAACCCGGTAGAACGCAATTCATCGTTACGTTCCCGATCCAAAAAGCGTAGTTTTTAGAATCATACATTTGTTTTCCCCTTCTTTTTCTCCTTATTTTGGGCGAAAGAAGGGGAAAAAATTTTAAAACCTTATGAACAAAAGTATAAGCGATTTACAACTTCAAGTAGATGAATGGATTAAAACCATTGGGGTGCGTTATTATTCTGAACTGACCAATATGGCGATCTTAACAGAAGAGGTTGGTGAATTAGCACGGCTGATGGCTCGTACTTATGGCGATCAGTCCTTCAAAAACAAGGAAGCCGATGCAGATATGGGTGAAGAAATGGCAGATGTTTTGTTTGTATTGCTTTGTTTGGCGAATCAGACAGGGGTTAATTTAGATCAAGCCTTTGCCGAAAAAATGCGTAAACGAACGGAACGCGACCGTGAGCGACACCAAAATAATCCGAAATTGCAGGCATGAAAATCGTAACTTTTAACTTGAATGGTCTTCGGGCTGCCGACCAAAAAGGTCTCTCTGAATGGATAAAAATCCATGATGCGGACATCTATTGTTTTCAAGAGATCAAAATGGATGCCTCCTTACATGATACAGCGCGAGCTTTATTTCCGAATTATCATGCGTATTTTTATTCTGCCCAAAAGAAAGGTTATAGCGGGGTAGGTATTATAAGTAAGCATGAACCGAAAGAGGTTACTTACGGATGTGGACACGACCTTTATGATGCCGAGGGACGGATACTCTGGCTACATTTCGATGAATTTTCTTTATTAAATACGTATTATCCATCCGGTTCGCAAGGAGATGAACGTCAAAAAGTCAAAGAAGATTTTTTAGCATACATGCTTCCATACCTCCAAAACGAGCTTGAAAGATACCCTAAATTGGTTCATGTAGGCGATTTTAATATCTGCCATCAGGAAATTGATATTCATCATCCCGAAAAACATCATAAAGTTTCAGGTTTTCTACCACACGAGCGCGCTTGGTTTTCTTCGATGTTAAACTTAGGATTAGTGGATTCGTTAAGGGTTGTGAATCCAAATCCCGATCAATATACATGGTGGTCTTACCGGTCAGGCGCGCGAGCGAAAAACTTAGGCTGGCGTATTGATTATCAGTTAGTTAGCGAAGGATTAAAAGACCGGATTCAAGATCATCGTATCTTATCGGAGATTGTGATGTCCGATCATTGCCCCACGGAATTACATTTAAGTATCTGATTTTCTCCAATCTTTACTAACTTTGCCGTTATGGAATACGAACTCGAATTTGAAAAGCCGATCATCGAATTAGAACGAAAGTTAGAGGAGATGAAGCGGTTAGCTACCGAAAATAAAGTAAATGTTCAATCAGCCGTTGATGCGTTGGAGGGCAAAATATTAGAACTCAAGAAAAGCATCTACGCTAACTTAACGGCATGGCAACGGGTACAGTTGTCCCGTCATCCTTTACGACCTTATTCATTAGATTATATTTATGCGTTGACAACTGATTTTATTGAACAATTCGGCGACCGGCTCGGCAAAGATGATAAAGCGATGGTCGGTGGTTTCGGGCGAGTGAATGATGAAACGATCATGTTTATTGGTCAACAAAAAGGGCGTGATACTAAATCGCGCCAATATCGAAACTTTGGGATGGCTAACCCGGAAGGTTACCGGAAAGCCCTACGATTGATGAAGTTGGCAGAAAAATTCCGTAAACCTATTGTTACGTTGATTGATACACCGGGTGCTTATCCCGGTCTCGCCGCAGAAGAACACGGGCAGGCGGAAGCTATCGCCAAAAACCTTCAAGAGATGGCGGTTCTGAAAGTCCCGATTATATGTATTGTTATTGGTGAAGGAGCTTCCGGTGGAGCATTAGGTATTGGGGTAGGGGATAAGATATTTATGCTTGAAAATACGTGGTATTCAGTTATTTCACCCGAATCATGTTCCAGCATCTTATGGAGAAGCTGGCAGTACAAAGAAAAAGCGGCAGAAGCTCTCAAACTCACAGCTAAAGATAATTTGGAGATTGGTGTCATTGACGGAATTATTGAAGAACCACTTGGCGGTGCGCATACCAATCCACCGGTTATGTATAAAACGTTAAAACAGTTGGTACTGGATGAAGTTAAAAAGCAAAAATCCATATCGGCTGATGAATTAATTACCCAACGTATAGAAAAATTTTCCCGCATGGGTGTTTGGCAAACCGTTTAATTGATCTAATTGACTGAACCTATCTTATTAGGACTATTAGCCATCCTATCCGAATTGTTGGGTACGATAGGAGGTTTTGGTTCGTCTCTTTTCTTTGTCCCATTAGCACAGCTTTTGTTGCCCTTTCAAACGGTTTTAGCTTTGACGGGTATTTTGCATGTATTTGGAAATATAAATAAAATTATACTATTCTTTAAGGAAATTAATTGGCAGATAGCTTTGCGATTTATCATCCCTACGGTGATAACCGTTGCTATCGGGGCTTGGCTAACGGAATATTTCTCGCCGGACGGTTTGGAAATCGGTTTAGGTATATTTTTGGTCGTTTTTAGTATTTTGATGTTGGTTAAACCTGATTGGAAGGTATCACCCAAACCAATTTATTCGCTATTAGGCGGAGCCATTTCTGGTTTTTTAACGGGCTTGATTGGTTCAGGTGGTGCAATCAGAGGCATTACAATGACTGCTTTTCAATTAGAAAAAAGCACCTTCATTGCTACCAATGCGATGATAGATTTTTTGAATGATGTAACAAGAACGGTTATTTACCTGAGTATGGGTTATTTGAGTTGGGATTATTGGATTCACGTGTTGGTTTTATTCATCGCCGCATGGATTGGTTCACTTTTAGGTAAATGGATTGTATTACGAATAAACCAACAACAATTCCGAAGTATTGTTTTGATACTCATAATGGTAGTAGGTATGTGGATGATCGGCAATAATTTGTGGTAATCAACTTAGAACGTAAGTTGATTACCATGAATTTTAAACTTTCACGTAGAGTTGGCTACCCGTTTCGGCAAATTCATGCGCTTTTTCTGCTAATCCCTCGTGGATAGCCGATTGAACGTCTGCTAATTCTTTCTGTTTGGCATAATCACGGATTTGTTGCGTGATCTCCATCGAACAGAACTTAGGTCCGCACATAGAACAAAAATGCGCTACCTTAGCATTATCGGAAGGCAAGGTTTCGTCATGGAACTCTCGCGCAGTGTCCGGGTCTAAAGATAAATTAAACTGGTCTTCCCATCGAAATTCAAAGCGGGCTTTGCTAAGGGCATCGTCTCTTAATTGTGCGCCCGGGTGTCCTTTAGCTAAATCGGCGGCATGGGCGGCGATTTTGTAGGTGATAACGCCGTCTTTTACATCTTTCCGATTGGGTAAACCAAGATGTTCTTTAGGAGTAACATAGCAAAGCATTGCGCAGCCGTACCAACCAATCATCGCAGCACCGATAGCGGATGTGATATGGTCATATCCGGGGGCAACATCTGTTGTCAAAGGTCCTAAAGTATAGAAAGGAGCTTCTCCGCAACATTCTAACTGTTTGTCCATGTTTTCTTTGATGAGTTGCATGGGGACGTGTCCGGGTCCTTCAATCATCACCTGTACGTCATGTTTCCAAGCGATTCGGGTAAGTTCTCCTAATGTTTCCAATTCGCCGAATTGCGCTTTATCGTTGGCATCGGCTATTGAGCCGGGACGCAATCCGTCTCCCAACGAAAAGGCAACGTCATAGGCTTTCATGATCTCGCAAATCTCCTCAAAATGAGTATATAGGAAGTTTTCTTGGTGGTGCGATAAACACCATTTAGCCATAATCGAACCGCCACGTGATACGATACCCGTAACTCGTTTGGCTGTCCAAGGGATGTATGCCAAACGAACTCCCGCATGGATAGTAAAATAATCAACACCTTGTTCGGCTTGCTCAATGAGGGTATCACGGAAGATAGACCATGTAAGCTCTTCGGCTTTGCCGTTTACTTTTTCTAAGGCTTGGTAAATCGGCACCGTGCCAATCGGGACAGGCGAATTTCTCAATATCCATTCACGGGTTTCGTGGATATTTTGCCCAGTACTTAAGTCCATGATGGTATCCGCCCCCCAGCGACATGCCCAAACAGCTTTCTCAACTTCCTCCGCAATAGAAGAAGTAACGGCAGAATTACCGATGTTTGCGTTGATTTTCACCAAAAAGTTGCGTCCGATAATCATTGGTTCGCTTTCCGGGTGGTTGATATTGGAGGGGATGATGGCTCTGCCCCTTGCCACTTCTTCGCGCACAAATTCAGGGGTTATCTCAAAAAGAGGTGTTCTTGCACCGAAATTTTCGCCCTGATGTTGAGATGCCAAGTAATCTTTATACAAATCAATGCGTTGATTTTCACGAATGGCAATGTATTCCATTTCGGGAGTAACGATTCCTTTGCGCGCATAATGAAGCTGTGTAACATTGTTACCTTTTTTCGCTTGAAGGGGATTACGTCTGTTTTGGAACTGAATATTCTGAGTATCAGGGTTATTTTCCCGCTCGTGGGCATAAATTGATGAAGGACCATTCAATTCTTCTACATCTCCCCGCGATAGTATCCACTCCTGACGGATGGGTTGTAAACCCTTATAAATGTCGATAGGTATGTTAGCGTCGGTGTATGCTCCACTGGTATCATAAACGGTAACAGGCATATTGGTATCTCCGGCTAAAGCGGAAACTTGAATTTCGCGCATCGCAACATTGACGTTGTGAAGCGTACCTTTAACATATATTTTTTGAGAAGCAGGGAACGGAGTCCGTGTAACTTCTTGATTATCAGGAAGGGTTTGGGCTTGTATTTTGCGAGTGGACATAGATTCGATGGATTATGGGGCGATTAGTGATTGACTAATGGATATGGTTTCTTAAACAGTTTTCTTAGCGGTAAAATTTCTTAATTCCGTATAAAGGCGTTATTTCCAAAGCCCTTAACGTTTTTGAGTGAAGATCACGATCGCGGCAATAATGATTCCTACGAAAAGAACTGCTAAAGCAATTTTCCAAAAAGACCATGGCTTTTCACCGGAAATAGCTCCCGTTTCACCGTTGATGACCACTTGATACACCTTACCGTCAAATTGGTAGGCGGCGATCCAGATGGGTAATAGTAAATGCTTAAAGGTGATGTTATATTTTTTGGTATGGACGTTGAGGTTGCGATACGTATCTCCCGGAATCATCCGCGCACATTCGCCGTGAATGAAATCATCCATGATTTGCTCCGCCGTATCTAAGCCGTTTTTAACGTCAATACCATAGACTTCCGCCTTCCAACCAAGCATAAACTTACCGTCATAGTTAACGACTTTACCTAAATCGAAAGGGTAAATTTGTTGCATACGGGTCTGATGAACACCCGTTGAACCCACCACTAATACATCATCAAACCAATGCTCATAATAACCGGAGGCATATTCCCAACGGACGCGCTGTTCTTGGCGGGTTTGCGTGTTTCCGTTTTCATCCGTGTATTGGACGCTGACGTAATAGTAAAAACCTGCCTCCGCTTCCCATGAACTATCGGTATCGGCATCATACGTCCAAAAAGGGATATAAATGCCTTCTAGCTTGGAAACGTCTTTTACTTTTTTCAAACCATTGGGACGAAACCAACCCGAACCGATCCATTCTTGAAAGATGTTCACGGCTTGTTTTTTCTCCACAATGAATGGTAAAATGCCCGCCGGCTGTATCACTTTTTGCTCAAAAGCAGTAGGATTTACATTCTTGGAGGCACAAAAACTACATTCCAAAACGGGTTGATCGGAAGCTACCAATTCCGTAGCCCCACAGTTTTTACAGGAAAAACTTTTGGTTGCTACCCCCATACCGGTTGGCGCATCATCCAAGTTTAAGCCCTCCGAAATGTTGCGTTCGATGATGAGGCTTTTATCGGTAGGAATGTCCTTTGTATTGGAACAATGTTCACAAAAGAGTTTTCCTTTACCGGCATCGTAAATCATCTCTGCCCCGCAGGCATCACAAGGAACGCGTACCAGAATCTTGTTATCTAACTTTTCTGGATTTTCAGATGGTGTATTTTCAGCCATAATTAATGCGATTGCGGTTAAACTTCTACGCCAATGACACATACGTCATCCGTTTGGGCATAGTTGCCTTTCCAATCGTTAAATATTTGTTGCAATTTAATGCCTTGATCTTTAATCGGAAACTCTTGGTATTGGAGAATAAACTCTTGAAGCCGCTTGGGAGAAAATTTCCTTATTTTATCACCTTCCCCACCGAATTGATCTGTGATTCCGTCGCTAAACAGGTAATAACGGTCTTTGGGTATTAAATCAATCGTATGGGTGTCAAATTGTTTATCGGTTAAACGAGCATCACCGATGGGAAATTTACTGCCGGGAAATTCGTGGATAATTCCCTCTCGCAACTGATATAGTTTACGATTTGCCCCTGCATATTGGAGTTTTTGTTGGTTGAAATCAAAGCAACACAAACAGATGTCCATGCCGTCTTGTTGGCGTTGGTTAGGGTCTTGTTTAAGGATGGCTTGCACACCTTGATCCATGCGGTATAAAATTTCGGAGGGCTGGGTGATGCGTCGTTCTAAGGTGATTTGAGAAAAAAGGTTGTTAGCAATCACAGACATAAATGCGCCGGGTACGCCATGCCCTGTACAATCTATCACAGCAATGATAGAAACATCATCTACACGAGCGAAACAATAGAGGTCGCCACTGACAATATCCTTCGGGATATAAAAAACGAACGATTTATATAAATAGTTTTCTATTTCCGATACTTCCGGTAGGATGGATGTTTGAATGCGATTGGCGTATCGAATACTGTCTAAGATATTTTCATTTTTTTCTGCCAGTTCCGCGTTTTTAAGAGCCAATTCTTCTTGATTTCGTTTCAGAACTTGGTTGAAAAGAAAAGTCTTTTTCGTGTTGGAGTATCGAAATTGGGTAAAAGCAATTCCGGCGCAACAAATCGGGATCACCAATAACCAAAGTTGGATAACGTCTCCGGCGTAGGGTTTTTCAAGTATAAAGCACGGTATTACTGATATAATGAAGCCGTAAACCAACATAATGACTTCTTGTTGGTATTTCCAGAAAGCGACTAAGGTCGGGGCTATAAATATAGGTATAGAAGCGAGTATATACATAAATAATAAACTCGGCCTTTCCACGAACATATAATCATTGACGATCATAGCCCACGAATTAGACACGTATATTGCCAAGGGTATTAAGTGGAAACATACGGTAAAATATTCCGGCTTTCGGTGCGCCAGCCAATTAGCGAAAAGCGTGATTGGTGCCGGAAACCAAAGGATAAATGTAGTGTACCAACTGAATGGATAAGTTACTACCGTAAATATATAAATGAACAGGCAATAAGTTACGATAGCTACCCATTGACCTATTTTCATTGAAGAAAGTGCGAGTTTTTGTTCTTCTGCCTGCCATGCTATATGGTCTTGGGTGGTAAATTGTGGGAAATAGGACATGATTATAAATATAAGATCGCTTAGGAAAGAATCAATTGGAGCAGATATTGAAAGCAGAAGATACTGAAAAAGCCAAAAATTGTGCCGGCAATGATTTGCGGGATGGTATGCCCTTTCAAATGATAACGCGACCAACCAACGGCTAAGACTAACATCACCAACGCTAAATTCATCACCGAAATTGCCAATCGCGTATCCAAAATCATGATTAAAGCGATTGAAGCCGATGCCGCGATTTGGTGAATCGAAATCCGCCATAAAAAAGTTATCCCCAACGAAACGAGATTCAGAAACCATAAGAAAAGCATGATTTGGAATGTATCCCGCTCGGCATAGCCCAAACCATACAGCGCATAGTGAAACAAAAATATAGATAAAATATTAACCATGAATGGGATAAAACGCCTGCGTCGTTCCAGCACATAGAGATTTTCGCGTTTTAGTACATATTTTACATAGATCACATAGCCGATTAAAGGGAGAATGGCTAAGAAGAAAAACGCCACTAAATACAACCCAACATCCCGCCTTTCTCTGAAATAAATAAAAATGAAGAACTGACAGAAATTAGGATTAATCACGAAGGATAAGAACTTCGCTAAAATTGTTAAGGCATTGGGAAGGGCGAGGACTCCGCGCATAGCTTACCGAGCTGTTGGGGTTGCCAATATCGCTACTTTTTATCACAATACCACCGATTAACAGACGATTTACAGAATGGTAATATTAAAGTGAGGTTGGGCTGTAATTAATTATTCAAAATGTGCAAAATTTTGTTGAATATTGAAATTATTTTAGCTCGATACTATGTTCTAAATCTATGGATTGATACGTTATGTGTAAAAAAATAATCTTCGCTTTTATTGTTACCCTATCGTTAGGCAACTATAAAGGAAACGCTCAAACCATCAATTGGACGAAAGCAGATAGCGGTTTACATATCGGGATGTTTATTTCTCCAATACCTTCAACCTTCGGCAATTCGGAGATCACCATTGTAAAAATCAACCCTAAAATATACGACTTTCATATCGTTTCAGCTAAAGATAAATCAACAAATCTACAAACAATAGAAAATTGGTGTAAATCGGAAGGCTTTATTGGTGCAGTAAATGCGGGAATGTTCAACTTAACAGACCGTTTAACGAATGTAGGTTACTTGAAAAACAAAGGATTAATTCATAATCCTAATTTTAAATCGGATTATTGTAGTTTCCTGTGTTTTGATCCGAAGGTAAATAATGTGCCTCCCGTCCAAATTGTTGAGTTTTGTTCGGCAAATGATCCACAAAGGCAAATCATAGAGAAACAATACGGTTCTATGGCGCAATCACTACGAATGCTTAATCGGCAAGGAGTGAACGTTTGGGCGCAATCACCTGATAAGCTATGGAGCATGGTGGTTTGGGCTATGGACCAAGAGGGCAATGTACTTTGGATATTTACCCGTTCGCCTTTTACTGTACATACATTTATAAATATACTAAAACAAGCACCGCTGAAGCTCTATAATATGATGTATTTAGAAGGAGGTCCCGAAGCCTCGCTTTACTTTAATCATCAAGGTATCACACTTAGAAAAATCGGAAACCATGTAGCAAAAGTTTACGAAAGAGAGACTAATCATAAGTTTTGGAGGCTTCCCAATGTGATTGGTATAAAGAAGAAATAACATCCTAACAACAAATTTTTCCAAGAGGTTGATAACGACATATGATTTTTACATTTATAATGCCTATTCACTATTTTCCACAATTTATTTAGCCATTCTACTGACAAATGGTAATAAAGCCGATAAAAGTCTTTGAAAGATTGGGGATTTCATTTTACTTTTGCTTGTCCAAACGAACCTTATTTCGCTTATCCGATTTTATGTGTAAAAATGGATTGCAGAGTGGGAATAAGTATAACAGTATGCGCGCTATATTTGCTTACTGTTACGCCTGATTAATAAAGGACAGGACAAAATTACGTTATCATCAAACCAATATGGGATACGGTCAATTAAACGAAGAATTTGAGTATTTCAACGTTTTAGATGAAGTAAAACGCTTTGAACGCTTCGCTTCCGGTGAAGGCGAACCCGCATTTTTCATGGACTTAATGATGATTGACGAGATTTTTGATTATTACCAAGAAACCGATAAACCTGATTTCGCTTTAAGGTTGATGGATTATGCGATCAGCAATCATCCCTACATCAGTGACTTTTATTACAAGAAAGCTACTGTCGAAGGGATGCTTGGCAAATATGTAGAAGCATATGAATCTATAGAACAGGCAATTCGACAAAAACCCCACGAATGTCAATATTTAATCCTTAAATCGAAAATATTAACGTATCTGGATTTGATTCCGCAGGCAATCGAAATACTTTATGATGCGTTGGAAATTACCCGAGAACCCGCAGAGGTATATAAAGCTATTGGCAGTTTGCATTATTCTATCGGTAAATCTCTGCATTCTGTCCGTTTTTACGCACAAGCCTTAGCCCTTGACCCTTCGAGGGAAGATTTGATCTATGATATTGTGGATGCCTACGATACCAACGAAGATTTGGAAGGGGCTATCCGTTTCTGTAATAATTTCATAGATGATAATCCGTATTCCTATCATGCTTGGTATAATTTAGGCTTACTTTACCTGAAGCAAGGTTTATTTGAAAAAGCCTTAGATTCCTTTGAATATTCGATCATTATTGATCCCACTCAAGTCGGAGGCTATCAGGCAAAAGCACGCTGTTATATCGAAATGGATAAATTGGATCAAGCCATTTCGGTACTGCTCGAATCCTTGTATCAAGATAAGAAAAATGGTATCAGCCTCATTGCTTTAGGGGAATGTTATCAAGAATTGGAGTTGTATGACCGAGCGCGTTATTACTATACCCAATGCGCTCAATATTATCCCGAATTGCCGGATGCTTACTTAGGGATTGCTTCCACCTTTGAATGTGAAGAAAAATACGTCTCCGCGATTCATTATTACAAAGAAGCCCTCAAGCATAATGAAGCCTATTACGATGCTTGGGTAGGTTTGGCGGAATGTGAATTTCTATTGGGTAATAAAAACTCCGCTTATGACGCGCTGACACAAGCCCTTGCCTATCATACCGATGATATTAGCCTTTGGATTGATTGGGCTGAACGCTTAGACGAAGACGGTAATCTGCAGGGGGCGTTAATCATGTTGGAAGAGGGGATCATGCTCCTGCCCCACGAAGTGGAATTGTATTATCGCTATGCGGCGTATTTATTTAAGGCAGGTCGCACCCGCGAAGCCTATAATTATTTAGAAAACGCTTTATTATTGAACTTTGACCGTCATACATTGTTATACGAATTCTGTCCGCAAGTGGCACAGTTGCGCCCCATACAGGAAATTATCGAACAATATCGCCCAAGATAAATACATCAATAGATAATGAATTACACCATTCCTAACTTACCGGAACGATCCGCCAAACCCCGCACCAACGGTTTAACCATGGTCATGGATAAAGGTTTGTCCCTTCGTCAAGCAGAAGATTTGGTTGCAGTTGCATCCGATTATATTGATTTTGTAAAATTAGGATGGAGTACCTCATATCTCACCCCCCAATTAACGGAAAAAATCTACTTGTATCAGCAAGCCGGTTTGCATGTGTTTTTTGGCGGTACACTCTTGGAAGTATTCATTATCCGCAATGCTTTCGACCAATATCGTAAACTGCTTGACCAATATGGATTAACACACGTTGAAGTATCCAGCGGAAGTATTGATATGAGTATCGAACAGAAGATCGGCTATATATCTCAACTCAAAAATGATTTTGTAGTCCTTTCCGAAGTAGGCAGTAAGGATAGCAACAAAGTGATGGCACCTTATCTTTGGGTAGAACATATCTTAGCAGAATTGGAGGCGGGGTCTTCTATTGTTATCACCGAGTCGAGAGAATCAGGTACGGTAGGCATCTTCCGACCGACAGGTGAAGTCAGAAGCGGATTGATAGATGAAATTCTGCACCGCGTATCTCCTGACAAACTTTTGTTTGAAGCTCCTAATAAAGTACAGCAAACATGGTTTATTAAATTGTTGGGAACTAACGTTAACTTAGGGAATATTGATCCGAATGAAGTGATCGGCTTAGAAACGCTCCGACTTGGGTTAAGGGGGGATACTTTCTTTATGATGTATGAAAATGAATAAACTTTATGCCTTTGAGGGCTGAGACTGTTTTTCTAGTGCTTTTTTGATAAAAAGTCGATTTCTATTCTGCGTGATTAGGTGGTCTATTATAATTAGACTACCAATAAAAAAAGGAATGCAGGGAATCTTATAGCGAACCAAGTTCCCGAAGTTCCCAGACGTTAAGCCTACCATAAAGGCAAATGCTAAGCTGAATCCGAAGCTAAATAAAACGAACGGTCGTTTATAGATCACGATGATAAAGTTGATCAAGCCGCCCCGAAAAAGCAATAACATCGTAAAAGCCAGTAATACAGTACTTTCTAAAGAAGCTAAAAGCATCAAGGGATTACGCACTTCCCACAAAAACGGGCGAAAAAATGTCGTAATGATTGCTGTCGGAAAAAGCCGGAACTGACTACCGAACGAATCGTCAAACTGACCAATATCATAGGAACTTCCCCTTGTATCTGAATAATAATAGCCACTGGTTAAATCCTGTTTTACGATTACGGCAGTCGTTAATACATTATCCACAGAGTAACGTCCCTGCCCTAATTGGCTAACCAACAGATAACCAAATCCAAATGCTAAAACTAAAAGTAAAGGACCAAATGAAAACCGCAATAAAGGATTAACTACTCGCCTGCGAATATTAATGCCTACCCAAACCGCTACAAATGGAATAAAACCCAATACAATATATGGTTTAATGATATAAATCATATAGCCACAAAAAATTAAAACCATGACATACAAAAAAGCCAGTTTGTAGTTGGTAATAATTCGGTAACAAGCATAAGTTATCATCCCTAATAATCCAATGGTAATAGAATCCTTCAGGATACCCGACCCCCAAAAAAATACTGAGGGAACAAAGAATATACCGATAGCCAACCGGTATTTGATCTCGGGATATTGCCGATAAAATACCCGAAACATCCCCCATATTCCAATAAAAGATATGGCAGAAACGACCATACTACTGGCGTAATATGAATTAAACGTTAGCGCATTGGCGATGATAAAGAATCGAGAGGTATTGAAAGCGTAGGGGTCATTCCAGTAGGGAAATGATAAGCCTTTATTGACGTATTCGTTGATAATAAAATTTGCCCTGAAGTCTAAATTACTGAAATCTGCCGAAAAGATCAGCCATCCGTGTTCTATATTATCTAAGAATACTAAAACAACGGATCGGGCTGTTGTATAATAAGTAATTGTATCACCACCCGAATAATAAAACTGATAGGGGATACTCAATAAGATGCCACCCAATATTTTTACGGTCAGAGCCGGAATAAATAAGCCGGCGGTCGGATCGTTCCGGTAACGTATATTCTTTAATATATTTGCCCCTGTGTAAATGATGATTAACCAAAGCGGCACCATCAAAAAATCAACCCAGCTTAGGATTTTCATCAGCGAAACAATTGAAAGAACAAAAGTAAGGCAATCACTTCAAATAAAAAAGGCAGAGAATACCATTCACTGCCTTCTCTCATACCGTTATAAATGATTATTGTTTATTCTACCATGATTTTTTCAGAGTAGATATGGTCATGTGTACTGAATTTTAACAAATAAACGCCCTGCGATACCTGATCCCATGTAATTTCTAACGACCCATCATTATGCTTGACAGATGTGGTAATCAACCGTCCGTAAACATCAGTTAAGGTTATGGTTTGAATCTTTTGTGCTTGTTCTGAAGTTAATGTGATACTTCCTTGTGTTGGATTAGGGTAAACAGACCAAGCTATTAATTCATCGTCCAAGCGACCAACCACTTTCGGGAAATTGATCGTAGGTAAATCCAAGACTGCAAACAGGCGTGGCGTAACAAATTCCAAAACCGAATTCAGTTTGGTTTTTCGGGCAGGAATTTCAGCTTCGGGTGTAACGTTCCACCAGTTATAAAATTCAAAATTTTCTCCTTCAAAGGGTTTTAATCCCGGAAACGGCTGATCGTTAAAACCGGCTTCCACTAATTTGATCTGATTACCCAAACGGTGATTGACTTTGACGAGGTCATGGCTACCACTCACTTCAATGATGGGAATATTACCCACTGCCGTAACCACCATCGTCGTTTTGTAGGGAGTAGTCTTATCTTCTACGCCGTGAGCGGCAATAACGGGTACATCCCCCCTTTCAATGATCGCAGTATCGCCGACAGCCCCGCCGATACAAACTACTGCATGAATCTTGGAACTGAAGCCTGAGTTACCGCTTTCACCCTCAAATCCACCTAACTTAACGGTGTCAATGAACGATTTGGCATCCTCATCCAAAAATTTAGGTAAAACTAATTCGGAGGGCTTATCCAAATATTCGGCATGAAGGGCTACATATCCCCCCGAAGATGAACCGCCTGCCGCAATCCGATTAACATCAATGCGATAGGTATTGGCTTCTTTTCGTAAAAAGCGTACACCTGCTTTGAGGTCTTGTCTGGCACGCCAAACGGCTTCAAAGATAGACTTAGCCCGTGCGGAAGGATTCGTTAAAGTAGGATTCCAACCGATACGATGGGTTAGAGAAATGGCTACATAACCCCGTTTGGCATAATGGGTACATGCTTCTTTCAACCAATGATCCTCTTTTGTTCCTGCGGGAGTACGCCCCCCTTGCATCGCCTCTGCTAAAAAACTACCGGAATGTATTAATATGATTACGGGACGACGGGTAGCTGTATCACCTTCGGGTTCATAAACGTCCAAGAAAAGGTCTTTGGAGTCATTAGAAGCAAAGGGAATATTACTGCCATATTTTACATTAGCAGTTACTTTTACGTTGGCAAAAACCACATCTTTGTAGCGCGTTAGCTGTGCTTGTGTGTAAGTAAACCAACCCACGAAAACACAAAGTAAGAGCAGAAATTTTTTCATATCCGTATTCGTTAACAATTTCCAAATATACGCATAACTTAAACGTAACCATGCAAGACGACGCAAAAGATATTTTCACCCTCTATTTCGGCTCAAATAATCCGCATAAAGTAAATGAGATTCTGGCTATCTTACCACCAACCTTCCGCTTACTTACACCCAAAGACGTTATCAACCCACCCGATCCTGAAGAAACAGGTACAATCTTAGAAGCCAATGCGATATTAAAAGCCATCGCCTATCACCAAGCAACCGACTTAATCGCTTTTGCAGATGATACCGGTTTGGAAGTGGAAGCCCTAAACGGTGCCCCTGGTGTTTATACGGCTCGTTATGCAGGACCGAATGCTGACTATGTAACTAATTATACCAAACTACTCCAAGTAATGGAAGGTATCGAAAACCGAAAAGCTCGATTTCGGACTGTGATTGCTTTAGCCGGTTGGAAAGGGATGGCTACGCCTATTTTATTTGAAGGCATATTAGAAGGTTATATTTCTAATGAACCACACGGTGCGAATGGCTTTGGATACGATCCCGTTTTTGTCTTTCCCGAAAAAAATTTAACTTTAGCCGAATTATCGGAACAAGAAAAGAACCAAATATCGCATCGTAAGCGGGCTTTAGATAAATTTGTAGCCTTTTTGGAATCAGAAAATAAATAGTAAATACATCTTACTTTAATATGACCCCCTATTTAGTAGGAATCACGGGTGGCAGTGCCTCCGGTAAAACGTATGTCTTAGACCGTATCTGTGAGGCTTTTGACGCTCAAACGCTTACCCTAATTTCACAGGATAACTATTACAAAAATTTAGAAGATCAAGAGCAGGACGAGGATGGCAACATCAATTTTGACCACCCTAATGCGCTGCATCTGGATTTGTTAGCCCAACACGTTCGCCAAATCATGAAAGGGGAAACTATACAGATTAAGAAATATACCTTCAATAATCCGAATATACCTGATGAAATGCTGACGTATGCACCTGCCCCGCTCATCATTATTGAAGGCTTGTTTGTATTTTATAAGACGGCTTTGAGTAAGTTATTTGATTTGCGCATATTTATTGAAGTAGATGAACATATTAAGCTCACCCGTCGGATCAAACGCGATTTTTCGGAACGCGGATTTACCTTAGATGAAATTTTAGCCCAATATAGTCGTGATGTTGTGCCGATGTATCG
>Ga0209573_1001856_pt1 | contig 29780 bp, 28 predicted proteins | sample TNRBio252014_DNA_FD_185870 | JGI IMG/M metagenome (GOLD analysis project Ga0209573, IMG submission 185870) | Wastewater treatment Type I Accumulibacter community from EBPR Bioreactor in Madison, WI, USA - TNR Reactor_6/25/2014_ DNA (SPAdes)... | ecosystem: Engineered > Bioreactor > EBPR >...
TGGCCTACCACAATCACTGGTGGGAGTTCCAGACCGTCGAGGGCCGCCTGGCCTTCGACGTCATGCTGGAGCACCTGGACCCGGCCGTGGGCTTTGAAATTGACACCTACTGGGTGCAGACGGCCGGCCACGATCCGGCCGCTGTGGTGCAGCGCCTGGGCGGCCGCGCGCCGTTGTTGCACATCAAGGATGGCCCGGCCACGGTCGAGGACTCCATGGTGGCCGTGGGCCAGGGTGTGCTGGACTTCCACGCCATCGTGGCGGCGGCCAGCGGCGCAGAGTGGCTGATCGTCGAGCTGGACCGCTGTGCGACCGACATGCTGGTTGCGGTCGAGCAGAGCCACCGTTATCTGGTGCAGGAGGGGCTGGGCCATGGCGCATAGGGTCAAAGTTGGCGTCGTGGGCGCGGGCAAGATCTTTCCGGCCTACGCCGCCGGCTGCCGCGCGTTTTCGATCCTGGACCTGGATGCAGTGGCCGACATCGACACGGCCAGGGCCGCGCAGCAGGCAACCGAGCACGGCGTGCCCCGCTCGCTCAGCGTCGATGCGCTGCTGGCTGATCCGGAGATCGAGATCGTGGTCAACCTGACCGTGCCCAAGGTGCATGCAGCCGTCAGCCTGGCTGCCATCGCTGCGGGCAAGCACGTCTACAGCGAGAAGCCGCTGGCCATCGACCGCGCCGGCGGCCAGCAGATCTTGCAGGCGGCCGCTGAGCAGGGCGTGCGCGTCGCTTGCGCGCCTGACACCTTCCTGGGCGGCGGCCAGCAGACCTGCCGCAAGTTGATCGACGACGGCTGGATCGGCCAGCCGGTAGCGGCCGTGGCCTTCATGATGAGCCACGGGCCCGAGGCGTGGCACCCCAACCCCGACTTCTTCTATCAGGTGGGCGGCGGGCCGCTGCTGGATATGGCTCCCTACTACCTGACCAGTCTGGTCAACCTGCTGGGGCCGGTGCAGCGGGTGGCTGGATCGGCCAGGGCGTCGTTCGCCGAACGCATCGCGACGAGCCGCGAGCATTTCGGACGGCGCCTGCCCGTGGAGGTTTCCACCCACGTGGCCGCGTTGCTCGACTTTGCCGCCGGGCCGATCGCGACGTTGATCACCAGCTTCGATGTGTGGAGCGCCAACCTGCCGCGCATCGAAATCTACGGCTCTGAGGGGACGCTGTGCGTGCCTGATCCGAACATCTTCGGCGGCGTGGTGCGGGTGCGGCGGGCCGGCGCGGCCGAGTGGAGCGATGTGCCGCTGTGCTTCGACGCCGAGGTGGGCCGCGGCATCGGCGTAGCGGACCTGGCCTACGCGTTCAGGAGCGGCCGGCCGCAGCGGGCCAGCGGCCAGTTGGCCTACCACGTGTTGGATATCATGACGGCCGTAGAGCAATCCTCCGTCGAGGGGCGGCACATGCTGCTGGAGAGCGCTTGCGGCCGGCCGGCGCCGCTGCCGATGGGATTGTTGCGTGGGGAGTTGGACGAATAACGCGTATGGCAGGACTGACAGTGCTGAGCCGGCCGGTCGACTATCCTTCCGTGAATCAGCACTGTCAGTCCTGATGTAACGTACGCGACCAGGACTGACAGTGCTGAGCCGGCCGGTCGACTATCCTTCCGTGAATCAGCACTGTCAGTCCTGATGTAACGTACGCGACCAGGACTGACAGTGCTGAGCCGGCCGGTCGACTATCCTTCCGTTGAATCAGCACTGTCAGTCCTGATGTAACGTACGCGACCAGGACTGACAGTGCTGAGCCGGCCGGTCGACTATCCTTCCGTGAATCAGCACTGTCAGTCCTGATATAACGTACGCGACCAGGACTGACAGTGCTGAGCCGGCCGGTCGACTATCCTTCCGTGTATCAGCACTGTCAGTCCTAACGAGTCTGCCGATTCTTGAACACCACCGGGTCCAGCGCGCCGGGCGGGGCGTACTGATCCAGCGTGATCGTGACCGCGGCTGGCGTCACGGGCGTCCATCCGCTGCGTCCGGTCTCGTAGATGGTCCACGTGCCGGGGGTTAGCGTAGCCGTGGCCGCGCCGCTGGCGTCGGTGCTCCTGACCTGGAGCACAGCGAACGGGTCGCGCAGCGGCTCGAAGGTGATGCGCCAGCCCGCGCCCGGTTGCACCGTTCCGCTGGGCGACTCTTCCCACTTCAGCGCAGTCACGTCGAACAGGCGGCGAATCTTGAAGACGATCAGATAGGGCTGGCTGCTGCCGGGCAGCGGGGTGCAGCCGGTCAGGGCCAGTCCAGCGCGGCCAGCCACCGGCACAATGCCATCCCAGCCGTCGGGAAGCTGCAACTGGAAATCCCACACGTCAGGCGTCAGGTCGAGCCGGAAGTAGCCGTTGCTGGCGACCGGCGCGCTCACCGCAACGCCACTGGAGGCAACTGCGGCGATTACCAGCGGCGCGGGCGTGCGGGTTCCGTCCACCGGCAGCTCGCGGTGGTTGATGACCCAGCCTTGCACGACGACCGGCCCGCCGGCCAGCGCTTTGGCAGGGGCAGGGCAAAGGGGTGGCTCGTCCCCGGAGGCGGAAACCCCCGGTGCGCCCAGCAGCGTCAGCATCAGTGCGCCCAGCAGGATAAGACGCAGGGTGGAGGCGATGCGCTTGTGCATGATCTTGCTCCTTCCAAGAGAGTGATCGGGTGTACCCTGTTTTAGTATCGTGTCAATGCTCATTTGAGGAGTAGGCGTCCCCAGACGCCGGGTTCGCATGTGGGCATGCGAACTCCTCAAATCATGATTGACGCAACACTAGTCTACTCCCTACGCTCGCGCGCGTCAAGAGGGTATTTTCAGCGATTTAGACGCTGCGTTTAGCTGGTAAGCGCAGCAACAGGATGCCCGCAGCCAGCGGCAGCAACGGCCAGGCCTGCTCCAACAGCATGCCTGTCGTGACCAGCTCCAATTGGCTGACCAACCAGACTGCGCCGCCCAGGGCCAGCGCGCTGCCAGCCCATGCCCAGCCCGATTTGCTCGTGACGCCATGTACCAGCAGCACCACAGCCAACGCGGCCAGCAACTGCCATCCGGGCCCAGGGCTGAGCAGCGCCTGAGCCGCCAGCGCCGCCAGGCCAATGGTGGTCAACGCAATGCCAAGGGCCTGACCAAGCTGTGTCCAAATCGATCTGCGCCTGACGGCTGGACGTGTGGCGCGCTTCGGTCGGGCGCCAACATCGCTTTGGCTGCGCTGCGTGTTGGCCGGCGCCTCTACCAGCACCGTTGCGATCAAGTCGCCGCGCGTGCGCGGGTCAAGAATGGTCGGCATCCCTAGCCCGCGCAGCCGGAAGGACTGGCCGCTGCGCGTGCCGGCCGGAATCTTCAGCTTGACCGCGCTGTCCATGGTGGGCACTGTCACCTCGCCAGAGCGCATCGCCGTCTCGTAGTCCACCGCCACCTGGACCCGCAGGTCGCTGCCGTCGCGTGTGAAGAAGCGATGCGGCTGTACCTGGATGGTCATGAACAGATCGCCGCGTGGCCGGCCAAAGACGCGCTCGCCCTGGCCCCGAATGCGCAGCTTGGAGCCGGAGTCGACGCCGGGCGGAATGGCGATCTCCACCTTGCGGCCGTCGCTGTAGGTCAGGGCGCGGGTGGCGCCGCGCAGCGCTTCCTCCAGGCTGATTTCGGTGGTCACTTCGATGTCGCGGCCGGGTCGTACCTCTGACGGCTCGCGTGTCGGATCGGCGTCTGTCGTTCCCCACAGGTTGCCAAACAACGCTTCGAAGAAATCGGAGAAGTCGCTGCTGGCGCTGCCAGAGCGGGCCCGCCGGTTGGCCGCCTGGCCATAGGCCCAGGCAAATCCGCGGAAGATGCGCTCGAAGTCCTCCTCGTCCATCGTGTGGGTCGAGGTGCGCCGCTGGCTTTGGCTTTGACGCTGCTGGCTGGGGCCTGTCGATGCGCGGCCTGTGCTGCTGGCTGCGCCGTAGCCGGGCTGCGGGCCGGGGCTGCTGTAGCCTGCACCATAGCTGGGCCGCGGCCCTGCGCCGCCCGCCGGGCGTTGATACTGTTCGTAGCGGCCGTTGAACAGGTCATAGCGGGCGCGTTTATCGGGATCAGAGAGCACCGTGTAGGCCTCGTTGATCTCTTTGAATTTCTCGGTGGCTTCGGCCTTGTTGGCGTTGACGTCTGGGTGATAGACGCGCGCCATCTTGCGGAACGCGCTTTTGATGGTTTGCTCGTCCGCGTCGCGCGGGATGCCGAGAATGGAGTAGTAGTCTTTGTAGTCCATGGCGCCTGCTTTCAACTATTATACGCAGGCTGGCGGAATTTGTTACTGTAGGAGCACACCCATTGCTCGGGCTGGTCTCTGACTCCAAGTTGCTCGGGCCGGTTTCCGACCGTGCCCGTTGTGGGAGATCAGTGGCTCGGTCGGAGACCGGCCACAGCGGCGATGGTCAGAGCAACCCCATCTCATGCGCCCGCAGGGCAGCCTGGGTGCGATCGCGCGCGCCGATCTTGCCCAGGATGTTGGTCACGTAGTTCTTGACCGTGCCCTCAGCCAGATAGAGACGTTGCGCAATCTCGCGGTTGGTCATGCCTTGCGCTAGCAGACGCAGAATCTCTACCTCGCGTTCAGACAGCGGCTCGTCCAGGTCCTGCGCGGGCCGCGCCGCCGGCGTGGCCATGCGGGCAAACTCGGCCACTACCTTGCGCGCCACCGACGGCTCGATCAACACGCCGCCGGCCATAACGGCATGGATCGCCTCGGCCAGCTCCTGGATCGACACATCCTTGAGCAGATAGCCTGCTGCGCCGGCTCGCAGGCCCTCGAAGACGTATTCGTCGTCGTCGAAGGTCGTCAGGATGATTACACGCGCCGCGGGCCAGCGCGCCCTGAGTTGCCGTGTGGCCTCGACCCCGTCCATCACCGGCATGCGTACATCCATCAAGACCACATCGGGCGTCGAAGCCGCGTAGGCATTGAGGGCTTCCTGGCCGTTGGCGGCCTCGCCCACCACCTGTAGACCGGGCTCCATATCCAGCAGCGTGTGCAACCCCTCGCGCATCAGGCGTTGATCGTCGACCAACAGCAGGCGAATCGGTTCAGTCATGGCCGTTCTCGGGCAACAGCGGCAACGTCAGAAGCAGCTCAGCGCCGCCGTTTGGGGTGGATTGCAGAAGCGCTTCGCCGCCAAGCTGTGCCACCCGCTCGCGCAGGCCGCGCAGACCAAAGCCGGCCGTGCCCTTGTTGCCGACCAAGCCAACGCCGTTGTCACGCACCAGCAGCGCCACGGCGTCATCGCTGCGCGTCAACTCTACCCAGGCTTCGCGGGCGGCGGCGTGTTTCTGGATGTTGGTCAGTCCCTCCTGCGCGCCGCGGTAGATCGCATGGCGTTGGCTGGGGAATAGCTCAGGCAAGTCATGGGCGACGTTGAGATGTACTACCATGCCCGTGGCCTCCTCGAAGCCGCTGGTCAGCCGCTTCAGGGCGGGCGCCAGGGCCAGGTCAGCCTCTACCGGCGCGCGCAGCGTCGCCACAGTACGGCGCAGCTCACGTAACCCTTCACTGATTTGCTCCTGCACCGTGCTGACCATCTGCGCCGCTCGTTCAGGTGCGCTGGGGATCAAACGCTGCGCTGCCTGCAGTTGCACCGACGACACAGTCAGCCGGTGGCCCAAGGTATCGTGCATCTCGCGCGCCAGGCGGTTACGTTCCTGCTGCACGGCCAGTTCCTCGGCCTGGGCAGCGTAGTCCTGCAGTTGGCGGTGTGCTGCCTGCAGCTCCAGCAGGAGGCGCTCACTCTCGGCCCGGGCCAGCTCGGCTTTGGCCGTCTGTTGCGCAAAGATGGCAAAGAAGACGTAGCCCGCGGCGTAGATGGGAACGGCCGCCAGGCCGGCTGGACCGCTGACTGCCACGTAGGCTATCAGCGTGATGAGAGTGAAGAGGAGGATCCAGGCCGCAGTGACGCGCGGGGAATACATCATTGTTGCTTCGGCGCTGAGCACGAAGAACAGCACGACGGCGATTAATTCGTGCGGCGACAACGCCAACAAAGTCACGATGATCAGAGTCTGCAGACCGGTATAGAGATAGGGCCCCCACGAACGACTGCCCACGATGCGTTCGCGCAGCGCAAAAACCACCGTGAACAGTGCGAACAGCCCCGATGCCAGCCAGCGATCGGGCGAATTGCTCTGGAACATGCCCCACAGCATGGGAATCGCAACCGCTGGCACAATGAAGTAGCCAGCCAGGTTGAGCATGTTGAGCGAAAAGCGGGAGGAGGACTTTTCCGGCATAGCGCACATGATAATCGAAAATGGGCGGAAAGTAAACTGGTAGATTGGTAGATTGGTGCGCCGACGGCGTACCAATCTACCAATCTACCAATCTACTGTGCTATTCTCGCCGCCGCAGCAGGAGGTAGGCGCCGACGGCGACCAGAACCAGCGGCCAGGCGTAGCCGAGGATTTCCAGAAGCTGCATGGCTGCTCCGCCGCGCATCACAGCCAGGCCCACCAGGCCGATGATGCCGCCGGGGATCAGCGGCCACCACTGGAAACCCTGCTTGCTGATCAGCGAGAGCAGGCTGATCAGGGCCCAGCCTGCTGAGAAAGCCAGCAGGAAGATGCCGCCTTGGTTCTCTTCGATCTGACCAGCATAGGGGCCAGCGATCAGGTAGACGCCCAAGGCGATGCCAGCCAGGATGCCGCCGGGGATCATCAGGCCAACTTCTCGGGTAAGCAAGCCCCAAAGCAGGAAGATCAGCGCCAGGCCTGGCAGGATCAGCAACTCGACCTGCGGCACGTCGACGATCTGGGAGAGAAAGACCAGCAGGCCGATAGCGATCAACATCACGCCGAGGATGACCCGGTCGCGAGTCTCAGCAGTCTTCCGGCTGCCGTTGGTGGTATCTGGAAGTTGAGCGGTCATGGTTTTGGCTCCTTGTGGTTGCGAGTTGCGTGTTATTCTTGACGCTTCTATGCCCAGTCTACAGCGGCAAGGGTCACACGGGCTAGTGCCGGAAGTCATGCCCGCAGTCACATGACCGGATGTTGTTGACGGGAGCAGAGCGCGGGTATAATAGGGCGCATAGACGCTGAGAATTGACTTTTCTTCCGAGAAAGGTCAATTCTGGCGGTGTCCACTCCTGAGATTACCCATGCCAGATGACACATGAAAATCAACCAGACCGTGCTACACGGATTGTTAGTGCTGCTGGCCGCGCTGTGTCTGACAGCCTGCCAAACAGCCACGTTACCCACCCCCGCCGCGGTTGCTACGGCAACCGAAGCTCGTCCATCCGGGTCAAGCCCGACTGTTCCGTCAATTGCTACCCCCGAACCGGCCGCTTCTCCCGCCGCACAGTCGCCGGCAGCGCCCACCGTCGAGCCGGCGGCGGCAACGATGGCGCCCGCCTCCTCCCTTCCAGTCTATACGTACCGTGTAGTCAACGTCTTTCCCCACGACCCGTCTGCCTTTACGCAGGGGCTGGTCTACCAGGACGGCATCTTCTACGAGGGCACCGGCCTGCGCGGCCAGTCGACGCTGCGCCGGGTCGATCCGGCCACCGGCCAGGTGCTGCAAGGCATCCGCCTGCACGACCAGTACTTTGGGGAAGGGATCGCCGTCCTGGGCCAGCGCCTCTACCAGCTTACCTGGCAGGAGAACACCGGCTTCGTCTACGACAAGGACAGCTTTGAGCTGCTGGACACATGGCGCTATGACGGCGAGGGCTGGGGCCTGGCTACCGATGGGGAGCGCTTGATTATGAGCGACGGCACCAACGAGCTGCGCTTTCTCGACCCGGAGACGTTGGGCGAGCTGGGCCGCGTGGCTGTGGTTGATGGCAACGGCCAGCCAGTGGCGCGGCTCAACGAGCTGGAGTGGGTGGAAGGCGAGGTGTGGGCCAACGTCTGGCAGACTGACCTGATCGCGCGCATCGATCCAGCCAGCGGCCGGCTGTTGGGCTGGATCGATTTGACCGGCCTCTTGTCAGAAGAAGACCGGGCTGTACAGAGGGTGGACGTGCTCAATGGCATCGCCTACGACGCAGCGACCGGCCGGCTGTTCGTGACCGGCAAGTGGTGGCCCAAGCTGTTCGAGATCGAGTTGATTGAGGGGACGCCATGACCGCGCAGCAGCCGGACGTGTTGCTGGAGTTGGAGCACGTGACGTTGTCCTACGGCGCAGTCGTGGCGTTGAACGATGTCACATTCAGCGTTGCGGCTGGCGCGGTGCATGGCGTTTTGGGTGAGGACGGTGCAGGCAAGACGACGCTGATGAAGATTCTGGGCGGTTATCTCCCCAACAAGGAATACAGCGGTGTGGTTCGCCTGGCCGGCCAGCCCTTGGCGCTCAGCTCTATCAAGGATGGCTTGCGCCACGGCGTCGCGCTGGTGCCGCGCCTGCTGGCCGTGTTCGACCACATGAGCGTCGCCGAAAACGCGACGATGGCGCGTAGCGAGAGTCAACGGCGGTTCAGCATTTCGCGCCGGCAGATGGATGGCCAGGCCGCAGATATATTCCGCCGCTGGCAGATATCCATCCCGCTCGATGCCCAGGTGCGTGAGCTAACTCCCTTGCAGCGGCGCCAACTGATGATCGCCAACGCGCTGGGCGTCGAGCCGGCGCTGGTGGTGCTGGACGAGCCGCTGGCCGGCATGCCTGACGGCCGTGCCATCAGCGGGGTGGTGCGGTTGATCCGGCGCATGGCCGAGCGGGGCGTCACCTGTCTCTGTCTGGCGCGGCGACCAGTCGACGCGACCTTGCTGGCCGACCACGTTACCGTGTTGCGCGATGGCGCAGTGGCCGGCCAATGGCAGCGTGAGGAATTCGACGAGCCCACGCTGGCCGCGGCCATGGCCAGCCAGCGCGCCTATGATCCGGAAGCCCGCGCCCGGCATGACGACTTTGGCCAACGCACAGGGATGTTCGATCGCTGGTTCAAGGGAACGGGAAGACAGCTTTGATGGCGCCGCAGTGCGCTAGTACAGGTCGGCGTAAATCTCTTAGCAGTTTTCGCGCGTCGGAGTCGAGGCTTTAGCCGGGTTTGGCGCTGAGACCCGGCTAAAGCCTCGACTCCAGACGGTGGAGGAACTTACGCCGACCTGTATTAGATGTTGGTGCGCTTGGCCATGGGCGGCAGGGGACCGATCGCGTCGCCGAAGCGGGTCTTGGGCATGGTCGCTTTCCTGGCCATCAGCGCCTCGTACTCGTCGTCCTCCACGTAAGCCACGATGCGGGCGATGCTGGCCTCGCCGTCCACGAAGCGCCAGGGGAAACAGCCGATGTGAACGCGGCGGTTGAGCAGCAGGTCGATGTCGCCGCCCACACATTCGGCGTGAATGATGCCGTGGGGGAACATCTCGATGTGCATCAATTGGTACTTGTCGTCGCTGAACACCTCGGCCAGGCCCTGGCCGTACTTGGCCTGGAAGTGGGCCTCGGCCTCCTTGGCCTGGCGCGGCATCCAGGTGCGGATGATGGTGTTCATGGGGTGGTCGGCGCTACCGCAGTCTACGCCGATCCACTTGATCTTCTTGGCCTTGCACCACTCGGCGAACTCGCGGTCTGGGCCAGGATGTTTGACCATGTAGGCGATCTCGTCGGCTGTGGGCTGGTCCCAGCCGAAGTGGTGATAGCCGGTGTGGATGATCAGGATGTCGCCCTCGCGCACCTCGACCCGCTCCTCCACCATCTGCGAGGTGTAGATGTCGTAGTCGCCGGCCGCGTCCGACAGGTCCACCACCACGCCAGGGCCGGTCAGGAAGTCCAGCGACAGGCTGGCGATGTCCTTGCCCGGCGTGTAGAAATGGATCTCGCCGTCCAGGTGCGTGCCCAGGTGGTTGGAGTGGGTCAGCAGTTGGCCGTTGGCGCCGTTGGGCGCCAGGCGCTTGAAATACTTGACCTGTAGCGGCTCATAGGTCGGCCAGGCCGGCGTGCCGATGCCGAGGGGGATCGATAGGTCGATGAACTTCATGGGGTGGGCCTCCGGAGGTGGTAGATTGGTAGATTGTTGATTGGTGCGCTGCTGCTGCCGCGGCGCCGGGTAGGGCGAATTATAGTCGAGAAGCCAGGCGCTGCCAAGTAAACATCACTGAATGCCAGGCCATCGATCAGGGTGGGTGTTTTGAGAATTGCTGTCATCAACGTATAATCCAGGTCGTTGCCTGCTTTGCTCTAATGAACTACCAGCCTGATTGTGAAAGGAACCTCCTTGACCGAAACGCCAGACCAGCCGGCTGCGCTGGTCGCAACAGTGAGTGCGCAAGCAGGGGAGGAAAAGACGGCGTCCCATTGGACGTGGCAGCCCTACGCCATCGTCTTCATCTCCAGCGCCTGCATCATGATCCTGGAGTTGGTCGCGGGCCGCATCGTAGCGCCTTACGTGGGCGTGTCGCTTTACACCTGGACCAGCATCATCGGCATCGTGCTGGCCGGCATCAGCCTGGGCAACTACGTCGGCGGCCGGCTGGCCGATCGCCGGGGATCGCTGCGCCTGCTGGGCTTGCTCTTCCTGCTCTCTGGTTTGACCAGCTTCGGCGTGCTGGCCGTAGATGTAGTCGGCACGCGTCTGCCCGGCGACTGGCCGGTGGTCGTGGAGATCATGCTGCTCGTGACCGTGCTCTTCTTCGTGCCCTGCCTCATCCTGGGCATGATTTCCCCGGTCGTGGCCAAGCTGGCCGTGCGCGACCTGGCGACGACCGGCGCTACCGTCGGCAAGATCTACGCCGCCGGCACTGTGGGCAGCATCGCCGGCACTTTTGCTACCGGCTTCCTGTTGATCTCATGGTTTGGCACCACGTCCATTGTCTGGGGCGTGGCGTTGACGCTGATCGCCATGTCGCTGCTCTTCTTCTGGAGCGGCCGGTGGCAAGCGCCGGTGGCCGCCGTGCTGATCGTAGCGATCGGGCTGACAGGCGCGCAGGCAGCCGGCTGGCTGAACAGCCGCTGCACGCTGGAGACCAACTACTTTTGCATCAAGGCGCGGGACCAAGCGCGCGACGGCAAGACGGTGCGGGTGTTAGTGCTGGATCGCCTGGTGCATAGCTACTCCTCGCTGGACGACCCGACGCAACTGGTGTACAGCTATGAGCAGCTCTACGCTCAGGCGACGCGCTACTGGGCGCAGCGGGCCGCCGACCCGCGCGCGTTGTTCATTGGCGGCGGTGGCTATACCTTTCCCCGCTACATGGAGGCGCTGTACCCCGACAGCTTGATCGACGTGATCGAGATCGATCCAGGCGTCACACAGATTGCCCACGATCTGTTGGGTCTGGACGCGGACACGGCGATCCGCAGTTTCAACGAGGACGCCCGCTTGTTCCTGGAGCGCACGCCCCAGCAGCGCTACGATCTGATCATGGGCGACGCGTTCAACGACTTCTCCGTCCCCTATCACCTGACCACGGTGGAGTTCAACCGTCGGGTGCAGGCCTGGCTGGACGAGGGTGGCCTGTACCTGGTCAACATCATCGATGGGCCGCGCGCTGACTTTGTGCGCGCCTACGTCCACACCTTACGCCAAACCTTCCCCTACGTCTACCTGGCGCCCACCCAGCGCGCCTGGCGCGAGACGCCGCGCACAACGTTTGTGGTCATTGCCAGTGACAGTCCCTTGGACCGCCAGCAATTAACGGCCAGCACGGCTGGCAGTCCCCTCGATCTGGACGAGCTGATACTGAGCGGGGAGGAGTTAGACGCGCTGTTGGCTGAGGGCCGGATGGTGACGCTGACCGACCGCTACGCGCCGGTTGATCAGATGCTGGCGCCGGCCTTTCGCAACGAAGTCCCCGCTGGCCCAGACGCCAACGTATCAGAATCGGCGAACTAGAGCGCGTGATTCGCACCGGCAAAACCCGGCTGAAGCCTCGACTCCGTGCCAAATTCGCAATTGCTGCGTGTCATGCTGCGGCCTGTAGAAGCCCCCCGGCGTGAAAGTTCAAGGGAGGGGCTACATCACCAACACAGTGTTTAGCATCCCCAGATCGTCCAGGGTCTCGTAAGCGTACGTGTGGACGATGTGGTTGGAGTCGTTGAGGGCGGGGAAAAGCCAGCGCGCTGATTTGGCGCTTTTGATCTTGTGCAGGGCATAGGCGGCCCGCACCCGCACGCCGTCGCGTGGATCCTGCAGCGCCTCGCCCAACGCAGGCACGGCCGGCTCGCCAATCAGAGCCAATGCATTCGCGGCGGCCCCCCGTACCCAGCCGCTGGGGTCGGCCAGCAGCAGGGCCAGGGCCGGAATGGCGCTGGCTGCCTGCATCTGCCCTAAGGCCAGAGCGGCCACGCAGCGGATCGAATCCTCGCGATCGTTGAGCGCGTGGAGCAGAGCAGGAATCGCCTGCGCGCGCGCTTCGCGGTGTTCCTCGGCCAACTCGGCGACGGCGCGCACGCCCCACCAGCGTTGGTTGTCGTCCTCCGCCTGGCTCAGCGCCACCAGCAGCGGCAAAACAGCGCCGTTGGCCGCGCTCAACCGGGCTACTGCGGCCTCCGCCGCATCGTCGTCGCTGGCAGCAATTGCCTGCATCAGCGGGTCGAGTATCGAGTCGTTCATATCCGTGGGTCCTCTGAGGCTAATACGTGATTTCCACCGGCATGCCGATATAGGCCATCTCCCACAGCGTAGCGCTCTCATAGGCGCCCAGCAAAACGCAGCCGAAGGTCACCGGCGTGCCCACTGAGTTAGCCCAAATCGGGTAGCCGCCCGGCTCATAAGGCAGGCCGTGGATGCCGTTCTCGCTGCCACCGGCCCAATAGATGCCCAGCCAGTAGGGCATGTAAAAGCCCCACCGTGATCCCCATGCCTCGCGGTATTTGCTCTGAACGTAGAAGACGCCGGTCTTGGTGCCCGATCCAGCCCGCCCCGTGGAGCATGGCCAGTTGTACAGCAGTTGCTCGTCACGATAGACCTTGCAGCGCTGCTGGCCGATGCTGACCGTCATCTGCAGATTGCCTTGCGGCGCAGCCAAAGCGGCCGGCGCAGGCGCGTTCGTCGGAATCACCAGCCGCTGGCCAGCGCGAATCTGCGACGGGTTCTCGATGCCATTGGCTGCGGCGATGGCCATCACCGTTACGCCGTATTCCCTGGCGATTTGGGCCAGACTGTCGCCGCTCTTGACCACGTATTCTGAGATAGCTGGCGAGGCAGGCGCCGCCGTGGCAACGGCCGCGTCTGCTGCGGGGATGATCAGCCGCTGGCCGCCAACGATGCGTGCGGGGTCGCTGATCGCGTTGGCTTCAGCCAGCGCCTGCACGGAGACGCCGTAGCGGGCAGCGATCGCCGCCAGGGTCTCGCCAGCGCTGACCACATGTTCAGCGTCGATCGGCGCGGCTGGCTGGCTGGCGGTCTCTTCAGTCGCTCCTGGGATCACCAGCCGTTGTCCGGTATAGATCAGCGACGCGTTGCCGATGCCGTTGGCAGCGATGATCGCCTGCTGGCTGACCCCGTACTGCTGGGCAATGCCTGACAAGGTCTCGCCGGTCTTGACCGTATGGGTGACGCCCTGCGCCAAGACGCCAGGGCTGGCAACTGTCATCAGCCAGGCCGCCAGGAGCAGCGCCAGCGTTAGCCGTTGTTTGCTAGACATAACACAAACCTTTCAACTCTGTTCAATGCAATCAGCCAGCGCCGGCCGCGCAGGGCGTGTTAGAACTTCTGCGCACCAGAGGGCCGGAATGTCCGTGTGTGATCAATGGACTCGACGTAATATTACATCACTCGGCCTTGCATGTCAAGCAGAGATTTTGTGCATTTCAATGAAAACGGGCGTATAATCCGCGATTGGCTGCCAGGAATCGACAGCAGCCACGACCTGCGGTAAAATCAGGGCTTGTGTCCAAAGATTCCAGTGCAGTTCACACGAAAGGCAAACCAAGTGACTATTCTCACCCCCAAAGGATATTCTCCCGCCCGTAAAGCCCGCAGCGAGGAGCCGGCGCCCCCAGTTGAGCCAGCGCCGCAGCCCTCCGCCGAGGCGTCGCAGCCTGGCCCCGCCCAAGCGCAAGCTGGCCGGCCACAGCAACAGATCAGGCTGGCCTTCCCGCCCCAGACTATAGGCGTCAACTGCCCCAACTGCGGTACGCCCTACCCGGCCCAGGTGTTTAGCGTTGTCGATGTGGGCCAGGACCCGGTGCTGAAGTCGCTGCTGCTCTCCGGCCAACTGAACGTCGCTGTCTGTCCCCGCTGCGGGGCGGGCGGCCCGTTGACTTCGCCGCTGCTTTACCACGATCCAGAGCATAATTTCCTGGGCGTCTTTGTGCCCCAACAGATCCCGGTCAACGAGCAGCAGAAGATCATCGGCGATCTCAGCAAGCGGCTGATGAACGGTCTGCCGCAGGAAGCGCGCCGCGGCTATATGCTCACTCCCACGCAGTTCCTGAGCTTTCAGAGTCTGCTGGAGGCGGTGCTGGAGCACCAAGGCGTGACGCGTGAGATGCTGGACAAGCAGCGCCGCCAGATTCAGTTGATCGAACAGACCATGATCGCCCTGCAGGACCTGGAAGGTCTGAAGTTGCTGGTGCGCGAGCGCGATGCTGACATGGACGACGAGTTCTTTTCGCTGCTCAGCATGTTGACCGACTCCAGCGCCAACGCGGGCGACATGGACGGGGCGCGCCAGTTGGTCGAGCTGCGCGAGCGCCTGATCGAGTTGACCACCTGGGGCCAGGGCGTGCAGAAGCAGCGGGCCGCCGTCGCGCAGTTGCGCGCCGACATGCGCGAGGTCGATCTGGTTGATTTGGTCGTGGCCGCCGACGACGAGCGGGTGGTCGATGCCCTGGTGCTGGCCGGCCGGCCGTTGGTCAACTACGCCTTCTTCCAGGAGCTGACCAACCGCGTCGATGCGGCCCAGCAGCGCGGCGACGCCGCTGAGGCCAGCCGCCTGACGGCCCTGCGCGAGCACATCCTGCAGTTCAGCCAGCGGCTGGACGAGGCCCAGCGGGCCGCAATGCAGCAATACAGCGCGCTGTTGGGTGAGATCCTGTCGGCTGACGACATCGAGCAGGCCGTGGCCGAGCGCGCGCCCTACATCGACCAGAACTTCCTGTCGGTGGTGTCCGCCAACCTACAAGAGGCCGAAAAGCGCAACGCGACCGCCGCGGTCCACCGCCTCCAGAAAGTTTGGGATGCGGCGGTGACCATGATCAACCAATCCTCCCCGCCAGAGGTGCAGCTGGTCAATCAACTGCTGCTGGCCGAATATCCGGCCGAGACGCGTAAGTTGCTGGCTGAAAATCGCGACCTGGTGACTGCTGACTTCATCGAGGCGCTGAGTGAGCTAGCCGAGCAGATGGAGGCCGAGGGCGCGCCTGACATGGCCGTTCGCCTGCGCCAGGTTCGCTCGCAAGCTCAACTGATGCGCTGATCGCGCGGACTTCTATCATGAATGCAGAGATCGTCACCACCGGCACCGAGATCTTGCTGGGCGAGATCGTCGACACCAATGCAGCCTGGATGGCCCGCCGCCTGCGTGATCTGGGCATCAACTTGTTCTACAAGTCCACCGTCGGCGACAACCTGGAGCGCATCACAGCCGTGCTGCGCCAGGGGTTGGAGCGCTCCGACCTGGTGCTGGTCACTGGCGGCCTGGGGCCGACAGTGGATGATGTGACGCGCGACGCGGCGGCGCTGGCCGTGGACCGCGAGCTGGCCCTGGACGCGGACTCCCTGGTCTCCATCGAAGCGATCTTCGCCCGCTGGGGACGCAAAGTACACGACAACAATCGCCGGCAAGCGCTGCTGCCAGTCGGCGCCAAGCCGATCTTCAATCCGGTAGGCACCGCGCCTGGCTTCATTGTCGAGACTCAGCGCAAGGGCCGACCTTCGGCTCTGCTGATCTGCCTGCCGGGTGTGCCGCGCGAGATGATGCACCTGATGCAGGCGACGGTGGAGCCGTTCCTGGCTGAGCGGCTGGGCGCCGATCGCGTCTACATCCGCAGTCGCACCCTGCGCACCGTCGGCATCGGCGAGAGCATGGTGGATACCCGCATCGCGGACCTGATGGCACGCAGCAATCCCACCGTAGGGCTGGCCGCGCACCTGGGCCAGACCGATGTGCGGATCACCGCCCGTGCAGCCAGCGCTGAGCGGGCTGACCAGATGTTGGAAGAGGTGGCGGTCGACCTGCGCGCCCGGCTCGGCGATTACATCTACGGCGAAGGCGACGTCGCGCTGGAGGCGGTGGTAGTAGCAGCCCTCCAGCAGGCCGGCTACACCCTGGCCGTGGTCGAGACCAACACCGGCGGCGAGATCGCAGCCCGCCTGCGCAGCGCGCCCGGCGGCGAGCAAACCGTGCCCTCCAGCGCAGTGATCAGCTCCCTATCCGAGATGGGCGTCAGTGCGCCGGCCGAGCCTGTCAGCCAGGCTGGCGCCGAATGGGCCGCGCTGACCCGCCTGGCCGCAGCCAGCGAGAGCTTGGGTGTCACCCTGGCCCTGTCCATCTGCGGCGTCACTGACCCCGCGGCTGGGCCGTACGGCGTCTACCGCGGCGAGACCTACGTGGCGCTGGCTACTGACCGCAGCGTTGTCTCTACCAAGCTGGATGTGGGCGGCGTCGACGAGTTGGCGCGTCGCTGGGTGGGCAACGGCGCGCTCAACTTCGTGCGCCAGTGGCTGGCCAACCGTGACGCGGGTGAGCAGCCATGAGCGACGCAGAGCGGCGTAAAGGCGAGGCGGGCTTGCTTGCTGTCAACCTGGTGGCTGTAGGCTCCACCAACCCGGTCAAGTTGACAGCGGTGCAGGGGGTGATCGCCCAGCTTTGGCCGGCTGCCCATGTGGAGGCATTGACGGTGGAGTCTGGCGTGCCGGCGCAGCCATTATCGGACGAGGAGATGGTGGCTGGCGCGCTGGCCCGGGCCGTAGCCGCGCGCGCGGCGCTGGATGCTGACCTGGGCGTGGGCCTGGAGGGCGGCGTCCACCGTTCGCCCTGGGGGCTACTGCTCACTAGTTGGGTGGCGGTAGTGGACCGTTCAGGCCGGCACGGGTTGGGATCAGGCGGCCGGCTGCCGCTGCCTCCGGCGCTCGCTGCCGCCGTGCAGGCGGGCCAGGAGTTGGGGCCGGCTGTCGACCAGTTAGCCGGCCAGCACGATACCAAGCGCGGCCCCGGCGCGGTGGGGATTTTGACCAGCGGATTGGTGCGGCGCGATGAGGCTTTTCGCGTAGCGACTGCTTATGCGATGGCTAGTTTTTTACATCCTCACTGGTACGAACCTGATGCGAGGCGATCGAATGGCGAGAATCAGTAAAGTACAGCGAGTGCTGCTGTTAGGTCTAGTCGTGGCGTTGCTGACCGGCTGCGCCGCGCCATTGGCGGCCGCGCCGCGGGTGATGGTGACGCGTGTGCCGCTGGAGGTGGCGGCCGCGGTTGAACCGACTGGCGCCGCAGCCCAAGCCCCTGTGATCAACGGCGCCGCTCGTCCTGTCACGGCCACCGTCTTGACGCTGCCTGAGGGGCAGACAGACCTGGATCTGGAAGCCGCCGCAGCAGAGCCATCGGCCGACAGCGTCCCACCCGCTATGACGCCCGCTGTGGTCGAGGACCCCTCGCTGCGCGCCTTGCAGCGCACGCGCAACATCCTGCTGCTGGGCACCGATCAGCGCGATCTGGAGTTCGTCGGCCGCACCGACACCATTATCGTGCTGGCCATCGACGAGGCCAACAACCGCGCGTCCCTGATCAGCTTGCCGCGCGACTTGTATCTGCCGATTCCGGGCGTTGGCTACAGCCGCATCAACACGGCTTATGCCTTTGGCGAGGAGCGCCAGCCGGGCGGCGGGCTGCCGCTGCTGATGAGCACTATCGAACGCAATTTTGGCATTCCAATCGAGCGCTATGTGCGCATCGATTTTTCCGGCTTCGAGGGCGTGGTCGATGCGGTGGGTGGTGTGGACGTGGTGGTCGACTGCCCGCTGACCGACGAGCTGATGTATCGTTATTTCCAGGTCTATACGTTGGAGCCTGGCAACTACCACATGAACGGCGAGCAGGCGCTCTATTACGCCCGCTCGCGCAAGACCACCAACGATTTCGACCGGGCCCGCCGTCAGCAGCGGGTACTGCTGGCCATCCGCAAGCGCGTTCTGGAAGGCAACATGCTGCCGCGCATCCCAGCGCTCTGGCTGGCTATGCGGGACGTGGTCGACACCAACCTCAGCCCGGCCGATATCGCCAGCCTGGCCAGGCTGGGCGCGACGCTAGAGGGCGAGGACCTCTACGGCATGGTGATTCGCTACCCGCTGGTCGCCGACTGGGTCACCCCCCAGGGCGGCATGGTGCAACTGCCTGATCTGCCCGCCATCAACGCGGCTCTGGACCGCGTCTGGGAACGAGCGCCCATTCAGGCCACCAACGACGAAGAGCGCCTCTGCCCCTAGCTTGACTTGACACTAGCCGCTCGGGCCGGTCTCCGACCGAGCCCGCCGATTTTCGTCCATCGGAGTGCCGGAGGCCGGCGCGGCGCCTGACTTGACATTAGCCGCTTGGGCTGGTCTCCGACCGAGCGCGCCATGTTCATCCGTGGACGCCTAATCGAACACCACTTCGTCCTTGCCGCTCAGTTTCTCCTGCACCTTGTCGATGATCAAATCCAGATGCAGGCCGTTGTCCACGAAGTTCAGGTTGTCGGCCGGCACGGTTAGCACCGGGCATAGGTCGAAGCGCCGAATCCAATCCTCGTACAGATCGTTCAACTGCGCCAGGTAGAGCGCCGAGATATCGCGCTCGTAGTCGCGGCCGCGCCGCTGGATGCGCCTCAACAACGTGTCTACGGACGCACGCAAATAGACCACCAGGTCGGGGGGCGGCAGAAAGCCCGTTAAAACTTCGTACAGCTCCCGGTAGCTGTGATAGTCGCGCGCCTGCATGTTGCCCTGATTGTACAGGTTGCGCGCGAAAATCTCGGCGTCTTCATAGACGCTGCGATCCTGCACCACCGAGGTGGGATGGTCCAGCAGTTGCCGGTGATGGCGCAGCCGGCGGCTGAGGAAGAAGATCTGCGATTGAAAGCTCCAGCGCGGCATATCGGCATAGAAATCGGCCAGGTAGGGGTTGTCATCGACCGCCTCGGGAAAGGGCATCCATCCCAGCCGCTGGCTGAGCAAGGCTGTCAAGGTTGATTTGCCGACGCCCACGTTGCCGGCGATGGCAACAAACCGTTTGTTGATCATTGGGATCCTCGCACGACGGGCGCTCCGCTGGGCTCCAGCGCCGGTTCCAGGTCAGGAAAGGCCTGTTGATACGGCCCGCGCTGCAACGCGGTGCGCACCAGCCCGACGACGTGGCCGCGGTCATCGCTCTGCGCGACAAAGTCCAGGTCGCTGGTGTCGATGGTCAGCAGCGGCGCCTGGTCATAGTCGGCGAAGAAGCGCTCGTAGGCCAGCCGCAGGTCGTCGATGTAGGCGCGTGACATCGTGCGCTCATAGGAACGATCGCGCACCGCGATGCGGTTCATGAGCACATCGGTGGACGCCCGCAAGTGGATCACCAGCGCTGGCTGCACGATCTTCTCGGCCAGGGCAGCGTGGACCAGCTCGTAGACCGCCAGTTCGTCACCCCCCAGATTCAGCCGGGCGAAGAGCCGGTCCTTGGCGAACAGGTAGTCACAGACCAGCGAGTTGCTTTCCAGAATGTGGTTGACCACATCGTACTGCTGCCGATAGCGGCTGAGCAGAAAGAAAATCTGGGTCTGGAAGGCGTAACGGGTGCGGTCCTGGTAGAAGTCAGACAGAAACGGGTTTTCCTCGAAGACCTCCAGCAGCAATTTGCCGCCCAACTGCTCCTGGAGGATGCGAGCCAGAGTTGTCTTGCCGACGCCAATAGGTCCCTCGACGGCTACGTAGAAGTGGTTGTTGTGCATGGTGGGGTGATGGCAACGTGAAGATGGGCTAACAAGACTCCGCAGCGGACGAGCAGCCGTTGGTTGAGTAGGCGTCTGCGCCGTACCGAAACCAACGGCTGCTCGTCCGCTGCACTGGTTGTTGCCGCTAAGCATACACCTTAGCCCGCGATGAGTCAAAGTCCGAACGTTGCGCTGAAACCTTCTCAAGGCTTGAAGCGTATGGTACAATGCAAGGAAATCAGTCGCTCAAGCAACCCCCCGTGGCGCTTCCGTCGGCGCCCGGCGTACAGCGTTGTTTCGTCAGTCGGAGCATTCAGTGAGCAACACCGAACAACAGGAACTGCAGTGGATCGCAGCCGCCCGGCGCGGTGATCGCAACGCGTTCAGCAAGCTGGTGCAGGCCTATCAGATCCCTGTCTTCAACTTGACCTATCGCATGTTAGGCAATGCGCAGGAGGCTGAGGATGCGGCGCAGGAGACCTTTCTGCGCGCCTACAAGCGGCTCAGCACCTACCAACCGGACAAGAAGTTCAGCAACTGGATCCTTTCTATCGCGTCGCACTACTGTATCGACCTGCTGCGCCGGCGACGCTTTCAGTGGCTGTCGATCGATGACGACCCCGCGATGGAATGGCTGTCCAGCGACGAAGAGCAGCCTGACGACGCAGCGCTGCGCGGCGAGCGAGCCGAAGAGGTGCGGGCGCTGCTGGAGCGGCTCGATCCCAGCTATCGGGCGCCGTTGGTGCTGCGCTATTGGCACGATCTGTCGTACAAAGAAATCGCCAGCATGCTCGACCTCACCGAGCCGGCCGTCAAGACCCGCCTGCACCGGGCGCGCCTACAAATGGCGGCCTTGTTGGAGGACAAGGCGCGTGCCGCCGTCCATCCGGCTGCCACGCGCGGCCCAGAGGGCGCAGTTGCTGCTCGCTCGTCGAGCGCGCTGCACCTCACAAGTCAGGCGGCCCTGGCGGCATGAAGGAAAGACCACCTATGGACACCATGACACGACCCAGCATGGAGCCAGCTACCGATCACGACTACTCCGCGCAGATGTCGCTGGCGCTGGATGGGATGCTGAGCGCCGACGAAGCGCGCAGCCTGGACCAGCACCTGCTGGCCTGCCCCGCCTGCCAGGTTTCCTGGAGCAAATGGCAGCGCATCGCGCATGTCTTGACAGTCGAGCCGTTTGCCGGGCCACCGCAGGGTTTCGCGCTGCGCCTTGACCAGGCTTTGCAGCGCGATGAACAGCGCCACGAGCGCGTTCTGGCTGGCCTGGTGCTGGCCGGCGGCACGGCCCTGGTTCTGGCGCTGATTGTGCTTGGAACTGCGCTCACCACTGCCCTGTGGATGGCCCTTGCCCCGCCCGCGCGCATCCAGATCGTTGAGGCGCTGGGCTTCGCTGGCCAGTTTGCTGCGTTGGTCTTCCAGAATCTGGCCTCGATCCGCGATGGCATCGCCGCCTTGCTGCCCGATCCCATGGTCATGTTGCTGGTCTGTCTGGCCTTGATGGCCATCAGCGCCCTTTGGGTCAGGCTGGTCTTCTTCGGCGCACGGACAGCCAACGGCGAACAGTAGCACGCTAGAAGGAGAAACCACCATGTCTCACCGAAAAGTTGGGTTCGTCTTGCTGTTTGTGGTGGCGTTGCTGGCAGTGTTGGCAGCGCCAGTCCTGGCCCAGGGAACTGATCCCGGAAAGTTGGTATTGGGCGGGACCTACACCTTGTCCTCCGGGCAGCACTTGCGGGGCGATCTGGGCGTTGTCGGCGGCTCGGCCACAGTGGAAGAGGGCGCCACGGTCAACGGCGACGTCATGGTCGCAGGTGGCGCCCTGCGCATCGCTGGCCGCGTCAACGGCGATATCGCCGTTTTTGGCGGCAGTGTGACGCTGGAGCGATCGGCCTACATAGACGGCGACCTGGTCAACATCGGCGGCGCGGTGCAGCGCAACCCTGGCTCCACCGTGACCGGCGACGTGCGTGAAGGCGGCGACTTGGAGTTTCCCATGGGACCGGGCCCACTGTTCCTGCCCGGCATGGATCGCTCAACCATTGGCCCCGAAGCCAGCCTTCAGCAATCGCCTGGCCAATGGCTGGCGCTGGCGCTGTTGCGCATGATCCGCACTGTGATCGTGATCCTGGCGTTGGCTGCGTTGGCGCTGGTCGTGGCCCTGCTGTGGCCCAAGGGGATCGAGCGCCTCGGCACGACGGCCATGCATCAGCCGGTGTTGGTGCTCCTGATCGGCCTGCTGAGCTGGGTTGTCGGCCTGGGACTGTTCGTCGTGCTGGCCGTGACTATCTGCCTCATTCCGATTGCGCTGTTGCTGGGGCTGGTGCTCGGGGCCGCGGCGCTGCTATCCTGGGTCGTGGCAGGCTGGTTGATCGGCCGCAAATTGCTGGCCATGCTCAACCTGCGCAACGCCACTGTGGTGGTCGAGGCCGCCGTGGGGACGTTGCTGCTGGCCGTGATCTACTTCCTGTTCGGCATCATCCCCTGCACCGAGTTCATCTTTGGCCTGCTGATCGTCAGCCTGGGCCTGGGCGCCATCGTGCTGACCCGCTTCGGCACACGGCCCTATCCTGTGGTCCCTGCGACTGCTGCGCCGCTCGACGAGTTCGCTGCTCTGCCAGCCGGCGATGAGTCGCAGCCGCCGCAGTTGACAGGGGGTTGAGCAACTGGCGTTGTGAGGTCTGTCCCCGTCGGACCGGCCATGTTCGGCCTGACGGGGACAGCGGTTGCACCGTTCCTTGTTGGTAACGCGCTGTCGTTTGGTTCGACCTTAGCCAGGGTGCTCTGCTCCTCGCCCGTCCTGCTTGCGCTATCCTTTGCATAAACTCTGGGGGGGTGTGGTATAATCGCCCCTGCTGTGAGCGATCAACACCCCTTGCCCGCGGCGGCAGCCGCAACCGATCAAGTGGAGCCCGAGAGCTTCGTCGCCCTGCGCCTCTGGTTGGCGGGTTCGCCCTGGCGGCTGAGCGGCGGCTGGCTGCTGCTGGCTGGGTGGCTGGCGGCGGCAGGCCAGCAGATCTGGAGTGGCCCGTGGCTGGCCGCGCTGCTGGCGCTGGCGCTGACCGAGGTGGTGTGGGGCGCACTGTGGTGGCAACTGACGTTGCCCCAGCGCTGGCCGTTGCGCGCGGCGCGTCGCCGGCCGGCCCTGCCTTACATCCAGCCAGACAGCCCGGCAGGCCGCTTGTTGGGCTGGCCGAACCCAGGCGCCGCGGCCGCCGTGGCGCGAGCGGGCCTGCCGCTGGCTGCGCTGGCCCTGCTACTGGCTTGGGCCATCAGCCCCTTGGCCCTGCTGCTGACAGCCCTGGTCGTGCTGGCCGTACTGCTGGGAATGGCGGCGCAGCGGGCGCGGCTGGAAGGGCTGCTGGGCTGGCTCCAGGCGCTGGTGCAAATTGCGCTGCCTTTTGCGCTAGGCCTGTCCTTGGCCGGGGCATGGCCGCCCGGGGCGCACGGCGTGTCCTTGCTCGGTCTTGGCCTTGGCTACACCCTGCTGGCGCGCGCGCTCGTAGCCAGCGGGCCCGAGACGCCCAGCGGCCGCATGCTGCACCTGTTGCTGGCCGCGGCGGGCCTGGCCGCTATTCTGGCGGCGCTGTTGGCTGCCCAACTGCCCCTGGCCGCGGGCGTCGTCGGTCTGCTGGCCGTGGCGCCCGTGCTGTTGCTGGCCCGCAGCGAAGGCCGTCCGGTGCGAGCGGCGCAGCCTTGGCTGCTCGCCTTGGTGTTGCTCTCGGCGGCGGCCGTCGGCCTGGGCATCGGCTGATGCCTGTTTGGGCCTGGCTGTTAACGGCCGCGGGGGTTATTCTGGCCGCTGCGGTCGTCTACTGGCTGTTGGTGGTGTCCGAGGGCGCCTTCCTCGGTTCTGGCACAGTGACAGCGCTGTATAACCGGGTTGCCCGGCGCTACGACAGCATCAAGCAGTTCGACGACGCCGACGAAGCCTACTTTCTGGGCCGGCCGGTGGCCCGTTATCTGGCTGGCCTGCCGGCCACGCCTGACCTGCCTTGGCTGCTGGATGTGGCCTCGGGCACCGGCCGGCTGCCGCTGGCTGTGTTGCGCGCCAGCGCAGGGGGCTGCCGGGTCGTGGCGCTGGACCGAGCGGATGCCATGCTGGCTGAGGCGCAGCGCAAACTGGACAAGCAAGGCTGGCCTGGCGTGGTCTACCTGGCGCACCACGCGGCCCGGCTGCCCTTCGCCGACGAGCAATTCGCGGTGGTGACCTGCCTGGAGGCGCTGGAGTTCATGCCAGAGCCAGCGGCCGTGCTGGCTGAACTGCTGCGCGTGGCTCGACCCGGCGGCCTGCTGGTGCTGACCAACCGCATTGGCCGGGATGCACGGCTGATGCTGGGCCGAACCTTCACACGCGACGGCTTGAGCGCCACGCTGCGCTCGCTGGGTGCGACCGGTGTGGAGATCATGCCCTGGCAGATGGACTACGATCTGGTCTACGCAGTCAAACAAGGCCAGCCAACCGCTGGCGAAAGCGGCGACTGGAGTGACAAGCTCCAGTGCCCGAGCTGCGGCGCCCGGCCGCTGTTGCAGGTCAGCGCCGCAAGGCAAGAGCAATGGGCCTGCCCGGATTGCGACTGGCGGTTGGTTGGCAGCGACAGCTTTTGGAGGTACGATGGTTACACTCGCGGCAGTCACCGCGGACGATGAGATGATGGCATTCATCGACGCAGCCAACGCCCAGTTGGCTGCGTTGGGCTATACGGAGCACGGCCGCCGCCATGCCGGGCTGGTCGCCCAGGTGGCGGGCGACATCCTGCGCCAGCTTGGCCGCCCGGACCTTCAGGTCGAGTTGGCGCGCATCGCCGGCTATCTGCATGATGTGGGCAACCTGATCCATCGCGAGGCGCATGCGCTGTCGGGCGCGTTGATCGCCATGCAAGGGTTGCGCCGCCTGGGCATGTCGCCGGCCGACGCCGCGCTGGTGATGGCAGCCATCGGCAACCATGAGGAGGAGCGCGGCGTGCCGGTTTCGCCTGTGGCCGCGGCTGTGGTGCTGGCTGACAAGGCCGACGTCCACCGCAGTCGCGTTCAGAACCCTGATCCAGACGCCTTCGACATCCACGACCGCGTCAACTACGCCGCAACCGCTTCGTCGCTGGAGGTGCAGGCCGACGCACAGGTGATCGTGCTGCGTCTGACCATCGACGCCAGCGTGGCCAGCGTCATGAACTACTTCGAGATCTTCCTGTCGCGCATGGTCATGATGCGTCAGGCGGCCGCCGTGCTGGGCTGCGACTACCAGTTGATTATCAACGAGGTGAGGCTTTCCTGATGCGCATTGCACGAGCTCGCCTGGCTTCGGGCGCAACCTGCTACGGCTGGCTGGAGGGTGATCGGTTCCAGCCACTGAACGGCTCTCCATTCGAGCAGCCTGTACACGAGCTGGCGGCGGCCGGCCAGGCTGAGCCGCCGGGCGCATGGACGTTGCTGGCGCCCTGCCAGCCCAGCAAGGTTGTCTGCATCGGCCGCAACTACGCCGAGCACGCGGCCGAGCACGGCGTCGCGGCGCCGGCAGAGCCGCTGGTCTTCCTCAAGCCGCCCAGCGCGGTCATCGGTCCCGACCAGGCGGTGATCCTCCCGCCCCTCAGCCAGCGCGTCGAGCACGAAGGTGAGCTGGTGGTGGTGATCGGCCGGCGGGCGCGCCATCTACGCGTGGACAACGCGCTGGAGGTGGTGCTGGGCTACACCTGTGGCAACGACGTCACCGCGCGCGACCTGCAGCGCAGCGACGGCCAGTGGAGCCGCGCCAAGGGCTTCGACACGTTCTGCCCACTGGGCCCGTGGATCGAAACCGAGCTGGACTGGACCGCACAGCAGGTGCAGTGCCTGGTCAACGGCCAGGTACGTCAGTCAGCCGGCGCCGACGCCATGATTTTTGGCGTCCCTGAGCTGTTGGCCTACGTCACAGCCGTGATGACACTGGAGCCAGGCGACGTGCTGATGACCGGCACCCCCTCTGGCGTGTCGCCGCTGCGCGCAGGGGACGGCGTGACGGTCGCCATCAGCGGCATCGGCGTCTTGAGCAATCCGGTGCGTGCGGCGTAACGATGCGCCGTGTCCGGTTTTCGCGTAGCCAAAAAGACTATGCCCGCCAACTTTTAAGTCGCCTTCAACAAAACAAAACGCTATGCGAATCGCCGGACGACGCCGGCGCGCTGCGGCCAACGCGGAGATGATGCTGCCCTTGCGAGCCCCGTCTCCTTACCTGCATCGAGACGAAAAAACCATGTCCAAACCGATTGTAGCCCTGGTAGGGCGGCCCAACGTGGGCAAATCAACCCTGTTCAACCGTATCGCCGGCGAGCGCATTGCCATCGTCGAAGATCTGCCAGGCACGACACGCGACCGGCTGTATGCCGACGCTGAGTGGACCGGTTCGCCTTTCACGTTGGTGGACACGGGCGGTATCGAGCTGGTGCAGGGCGACGCCAACGCCCGGCGCGGCAGCGCGCCGCTCAGCGTCAGCTCAGCCGATTTTCGGCGCGAGATTCGCGAGCAGGCCCAGATCGCCATCGACGAGGCCGACGTGATCGTCTTCCTGGTCGACGCCAAGGAGGGCGTGACGGCCGGCGACCAGGATGTGGCCGACGTGCTGCGGCGCAGCAAGAAGCCGGTGGTGCTGGCTGCCAACAAGGCCGACAACCTTGCCCGCAGAATGGCCGCCGTGGAGTTCTATGAGCTGGGCCTGGGCGATCCGCACGATATCTCGGCGCTGCATGGGCTGGGCGTCGGCGATCTGTTGGACCTGATCGTCGAGAGCTTCCCGACGGCAGAGGACGCAGAAGAGGACGAGAGCCTCAAGATCGCCATCATCGGCCGGCCCAACGTGGGCAAATCTTCGTTGCTGAACGCCCTGCTTGGCCAGGAGCGCACCATCGTCAGCGAGATTCCCGGCACCACGCGCGACGCAATCGATATGCAACTGACCTGGGAAGGGCAGCCGGTGGTGCTGATCGACACCGCGGGCATCCGCCGCCGCGGCCGCGTCGAGCAGGGCGTGGAGAAGTACAGCGTCATGCGCGCCCTGCGCGCGGTGCAGCGCAGCGACGTGGTGGCGCTTGTCATCGACGCTGCGCAGGGGCTGACCGCCCAAGACGCCCACGTGGCTAGCTACGCGCTGGACGAGTGGAAAGGCATCATGCTGGTGGTCAACAAGTGGGACCTGGTGGAAAAAGAGTCCAACACGATGAACGAGTACACGCGTGAGCTGCAGGCCAACCTGAAGTTCATCGACTACGTGCCCATGCTGTTCATCTCGGCCCTGACCCGCCAACGCGTCCACAAGGTGATCCCGCTGGCTCAGCACATCCAGGCCGAGCGCACCACGCGCATTCCCACCGCGGCGCTCAACAAGCTGGTGCAGGATGCGGCTGTCAAGCACCGGGCGCCCAGCAAGACCGGCAAGCAACTGCGTTTCTACTACGCCAGCCAGGTGGAGGTGGCGCCGCCAACCTTCATGTTCTTCGTCAACGACACCGAACTGGTCCATTTTTCGTATCGCCGCTACCTGGAGAACCAGATTCGACTGGCGCATCCCTTCGAGGGCACGCCCATCAAGCTGCTGTTCCGCAATCGCGCGGAGCGCGAGAAATAGAAGTGTCAAGTGCCAGGTATCAAGTGCCGCAGACGCGAACCACATGATCCATGACACTTGACACTCAAAACGTGACACCTCATGTCCACCAAACGTTTCGATGCTCGCCTTTGGCTGCGCGCCAACTGGCTTGAGCTGCTGCTGCTGGCAGTGCTGTTGATCGCCCTCGGTTGGCTGGTTTCCCTGGGCCGTGAGCTATGGCCCAAGATGCGCCCGGAGCCAACGCCGACGCCCGGTCCAGCTATCTTCGATGGCCAGCGCGCGTTGGGCGTTGTCACCTTCCTGACGGCGCTAGGGCCGCGCACGCCGGGCAGCGACGCGCTGAAGGCGACGGCTGAGCGTATCGAGGAAGTGCTGCGCGACAGCGGCTGGCAGGTGGAGGTGCAGGAGTTTACGCTGGATGGCGTTCCCCGGCGCAACATCGTGGCCACGGCCGGCGAGGGCGACGCCATCCTGCTGGGCGCCCACTACGACAGCAGCCCGCGCGCTGACCTGGATAGCAACCCGGCCAATCGGGCGCTGCCGCCGCCCGGCGCCAACGACGGCGGCAGCGGCACAGCCGTGCTGTTGGAGCTGGCCAGGGCCTTGGACAAGGAACGGCTGGCCGGGCAGGTCTCGCTGGTCTTCTTCGATGCCCAGTACGACAGCGACGGCCAGCCGGTAGCGGCTGGCGTGCAAGCGTGGGCCGAGCAGACGCCAACCGTCGACCCGCCACAGGCCGCCGTCTTGATAGCCCTGCTGGGCGGGGCCACGCAGCAGTTCAGCATCGACACCCTGAGCGATCCGCTGCTCAGCCAACAGCTTTGGGACAGCGCCGAGCAGCTAGGCTATGCCGGCTGGTTCATCCCTGAGCCGCAGCCTGCGATCAACCTGGGCCAGCAGACCCTGGCCAGCCTGGGCGGCCCGGTGGCCGTCATCGCTGGCAGCGACGCAGTCACGTGGCGCACGTTGCAGGATACGCCCGAGCAGATCGACCCGCAGAGTTTGGGCCGCGTTGGGCGCTTGCTGCAGGTGTTTCTGGAAAACCAACCGGTTTCGCAATGACTTGCCATACTGAGCCGGGATTGCTCGCTGGACTCCTGTGGTGACAGGAGTCGCGCGGCGGCCCGCTCGCAATGACAATTGACAACAGATGCCAGTATCAATTTTCACGGAGCAAGAGCAACGTATGCAACCTGCACAACGACTGGACAATGTCCCCATGTACGTGTTCGCCGCCCACGGCGCACGGCTGAAGAAGCTGGCTGCCGAGGGGCTGGACATCATCCGGCTGGACATCGGCGAGCCTGATGCGCCGCCGCCTGCGTTCATCATCGACGAGCTGGACAAGCAGGCGCGCGACCCCAAAAAGCACGGCTACGCCGGCTATGGCGGCACGCCAGAGCTGAAGCAAGCCATCGCGGCCTACTACCAGCGTCGCTTCGGCGTCGATCTGGACGTGGCCACCGAGACGCTGCCGCTGCTGGGCTCTAAGGAAGGGCTGGCTAACATCGCCCTGGCCTGGCTGGACCCCGGCGACCTGGCCCTGGTGCCCGATCCTGGCTATCCCACCTACCAGATGGGGGCTAAGATGGCTGGGGCCGAAGTCTACTTCACTCCGCTGGAGCGGCGGCTGGGCTGGCTGCCCGATCTGGAGGCGATTCCGGCCGAGGTGGCCCAGCGGGCGCGGCTGCTGTGGATCTCCTATCCCAACAACCCCACCGGCGCGGTGGCGCCTTTCAGCTTCTACAAAGAAGCCGTAGCCTTCTGCCGCCGCCACGATATCTTGCTCTGCTCAGACCTGCCTTACGCCGATGTGACCTTCGACGGCTACGAAGCCCCCAGCGTGCTGGCGGTGCCTGGCGCCAAGGACGTGACCCTGGAGTTCAACTCGCTGAGCAAGAGCCACCACATGGCCGGCTGGCGGGTAGGCATGGCCGTGGGCAACGCCGTAGCCGTCAAGGCGCTGTTGCAGGTCAAGAGCAACATCGACAGCGGTATCTTCCGGCCGGTGCAGGACGCCGCCACCGTGGCGCTCAACTGCGACGACAGTTGGATGGTGGCGCGCAACGCCGAGTACAAGCAGCGCCGCGACCTGATCCTGGAGACGATTCGCAGCATCGGCATGACCGCCGAGACGCCTAAGGCCAGCCTCTACGTCTGGGCGCTGCCGCCGCAGGGCTACGGCTCGATCGAGTTCGCCGACAAGGTGTTGCTGGAGACCGGCGTCAGCTTCACCCCTGGCGACGCCTACGGTCCCAGCGGCGCAGGTTACATCCGCATCAGCATGGGCGCCGAGATGAAGAAGATCGAAGAGGCGATGGCGCGGCTGCGCAAGATGACGGTGTAGAGCGAGTAGACAAGTATACAAGTAAACAAGGACGGATTGCCTTCTGGCCTTGTCTACTTGTCTACTTGTCTACTTG
>Ga0209573_1001857_pt1 | contig 29766 bp, 22 predicted proteins | sample TNRBio252014_DNA_FD_185870 | JGI IMG/M metagenome (GOLD analysis project Ga0209573, IMG submission 185870) | Wastewater treatment Type I Accumulibacter community from EBPR Bioreactor in Madison, WI, USA - TNR Reactor_6/25/2014_ DNA (SPAdes)... | ecosystem: Engineered > Bioreactor > EBPR >...
ATCAGCATCAGGAAAACAATAGACAAAGGTAATTCGAGATAGAAAATGGGACTATCCTTCACTGGAATGCCAAGTAGCGAGAGGTAAACAAGTTCGGTGCAAACGGCAAAACTAGTTGGTAATAGCAATCCCCAAACGAATTGGTATGCTAGCCTGGGTTTCAGTTGAGTGTCCCAGTCAAAGCGGTTTTCCATGCGCTGAAAAATCCATCTCAGGTAAAATCCCACGATATAAACGACAGCAATAGCTACGAGTAGGTCAGTATAATAACTTGGAATTTGTAATAATTCCTTAAGCGAATTATCATTGCCAATATGCACGAAGGAGATACCCATGACAGGATAGGCTAATACAAAAAGCCACTTGTCTTTAATATGTACTTCTCTCGAACTCAAAGTATATATTGAATATTATTGGATGACTTATACTTGTTTTCCATTATACCTTCCAGTTGCGAAGCTCTGCATTTTTCCTCACAAAATCAAGCCTGCATAATCCCGCGCAAAGTGGACAGCCATAGCCGGTGAAAGTGAACAGTAAACACAGGGTCAAGAGTGATCATTTTTCCGGAGCAAACTGAACAGCCTACGTCAGGGATATGAGAATTAAAAGGAGGGCTAGTATTTTAAGGGGTAGTTGTATTTTCATGTATGGCGGTATTTCTCTTGCCATGTTTAGATTGCTTTTTCAACTGCCTTCACGATTGTTTTTTTTACTTTTTCCCAATTTACTTTTTTATCCATGACGTCTATTTCTCCGTCCAAATCGGCATCATCAAACCAGATTAAACTTTTATAGACGTGAAAAAGCGTTGAATGCTTGAACATTTGGGCATACCAACTCATCATGTCTGTGAGCGAAAAACGCTGTAACAAAAAATACAAATCAAAGAAATCCTTCTTTCTGCCCCGGCCCATGATGGCATCTATTTTCATGCAGGCGATATCCTTTATATTTGCCATACGGATGCCATCCATCACCAGAATATCCTGTGCGAAAGGATTAGCGGAATCGAATAAAATCTACTTTGATTCCCTGTATTTCTGCTATCAGTGTTTGTTTTTGGAGATGCCTTATTTGCGGTTCATAGCCGGCTTCATCCAAATGCTTCAACATGGTGTCCGCTTCAAAATCACTTTGAGTGAACATATCCAAATCAATAGACTTCCTATGTCCTATTTGTAAAGACAGGGCAGTACCGCCTACCAGGTTGAATAGGCCTAAGGCTTCGTCTGCCATGAGCCTTTTCAATAATCCCAATGTGACGGGTTCGACTGTTTGAGTATGTAACATCTGAAATTGTTGATGGATTCATGAAAATACGCCGCGCAAAACGACAAGGTCTGTTTGTCTAAATACCGTACCTGCATGATTTCTTCTTTTATGGTTTGCTTACCATAATAGGCTTTAAGCAAAAACCAATCAGACAATGTGCCATGCGTCAACGTGCGTTCTATGACAAACCGCTTGTTTTTCTCAAAATCCAACTGCGTCTTGTCCACGTCCCAAAACAGGGATGGACTAAAATCCTCCACTTTCAGCTCCTTTTTCATGGCGCTTCGTTTTTGTTCCTTTTGAGTGTGTCCGCTTATTTTATTTTTGTGACGTATTGGCCGTGTGACGTGGGCTATGCTATGTTTGTGTTCGAGATAACACCTGTTTTCCGCAATACCCTATGCTGCGAAGGTCAGGGTTTTTATTCACAAAGTCAAGACCAGGTAGATACGCAAAATGTTGTGTCTCTATACGCCCCCTATCTCCAGAAACCCGCGAAAATCTGCCGGCGACAATACCTTGAAATCATGTGCCGGATAGGCCTCGGCAAAAGATGAGGGGAGCTTGACGGAGCGCGCGGGATTCCACTTCATTTCAAACGCAGCGAAACGGCCGTCGCTTTCTTCGAGATAGTCTATTTCCTGTCCTTGCTTGGTGCGCCAGAAATAGGTGTTTACAAAATGGCGGCGGGCATAGCGGTTTCGCTTGAGGCGCTCGCTGATCAGGAAGTTCTCCCAGAGCGCGCCTTTATCCTGGCGCAAATCGAGGGGGGCAAAGTTGCCCACGAGCGCATTGCGGATGCCGTTGTCGTAAAAATATACCTTGCGGGTAGTGGAGATCTCGTTGCGCAAATTCCGGCTGAAAGGACCCAGTCGAAAAATAACGTAAGCCTGCTCCAGGGCGGTGATGTAATTGGAAACGGTCTGCTTGTCAACTTTAAGTAAGAGCGAAAGCTCGTTGTACGACACTTCTGAACCTACTTGCAAAGCCAGCGCTTGCAGAAGTTGCACCAGTATCTCCGGTTTTCGGATGGGAGCAAACGACAGCAGGTCGCGGTAGAGGTTGTCAGAAGCAAGCCGGGCCAGGACTTCCTTTTCGTTGCCGGGCTGCATCAACACTTCGGGGTACATGCCGTAGATCAAGCGTTGCTCGAGGCCGCTTTCGGCGGTGAAAACGCCTGCATGGCCCGTCCATTCCTGCCAGCAAACGGGGTAGAGGTAGTATTCAATCTTCCTGCCGGTCAGCGGTTCGTTGATCTGGTTGGCCAACTCGAAAGAAGAAGAACCCGTAGCTATCACGCGTGTATGGGGAAAATGATCGGCCATCAGCTTGAGGGTGATGCCGATATTGCGGATGCGCTGCGCCTCGTCGATTACAAAGAGGTCGTACCCTTCCAGTATGGGGCGCAGCGCCTCGATGCTTATGTCTGTAAACCGGGTACGAACGGTTGGGTCGTCGCCGGTCAGGTACAGCGTTTTCCCGCTTGTCTGCTGTATGAAACGCTTCACGAGCGTGGTTTTTCCCGTCTGCCGGGGGCCGAGCAGTATAATCAGTTTGTTTTGAGGCGCCGACAGTATCTGCGTTATTTCCGATTCGATGTACCTTGAAATCATACTTTTGGCGATTATAATCCCCAAAAGTAATAACTTTTAGCGATTATGATCGCAGAAAAGTTGATATTTATATTAGATGAATTGGAATCAGGTTCCTGCAATACGCCCATGTTTTGTGAATTGAGCCGATTTGAGCTGGGTGTTATTCTTTGATCGTTTTTTCTGCGTTAAATAGGTTTATTACAATTGGTTTGAGTAAGTTTTCTATTTTCTCTCTATTTTTTGCTATCCAATCGTCAACCTCTGGTTTTTGAGTCGATAAATCGACCATTACCTCTTTTTTTTCTTTTTCGCTAAACGCTTTAGCTCTTCTAGCTTTCTCTTCCCAAGAAAGCTCAACTATACCACCTGTGATAACCAATTCATCTATATCCTCATCATATTCAATTTCATCATCGTTGTAGTAGATATTCTGTTCCGGAATGACTATACCTCCTCTGGCTAAAATCATGGCATCGCGCACATTTACTTGCTTGATTGTGCTTTCATCCAAAATAACTCCTTCCAGGTTGTTCCCGCTGTTCACCCATTCAACCGCTTCTTTAACCGTTAGAACTTTCATCGTCATGACGTTTAAATTTGTGCTCAATGTAAAGATTTCTCTCGTTTTTGTCGGCCTGTCGAGCTGATATAAGCCGAACAACCAAGCCTCTAAGTGTATAAACAACGAGAAGTATAAATTTGGTTGCCGTTTTACCTATTCTGATAATTCGATATTCTCCATTACGACTCGCTTCCATTTCAATCGCATCCGGGTCGTCAAATATGGTCTTTGCTTCTTCAAAATTGATCTTATGCTTTTCTACATTTCTTCGATTTTTATTCTCGTCCCACTCAAATTCCATGTCAAATGATTTTTTCGTTGTCGATCCGGTATTCTACATTGGGTTTCATGATTTGTTTTTGGTTTCACCCGATACCTGTTCCCGAAATACGTCCAAACCGCGAATAACTGCTAATTGTCAAGTATTCGCTTACCTGCGAAGTTCCGCATTTTTCCTCACAAAGTCAAGACCATGTAGAGACGCAAAATGCCGTGCCCCTACGGCGCCCGCAACCCCGCAGGGTCCTCCAAATACTGCTGCTCTCTTTCGGCCGTATAGCCGAAGGCTACGCCGGGAAGAAGCCGGCTCAGCGTAGTGGATACGAGTTTGAGCTGCCGGGCGGGGAGGCTCACGACGATTTCGCTGCCGTCGTCGAGGCGGATGTGGATGTCGCCCCGGTTGATCATGTTTATGCCGAAGGGCATGACGGCCAGATTGACGGTATATACCCACACGATGCGATGGGGTTGGCGATGGAGCAGCTGAAACAGCGGATGGCTCTCCAAACGCCATATTCGAATGGCGCTGTACATCCAGTAAAGGCCCAGTAGTAGGAGTGACAGGGCAATGATGGCTAGCACTGCATGTTTTTGAAAAAACAACCAACCCAACGCTATGCCCATTGCCAGGATAGTGAGCGCCGCAGTCATTTGCATGCGGCTCTCCCGTTGCGCCGCCCTGAACAGGGCAACCATGCCTGGGTGTCGGTATAGCGATGGGTTATGCATAGATTTTAGTATAAGTTTAGAAGGGTTTAGTGCCTTCGGCAGTTTAGTAGGGTTTAGTTATTTTACCCTACTAAACCCCACTAAACCCTACTAAACCCTACTAAACCATTTTATTTCACCACCAACGTCTGAATAGAGTGGGGCAGGCTTGTCACTTCGGCGGCCTTGCCGGCTATCCAGAGGCGGTAGGGGATTTTTTCTTTGCCCTGGTTCATTACCACAACCACAATTTGTCCGTCGGGGTTCAAAAAGGCGGTGGTCAGCAGGTGTCCGCGGCTGGTGGAGCTGACGATGCGCCTGGCGCCCGGCTTGATGAACTTGGAGAAGTGGCCGATATAATAAAACGAATTCATATAGTACAGCTTGCCCGATTTGGTATCGGCGTGCAGGGGGGCAAAGCAGAAGTTGCCCACGTGGTTGGGGCCGCCGCGTTCGTCGAGCAGGATATTCCAGTCGGTCCAGCCCACTGTGCCATTGTTGAAGTCGTTGATCATGGCGCGGCCGTAATCTTCGCCCCATTTCCAGTCGTTGATCTGTGGCATATTGAAGCGCTCGACGCAGCCTTCGGTAAAGATGAGGTTGGTATTGGGGAAAGATTCCGATACGCGCCTGACGTTGTCGAATATCTCTCCGCCGCCGGTCCAGTCTTCGTACCAGTGAAAACCGATGCCCCACACGTATTTGGCGGCTGCGGGGTCGCTAAGGATGGTACTTGCGCGCTGGTAGATCAGGTCGCGGTTGTGGTCCCAGGCGATGAGCTTTTTGTTTTTTAAGCCCGACTTGTAAAGCGTGGGGCCGAGGTAGTTTTTGATAAAATCGCGCTCTTCTTCGGCGGTAAAGATGCAGGACTCCCAGGTTTGTTTGGCCATGGGTTCGTTTTGCACGCTCAGGCCCCACACAGGGATACCCGACTTTTCGAGAGCTTTGATATATTTTACATAATAATTGGCCCAGCTCTGGAAAAACTCCGGTTTGAGTTTGCCGCCCTGTAGCATGCTGTTGTTGTCTTTCATCCATGCCGGCGGGCTCCAGGGGCTCACGTACAGCGGAATCTGGCCGCCTGCCGCCGCAATGGCCTGTTTGATGAAAGGCAGGCGGTACTGCTCGTCATGGGCAATGTCAAAGGTCTTCAGTTCGGCATCGCCATCATTTACATACGTATAGCTTCCGCTCGAAAAATCGCAGCTATGGATATTGGTGCGCAACAAGGAATAGCCGATGCCGTTTTCTTTATCGAAATACTGCTGAAGCACTTCCTGCTGCTTGTCTTTGGGCAATTTGGCAAAAGTCTCTGCCGAGGCGTCGGTGATAGCGCCGCCGATGCCGAGGAAGGTCTGGAAAGTCTTCGTGGGATCGACAAATACGCAGGGCTGCGTTTCGAACGGCTGGCCAAAATCGCTGAATTGCAGGGTAGCGGTTTGGGACATCCGGTAATCGGTGCTGTCGGCGGTGGTATACACCAGGATTTGTTTGCCGGCCAGATCGACAACCCGCATGCTATCCGATGTCGGAAACGTAAAAGCGAGCATCACACAAAGGCCGGAAAGAAGCAATATCTTGTTCATGATGAGGAACGGTATTTGTGGAAAATAATAGGGTGAAGATACGGAGGATTTCGTTGTTGTCAGTTATCGGTTGTGGGTTGTGAGTTGTCGGTTTTAAAAATAATAACCTGCAAACAAACCCATAACCCATAACCCATAACTGAAAACATTTTGTTTGTTATTTTGCATTTCTACAAAAAAAAAGCGTACTTTGGCAGTCTTAAAACTGTCGTAATACCATTATGTCGCAAGTAACTTATACCGAAGATAACATCCGTTCGCTGGACTGGCGCGAGCACATACGCATGCGCCCCGGCATGTACATTGGCAAACTGGGCGACGGCTCGTCGGCTGACGACGGCATCTATGTGTTGCTCAAAGAAGTGATCGACAACTCAATCGACGAATTCGTGATGGGGTATGGCAAGCAAATTGACATCGACATCCAGGAGGGGAAGGTCACCATACGCGATTACGGCCGCGGGATACCCTTGGGCAAGGTGGTCGATTGCGTAAGCAAAATCAATACCGGCGGAAAATACGATTCCAAAGCCTTCAAAAAATCGGTGGGTCTCAACGGCGTGGGTACCAAGGCGGTCAACGCGCTCTCGGATTATTTTAAGGTGCAGGCTATTCGCGAAGGCAAAACCAAAATTGCCGAGTTTGCCCAGGGGGAAATGCTGAAAGACCACAAAATCGGCAACTCCAGCGAGGCTGCCGGCACTATCATCGAATTCCAGCCCGACGCGTCGGTGTTCAAAAAATTCCGCTTCCGCCACGAATACGTAGAAAATCAATTGTGGAATTACGCGTTTCTGAACGCGGGCTTGAAGCTCTACTACAACGGTTCGGTGTTTTTTTCGAAAGACGGCCTGCTCGACCTGCTTTCGCGCAAAACCAGCCAGGAAAGTCTGCGTTACCCCATTATTCACCTCAAAGACGCCGACCTGGAGATCGCCATGAGCCACGGCAACCATTACGGCGAGTTTTATTATTCGTTTGTAAATGGTCAGAATACCACGCAGGGCGGCACGCACCTCAATGCGTTTAAAGAGGCGGTGGTTGAAACCATCCAAAAGCACTTCAAAAAGACTTACGACCGGCGAGATATCTTGTCCAGCATCGTAGCGGCCATCAGCATCCGGGTAGAAGAACCCGTTTTTGAATCGCAAACCAAAACCAAACTGGGCTCTAGCGATATGGGGCCGCAGGGGCCGAGCATACGCACGTTTATCGGCAATTTCGTCAAAGAACAACTCGACAACTTCCTGCACCGCCATGCCGAAGTGCGCGAAGCGCTGGAGAAGCGCATCATCCAGTCGCAGCGCGAACGCGAGGAAATTGCCGACATCAAAAAGCTGGCCAACCAGCGCGCCAAAAAAGCCAACCTGCACAACAAGAAGTTGCGCGACTGCCGCCTGCATTTCAGCGACGGCCCCCGCACGACTTCCGAAGACCTGCGCCTGGCCACTACGATCTTTATCACCGAGGGCGATTCGGCCAGCGGCTCCATTACCAAGGCCCGCGACGTACAAACGCAGGCCGTCTTCAGCTTGCGAGGCAAACCGCTCAACTGCTACGGGCTCACCAAAAAGGTAGTCTACGAAAACGAGGAATTCAACCTGCTCCAGCACGCCCTCGATATCGAGGATATGCTCGAAAGTCTGCGCTACAACCGCGTGGTTATCGCTACCGATGCCGACGTAGACGGTATGCACATCAGGCTTTTGCTGCTGACTTTTTTCCTCCAGTTTTTCCCCGATCTGGTGCGCAACGGCCACCTCTATATCCTCGACACCCCGCTATTCAGGGTGCGCGACAAGCAAAAGACGTTTTATTGCTATAGCGAAGAAGAAAAGCAACAGGCTATCAAGCAATTGCGCGGCAAACCGGAGATTACCCGGTTTAAAGGCCTCGGCGAAATATCGCCCGACGAATTCAAGGACTTTATCTCCGAAAATATCCGCCTCGAGCCGGTCGTGATGAACGAAGAGACCAATATCGACGACATCCTGGAGTATTATATGGGTAAAAATACGCCTGCCCGCCAGGATTTTATCATCGATAACCTGCGGGTGGAAAAAGACGAAGTACACAATAACGAAGAACCCGCTGCCGTCGAAGTAGCTACCGCCATATAACTTTCTAATATGCCCGATAAGCATTTTCTCCTTGCGCTCCTGTGTTGTGCGCAAGCAGTGCTGTGCGCACAGCAGCCGGCAGTGATCCCGCAACCTGCCCGGATCGACCTGTCGCCGGAGCTTGCCCCTTTTGTATGGCGACAAGCCCGGTTTATTGCCGTTGACCCTCAGCAGCCGGACATCCAAGCCCTGGCTGTTGAGCTATCGGAAATACTCCAACCCTACACGGGGTATCCGCTTCCAGTAGTATCCCCGGCGCCTGACAACCAGCCCGGCATTATTTTACAGCAAAACCCGCTGATTGCAGGTGAAGAAGCATATCGCATCACCAGTAGGGTCGGGTTATTATTAGTAGAGGCAGCTACGCCTACGGGTATATTTTGGGCCATACAAACCCTGCGCCAGATGTTACCGGTGGTACCCACCATTGAAGAGACACTGCCGGTAATGTCCATCGAAGATGCGCCGGCATACCCCTGGCGCGGCGGCCACCTCGACGTAGGCCGTCATTTCATGCCGGTGACCCAGGTGAAGCGCTATATCGATATGTTGTCTTTTTACAAATTCAACGTCTTTCACTGGCACCTCACCGAAGACCAGGGCTGGCGGATAGACATTGAAAAATACCCCAAACTCACGGAAGTGGGCGCCTGGCGCCGGGAAGCCGACGGCAGTCGATACGGCGGTTTTTACACCCAGGCAGAAATCCGCGAGGTTATTGAATATGCCCGCAAGCGGCATATCATGGTAGTTCCCGAAATAGAAATGCCCGGCCATTGCATGGCGGCATTGGCCGCATACCCGCACCTGAGCTGCACCGGTCAACCGCTGGAAGTGCCCTCGCATTGGGGTGTGATGCAGGATGTATTTTGCCCTGGTAAAGAAGCCACCTTCTCTTTTATAGAAGACGTCTTAACGGAGGTTATCGCATTATTCCCCGCGCCATACATGCATATCGGCGGCGACGAGGTCCCGAAGAATCGCTGGCAAGCCTGCCATGACTGCCGGCGCCGGATGAAGATGGAAGGCCTGCCGGACGCCCATGCCTTGCAAAGTTATTTCATCCGCCGGATCGAGCAATTCCTGCGTAGCAAAGGCCGGCAACTTATCGGCTGGGATGAGATATTGGAGGGTGGAGTGAGCCCAAATGCGCTCATCGAAGTATGGCGGGGCGATGAACAAGCCCGGGCAGCTGCGGCGAATGGCAACCGCTACCTCAAAACCAGTTATTTCGACGGGCACCCTGGGGCGTATACGCTTGAAAAAGTGTACCATTTTGAATTATCAACTCCCGGACTTTCCTCCGGCCAACAGCAACTTTGCCTCGGTGCGGAATGCTGTGTGTGGACGGAGCACATCCCCGATTATAAGCTGGAGCCCATGCTGTTGCCCCGGCTGGCGGCACTCGCCGAAGCAATCTGGAGCGACGGCAACCGCAACTATTCGCAGTTTAAAGAAAAACTGGCTACTCATTATAAGTGGTACGAGCGCAAGGGCTGGCAATACGGCCCTGAAGACCGCGCCTTGTTTCAATCTGCTATCCGTTTCGATCGGGCCTCCCGGCAATGGATTATCAATGCTCAAGCCGGTTTGCCGGGAATAAACGTAAACTACTGGCGAAAAAGCAATCGGCAAAACGTGGGATATTTTACGGATTCGCTGCTTATTCAAACGCCGGGTAAATACACCATTCAAGCCCACAGAAACGGCCGCCCTTTTGCCGAGCCCATGCAATACCACACTATGACGCATCTGGCATTGGGTAAAACTGCCATTTTTTCGCAAGCGCCTCATTCGAATTACGGCCCCCTTGACAAATCCGGCGGACTGAGCGATGGGTTGATCGGCAGCACAGCCTTTAACGACGGCGTATGGCTGGGTTGGTGGGGCAATGATGTAGAAGCGGTAGTCGACCTGGGAACGCCCACTGCAATCAGTGAAGTGAGCGTCAATTTTTTCCAGCAAAGTATCTCCTGGATATTGCTGCCGCGCGAAGTAGAGATTCAATTATCGAGCGATAGTAAAACCTGGCAAACCGTCCATATTCAAAAAATACAAGTAGACCCCCGCGATATGTCGGTGCGACAATACCATGTGGCAACGCAACTCGCTCAACCCACACAGACACGCTATGTACGCCTTAAGGCATTGAATTACGGCATTTTACCGGAGGGGCACAATGGAGCCGGTGGAAAAGCCTGGGTTTTTGCGGATGAAATTGTGGTTAATTAATGTGCTAATTTGCTGATGTGCTGATGGGTTAATGTGCTGATGTGCTAATGGGTTAATGTGCTGATAATTAACACATTAAAACAAGTAGTAAAATTAGCAAATTAGCAAATTAGCACATCAGCATATCAGCACATCAGCAAATCAGCAAATCAGCAAATTAGCAAATTAGCACATCAGCAAATTAATCAGCAAATCAGCACATCAAATATGCTATTTTCTGACTTTTTGTCTGAAATCTTGACTTCTTCCGCCAAAATCCCCCTTATCGGTGCATATTTGCAGCATAAATAAGCGTGGCATGATACTTGACTATATGCAACGGGCAAGTTGACGCGCTGATCCTGTCAACTTGGCACTTTGAAACCCATTCAAAAATCCAAACATCAACCATTGCACGAGACAACTATGTTTGAAGAAATATTTGCCAATCAGTCATTTGAGGAAGATGCTGATTTTCTACCCCTAATCTCGATGGGAGAAGAAGAGGAGACGCAGGAAAACGAAGATTTTCCTGAAGTCTTACCCGTATTGGCAGTAAAAAATACGGTACTTTTTCCCGGTATAGTCATACCTATCACCGTAGGTCGCGATAAATCGATCAAAGCAATCAACAAAGCATACGAAGACGGGCGCACCATCGCGGTGCTGTCGCAAAAAGACAGCAACGTAGAAGAACCTGCCACCGACGATTTGTACACCGTGGGTACTATTGCCCGTATCCTGAAGTTGCTGCGCATGCCCGACGGCACTACCACTGCCATTTTGCAGGGTCGGCGCCGGTTTTCGCTCACGGAAATGCTGCGGGAGTCGCCTTACCTGGAAGGGCGGGTGCAAACGCTCGATTACAAAAAGCCGGAAAACAAGCTCGAATTTGAGGCGCTCACGGCCTCCATCCTCGACCTGGCGCGGCAGATCATCGAATTGTCGCCCAATATCCCATCGGAGGCGATGGTGATGTTGCGCAATATTAGCAATACCAGTTTTTTGCTCAATTTCATTGCCTCGAATTTGGGCTCAAAATTGCCTATCAAGCAGCAGATACTGGAAATCAACGACCTGCGCGACAAAGCCGATACCATCCTTCGCCAATTGCACAATGAGTTGCAATTACTGGAATTAAAAGACCAAATCGAAAACAAGGTTCGCGTGGATATCGAGAAGCAGCAGCGCGATTATTTCCTCAACCAGCAGCTCAAAACCATACAGGAAGAGCTGGGGCAAAACCCGCAGGAAGATGAAATTCTGGTGATGATGGAAAAGGCCAAAAGTAAAAAATGGCCCAAAGAAGCAGAAGACACTTTCCAGCGCGAAATTGGCCGCCTGCGCCGCATGAATCCGCAGGTTGCGGAATATTCCGTACAGATGAACTACCTCGAGTTGTTGCTCGAACTACCCTGGAACGAATTTACCAAAGACAATTTCAACCTGAAAAAGGTAAAAGAGGTACTCGACAAAGACCATTTCGGGCTCGAAAAGGTCAAGGCACGTATACTCGAACACTTGGCGGTACTCAAACTCAAAGGCGACATGAAGGCGCCGATTCTGTGTCTGGTAGGCCCTCCCGGCGTGGGCAAAACCTCGCTGGGACGGTCTATTGCCAAGGCATTGAAGCGCAAATTCGTGCGCATGTCGTTGGGCGGTTTGCACGACGAAGCCGAGATCAGGGGACACCGTAAAACATACATCGGCGCAATGCCCGGCCGCATCATCCAGTCGCTCAAACGCGCCGGCGCCGGCAACCCGGTATTTATCCTCGATGAAATCGACAAAGTGGGCAAAGACTTTCGCGGCGACCCTTCTTCCGCCCTGCTGGAAGTACTCGACCCCGAGCAAAACTCGACCTTCCACGATAACTACCTCGAAGTTGAATACGATCTCTCAAAAGTCTTGTTCATCGCCACGTCGAATTCGCTGAGCACCATCCAGCCCGCTTTGCTCGACCGCATGGAGATCATCGAGATCAGCGGCTATTCTCTGGAAGAGAAGGTAGAGATTGCCAAGCGCCACCTGGCGCCGCACCAGCGCGACGAACACGGCCTCAAGCCGCAGCATGTCAAACTGAACAGCGAAGTCATCGCCAAAGTTATCAAAGAATACACCCAGGAATCCGGCGTGCGCTCGCTCGACCGCCAGATTGCCGGCATCATGCGCAACATTGCCAAAAAGGTGGCGATGGAAGAGCCATACAACGTGCAGGTAAAACCCGAAGATCTGCACGAGATGCTCGGCCCCACCCGCTACGAACCCGATATGTACCAGGAAGTGAATAGCTGCGGTGTCGCCGTAGGTTTGGCCTGGACCTCGGTGGGCGGCGAAATACTCTTTATCGAGTCGAGTCTCAATAAAGGCAAGGGGCATCTTACCCTTACCGGCAACCTGGGCGATGTGATGAAAGAATCGGCTACCACGGCATTGAGCTTTATCAAGGCCCATAGCGAAGCCCTGGGCATTACCCCCGAAACGCTGGAGCAAAGCGACATTCACGTACACGTGCCCGAAGGCGCTATCCCCAAAGACGGCCCTTCTGCCGGCATCACGATGCTGACGGCGCTCACTTCGGCTTTCACCAAGCGCCCGGTGCGGCCATTCCTTGCAATGACCGGCGAAATCACGCTGCGGGGCAAAGTATTGCCGGTAGGCGGAATCAAGGAGAAGATACTGGCCGCCAAACGCGCAGGCATGAAAGAGGTCATCTTGTGTAAAGACAATAAAAAACACGTGGACGAGATTACCCCGTCGTATATTAAGGGCTTGAAATTCCACTATGTAGAGCGAATGGAGCAAGTACTCGAAATCGCGTTGAGCAAAAAGGGGAAAAAATAATTACCTTTAACAAACTTTTTGCTCCCGTTTGGAGTCCTATTCATTAGCAAAAAGCACAAGTGATGAGGTTTAAGCATTCGATCCTGCTAATAATCGTATTTTCTCTGTTGTCTGTTGCGCTTCGCGCCCAAGAGGAAAATACCAATCTGGTACAATTTACGGGTATGGTGCTCGACGGCAGCACCGAAGAACTATTCCCCGTTCCCTACGCCAATATCCTGGTAAAAGAAAAGGGTAGGGGTACGTATTCCGATTTCAAAGGCTTTTTCTCTATCGTGGTTGATAAAGGCGACGTGATCGTCTTTTCGGCTATCGGTTACAAAACAGTTGAGTACAGGATACCCACCGACCTCAAGGACAACCGCTATTCGATGGTGCAACTGATGACCCAGGACACGATCAACCTACCCGAAACGGTGGTTTTCCCCTGGCCCAGTCGCGACCATTTCAAGCTGGAATTCCTGGCAATGGATGTGACCCCCGAATTACAGAAAAAAGCTACCGAAAACCTGGCGAATGAATCTCTACGCAGGATGCGCAACGACGTGCCCAAGGACGGCATCGAACACGCCAATTACTACATGCGCCAGCAAGCGCGCGAGTATTACTATATCGGCCAGGCGCCACCTATGAATATCTTCAATCCTATCGCGTGGAAGAAATTCTTTGACGCCTGGAAAAGCGGGGATTTTAAAAGGAAGTGAATTGTGAACGGTGAACTGTGAACAGATCACGGAGCAGTTCACTGTTCACTGTTCACTGTTCACACTCAATACATACACCAATTTCCCTTTCTCTTCCACTTCTGTCTTGGGATTGGGTACAGATTCAAACAAATTCAGCGTATTGTCTTTTAATTCAAACACAAAACAGGTACCATTTAGTTGATCTTCCCCCTCGAAAAAACAGATGTAATCGAAACTATTCTGGAAGGCGTCTATAAAATCGGTAGTCACGCGATAGGTAGTGAAATTGCCCAGGCCGCTGGTAGCGCCTTCGGCGGTAAATGACACTTGAGCCTGCGCTTTGGCGCCTTGCGTGAGCTGGTATGTGCCGGATATAAGTTTTTCGTTTACAACATATTGTAGTCCCCAGGCCAGGTCGTCATTGGGCTGATAATTCCTGATTTTGGTAAACATACGCTTGTCGAGTAACTTTCCGTTGGGGTCGTAGTGATACAAGGCCAGTTCCCGGTTGTCGGGGCCGCCTTCGTAGCCTAATTCATAGGAGTTGGCGGGCACGTCAAAATCGGGGATGCTGGTAGGCAGCGAATGGGGTTGGTGACCGGTGGCAAAATGCACGTAAAAACTAAAGCCCTCGTGGTTATTCCAACTGGCATCGATAAGCATGCTATCTCCTTCTGCTTCCGTGCCTGCAATTAAGGCGACCACTCCCTGCAGTTTGTCGTGAGATTTAAAAGGAGATTTTGTCTGCTCGACATCTTTGATATAGTCGGACATGGCCCATACCCCGTTAAAAATGGGGATGAACACGTTTTTCAGGCTATCCGGTGAAGGTGGCACGGCTGCTTCTGAACTTGTTTTGGGATCACGGGTGCAAGCCGCGAACATCAGGCAGACAAGAATAGAAATACAAAGGCTTTTCATGGCTGGTTGTCAATTTTGCCTGCAATATTAGAAATAAGGGGTGGGATATGCAAACCACAACATAAAACAACGTGAACCGCTTGCCTTATCAAGGCAAATACTTTATCTTTGTCGTCGCTTTTAACAAAAGCAGGTCCCTTAGCTCAGTCGGTTAGAGCATCTGACTCATAATCAGAGGGTCGTTGGTTCGAGCCCAACAGGGACCACGAAAATAAAGTGTGGGTATATGATCACACTTCAACATCCGGGATTGCTTCGCAAGGAAGCATTTATTGACGGGAAATGGGTAGGCGCTGCAGATGGCGCAATCTTTAGCGTGAATAATCCTGCCAACGGCGAATTATTGGCTGAAGTGCCCGACATGGACGCCGCTGATACCCGGATGGCCATAACTGCTGCCCATCGCGCTTTTCCTGCCTGGCGGGCTGCCACAGCCGCCACGCGCGCCGGCTTACTCCGGCGCTGGTACGATCTACTCATGGCGCATACCGGCGACCTGGCTTTATTGCTTACCCTCGAACAAGGTAAACCGCTTGCCGAAGCCAAAGGTGAAATTACCTACGGCGCTTCTTTTATCGAATGGTTTTCGGAAGAAGCGCGCCGCGTGTATGGCGACGTTATTCCGGGCCACGCTGCCGACAAGCGCATCGTGGTGGTCAAGCAACCCATCGGCGTAGTAGCGGCCATCGCCCCCTGGAATTTTCCCAATGCGATGATTGCGCGAAAGGTAGCGCCGGCACTGGCGGCAGGCTGTACCGTGGTGATCAAACCGGCAGAAGCTACGCCGCTGTCGGCATTGGCGATGGCGGTGCTGGCCGAGGAAGCTGGTATTCCCGCTGGGGTATTAAATATTGTGACTACCAATAAACCTGCGATAGTAGGGGCTGAGCTGACATCCAATCCTCTCGTGCGCAAACTGTCGTTTACGGGTTCAACGGCGGTAGGAAAGTTGCTTATGCAACAATGCGCGGGCACGGTCAAGCGACTTTCCCTCGAGCTGGGTGGCAACGCCCCTTTTATCGTTTTTGACGATGCCGATATTGACGCGGCAGTAGAAGGCGCCATCGCCTCCAAGTACCGCAACGCCGGGCAAACCTGTGTGTGCGCCAACCGTATTTTGGTGCAACGGGGCGTGTACGAAGATTTCGCACAGCGACTGTCGGAAGCGGTGAAGGTTCAACGCGTGGGCCAGGGTACCGACCCGGGCGCCACCATCGGCCCGCTTATCAATGCAAAAGCACTCGAAAAAGTAGAAGCCCTCGTGGCCGACGCCGTATCAAAAGGCGCGCGAATCATGACGGGCGGCCGCCGCCACGAGTTGGGCGGTACATTTTACGAACCTACCATCTTATGCGATGTAACTTCCGATATGTCGCTTTCTCAACAAGAGATTTTCGGCCCTGTAGCGCCCCTTTTTGTCTTCGACACGGAAGCGGAAGCTATAACCCTGGCCAATGATACGTCTTACGGCCTGGCCGCTTATTTCTACGGCCGCGATGTGTCGCGCATCTGGCGCGTAGCCGAAGCCCTCGATTACGGTATGGTAGGCATTAATACCGGTCTTATTTCTACTGCTGCGGCGCCTTTCGGCGGAATGAAAGAAAGCGGCTTTGGCCGCGAAGGTTCCTATTACGGAATGGAGGAGTTTTTGGAGGTGAAGTATCTTTGTTTTGGGGTTGAATGATGTGCTGATTAATGTGCTGATGTGCTAATTTGCTAATGTGCTGATAATTAGTTAATTAATATATTATCATCAGCAAATCAGCACATCAGCACATCAGCACATTAGCACATTAATTAAACGAATACGCTCCCGTATTTACATTAAACACCACCGTATACGTACCGGCGGGGACGGGAATATTGGAGCCGTTCTGTACGCCGACGCCGGCGGGGAAATCAGCAGATCCCCAGTTAAACTTCCAGTCGTCATTGGCACGGAACTTCACCTCGCCATCTACCAGGGTAATCGTCAATTTCACCGTCGTAGGATCCACATCGGGATCCATATTCGTATCATCGCTCCATCCGCCGGGGGTGGCAGAGCCGATGATACCAATAGTAGTGGGCGTAAAGCTATAAGCGCCCGTATTGGAATTAAACGTTACGAGGTAGATACCTGCCGTAGCGGGAATATTAGGCCCGTTTTGCGTACCTATGCCGCTGGGGAAATCGCCTGCGCCCCAGTTGATATCCCAGGCGTCATTGGCTCGGAACTTCACCTCGCCGTTGTTCAATCCAATAACTGCGCTCCAGTTGCCATTGCCGTCATCGAGCATATTGAAATCGGAATCCCAGCCACCGGGCGTAGCTGAGCCGATAATACCGACGGTAGTGATACCTGCATCGGCGGTGAAGAGATATTCGCCCGTTGCGGGGTTGAAAGTCACTTTAAACCTACCGGCGGGGACGGGGATATTGGGGCCGTTTTGAGTGGCTATACCTGCGGGAAAATCGCCGGCTCCCCAGTTAACGGTCCAACTGTCATTAGCCCTGAACTTGGCCTCTCCGGCCACAAAGTCGAGGGTAACTTCGAAGACGCCGTCGCCGTTGTCGTCATTCATATTCGTATCGGTATCCCAGCCGCCGGGGGTAGCCGAGCCGATAATGCCAATAGAGGGGAAGCGCACGAATTCGAGGTCGTAGGCGAGGGTTTTGTCGTTGAAGGTCACCTTGTAGTAAGCGCCGCCTTCCGGTTCGTTGAAGTTGATATTGGTGCCGAAAGCTTCAGCTACGCCGTCGCCGTCGTTATCGCCCCAGTTGTTGCCCATGAAGGTAGGATATTCGGCAAACTTGAAGAAGTCGCCGGCTCCGAGTTCTATTTCGTTGAGTACCCATGTATTATCGGCTACCAGGTTAAACTTGTATTCGTCGCCCTGGAAATTGTTGAAGCTGCCCAGCAGATAGAGCCCGTTGATATTGGCTGCATAAAGTACGGCGGGCGTAAAAGTATAGCGCAGGGATTGATCGTTGAAGCGGATATTGAAGAAACCCACAGGGCTGCAGGCCGAGTTGGGGCCGCCGTTGGTGGTAACCTGCACCAGGCCGTCGCAGTCGGGGTCGCCCCAGTCCTGGTCGCACCAGTTTTCGCAGTTTTTAAACTTCCACTGGCCGCCGGTCAATTCTACATTGAGGGCTTCCCAGGTATAATCGGCCACCAGGGTAAGTTCGGTAGCGCCCCAGCCGTTAAATTCGCCGGCGATATACATTTTGTCGTTATTGGCGGCGAAAGGCAGGTTAGAGATTTCAAACGTCGTGGTGCGTTGGGTAACTTGTCCCTTGCTGTCGGTCACACTGATAGTAATCGAATACAGGCCTACTTCGAGAGAAGCTGCGTTAAACGTAGCGCCAGGTATTTCGACAAAATCTTCGGTGCCTGCGAGAGATTTAGTAGCCGAGGCCAGTTCTGTATTGGCAGCGTCAAATAGTTTCACCGTAGCGGAAGCGAGTGGAGAAACGGTGCCGTCGGCAAAAACGACTTTCACATTAAAATCGCCTTTGACCACCTTGCTGGCGTCAGCAGGGCTTACGCTGAGAATCCCCGGGGGGAAATCGGTAAGCGCGGTAACGTCGAGTTCATCCTTTGTACAGGAGAAAATCATGACGCCACTCAGTATAAGCAGAAGTTTTAAGATATTTTTCATCATGTCAAGTTGTTAAAATTCAACCATTAATAGCCATCGTTCTGGGTCAACTTCGGGTTGGCCAGAATTTCAGAAGCCGGAATAGGATACAGATCGCGATAAGATTCCGTCAATTTGCCTTCTTTTACGCCGCCTTTCCAGGGCCAGATGCCGTTGTCAGTAAAGCGGTCGTAGCGGATAAGGTCGGTGCGACGGTGACCTTCCCAGTATAGTTCGCGGGCTCTTTCGTCGAGGATGAAGTCGAGCGTAAGGTCGCCGGCAGTAATATTAGCAGTGGCATCGTCATATGCCCGCTCGCGCAACTGGTTGATCAAGCCCACGGCGGTATTGACATCGCCGCCCTGGCCGCCGCGCAAAACGGCTTCGGCATACATCAGGTAGGCATCGGCCAGGCGGAACATCGGGAAGTCGGTATCGGGGTGGTTGAGGTCGGAGCCTGCCTGGCCTTCAGAAGTTACGTTGGAGTATTTGGGCACAGCATAGCCATCGCCAAAATTGCCAATCGAGTTGATCTCCTTGGTTTGGCCGTCGGTATAGAAGATGGCCCTCTCATCGGTAGCACCGGTAAGGTCGGAAAAGAGGTCGACGAAAGATGCGGTTGTGCGCAGGCCGAACCAGGCGCTGTTTACACCGTATAAGGCGGGATCCATGGTGCCGCCGAGGGGCGCGTGAACCAGATAGGTGGTGCCGCCCCAGGTTTGGGTACTTAGGCCGTCGAATACAATAGGAAATATGATCTCGTTCGAGCGGTCGTTGTCGGCTAAAAAGAGATGCTGGTAGGTGTCTTCCAGGCTATACACACCCGAGTCAATAATTTTTTTGCAAGCAGTAATACAGTCGGTATAGCGGTTGGCGCCTGCATACACTTCTGCGTTGAGGTACAACTTGGCTTGCAGCATCCACAGGGCGCCACGGTCGGCGCGGCCGTATTCGTTTTGCCCGGGAGCGATCATATCGCCTTCTATGGTTTTCAACTCGCTGTCGAGGAAATTAAACACTTCCGACCTGGATGCTTGTGCAGGAGGTTCGGAGCCGATGGGCGAATCTTCGGTATAAAATGGAATATCGCCGAACATATCGATGCCGTGCCAATAGCTAAGTGCGCGCAGGAAGCGGGCTTCGGCGCGGAAAGCTTTGATGTCCTCGCGGGTTGAAGCGCTTACGTTGCGGGCGTCGAGTTTGGCATCGGTGGTTTCGCGCAGGAATTCATTGGCAATCGAAACCTGGTAGAAAATGCGGTAATACGTGGCGCGGACGAATTGGTTGGCAGTGGTCCACACGTGGCCGTGCAGATCCTGGATACCTTCGTCGCCCCAGCCAATCACGGCTTCTTCGGTAGGCAATTCCTGGAGTTGCCAGAGCTGGCGCAGGTAGTTGGAAAACCCTTCGTCGAGGCTCGAAATATCGGCATCGCCGGAGGGGCCTTGCTGGCCGGTAACGGCAATGCCTGAATAGATGCGGGCCAGGAAGGCGCGGTAGGCTGCTTCGTCTTTAAATACTACAGCGCCGGTGGTGTCACTCTTGGGTTGGAGGTCAAGGTCGGTACAGGCCGCCATAACCAGGAGTAAGCCAACCATTGCGAATTTTATTAATTTTTTCATAATGTCTTTTTTTTTGTACTTAGTTAATCATCAAATGCAGTCCGCATGGTGATTGAACTGATTACAAGCCAAGGTTGAGGCCGAAAATAAACGCTCTTGATCTCGGGTACAAGTTATTGTCGAGGCCGTTGTTCACTTCAGGGTCGAGGCCGGAGTAATTCGTTGAAACGAACAGGTTCTGGCCGGTAGCGTACAGGCGGAGACTGGGTCGACCGGGTTTGCTGGGTATGTTGAAACCAAGCGTGACGTTGTCCAGGCGCAGGAACGAGCCGTCTTCTACGTAGTAGTCGGAGAAATACTGCGGAGTTTGGAAATTGGTTACCAAAGCCGAAGTATGCATGTTATTGAGGAAAATATCGCCTCTTTCGTTCACGATATTAAAATAACCTCCGTTTGAAGCATTGTTGTTGTATACGTAGTTGCCGGCATTGGCGCGCAGCGTAAAGCTAAGGTCAAACGCTTTGTAGTTCAAAGACGAAGAGATGCCGATGAGATAATCGGGCGCCGGTTTTTCAAACGGGCGTTTGTCGAGGTCGTTGACTGCGCCGTCGCCGTTGACGTCTGCATAGATGTCGGCCAGGTTCACAGCCCCGTCGTCGTTGTGGTCTATACCGTCCTGGAGTGGGCTGCCGTCTGCGGCGTACAATTGCTGGAATACGTAGAAGGAGTAGACGGGTTGGCCTACCTGGAGGATCTGCACGAAGTTGCCCACACCGCCTGAGATACGGCCGGCGAGTACGCCCTGGTTGGAGATCTGGTCGATGGCCAGCACTTTGTTTTTGTTTCTGGCGGCGTTAAAGCCTAAGTTCCAGGAGAAATCTTTGGTGTCTACTACAAAGGCGTTAAGCGAAAGCTCGATACCGCTGTTTTCCAATTCGCCGATATTGGTGAGGATGCGGTCGGTGAGGTTGGTACCGGCGGGAATATTCACCGTAAAGAGCAGGTCGTCGGTTTTTTTGTAGTAATATTCGAGTGTACCGTTGATGCGGCCGTTCATCAGTCCAAAGTCGAGACCGAAGTTATAAGAAGCCGTTTCCTCCCATTTCAGGTTGGCATCGTAACCGTTGGGGCGTACGGTAGTAACGTATACCGGCAGGCCGTTTTCGTAACCGAACTGGTAACGGGCGCGTACATTGCTATAAGTATAGGTGGGAATATACGCGTAGTCGGGTATAGACTCATTACCTGTGATGCCATAACCGAGGCGCAGTTTCAGGTCGGAGAATACATTTTTCAAGCCATCGGCGAAAGGTTCTTCGGTAATACGCCAGGCGAGTGCGGCCGATGGGAAGAGACCCCAGCGGTTGTTTTCGCTAAAGCGGGAAGAACCGTCGCGACGCAGCGTAACGGTAAACAGGTATTTATCTCTGAATGCATAGTTGGCGCGGCCGAAAAACGAGATCAACCTGTTTTCGATCACAGAATTACTGGCTTCGAAATCAGCGGCCGGTAAGGTACTGTTTACGCCAAAGATGTCCGTTGAGAGGTTGTAAGCGCGGTAAGAAGCATACTCTTCGTCAAAATCCTGGTAAGAATAACCCGCGGTAAGGTCGATGCGATGGCTATCGCCCAGGTTCTTTTTGTAGTTGAGGTAAGTTTCGAGCAGTTGGTTGCTTCGACTCGGGTTTTCCAGGTAGATATCGCCGGTGAAGCTAGTCACCATTTCATTAGCGTAAGTAGTGGGTACAAAACGGCGTTTTTTGCCATTGAGCAAGTCGTAGCCCAAATTGAGTTTGGCACTCAGTCCGGGGATGAGGTCGTCAAATTTGTACTCCAGTTCAATATTTCCGAGCGCACGGAGGTTGTTTCCATAGTCTTCGATTTGCGAATAGGTAGAAACCGGGTTGCGGGGCGCCAGGCCGACGCCGTATTCCCAGAAGCCTGCGAAGGCTTTATTTTCGGGATCATAAACAGGCTGGGTGGGGTCGAAGAACCACGCTGCGCCGATTTGGCCCTGGTCGAAGTTGTCTTTGGTAAAAGCGCCTCTCAGGTTGAAATTCACGCTGAGTTTATTGTCAAACATCGAGTGGTTGTAGTTCAATGCTACGCTGGTGCGGCGGGTATCCGAACCTTTCAGCACGCCGTCGAGTTCCTGGTAGCCCAATGATGCGCGGTAGCCGATGTTGTCGGCGCCGCCGGTAAAGCTCAGCGAGTGGTTGTGGCCTTTGGCGGTTTGGGTAATTTCTTCAAACCAATTGGTGTTGGCGTCGCCCAGTCTCTCCAGGCGGTTGGGCGCCACAAAGGTCACCACGTTGCGGAATTGTTCGGCATTGAGCACGTTGGGTTCGCCGGTAAACTGGGAAGTGGTATAGTACCCTTCGTAGCTGAGGCGGCCCGGGGTGTCTTTTTTGCCTTTTTTGGTAGTAATCATGATAACGCCGTTGGCGCCTCTCGACCCGTAGATAGCCGTTGCCGATGCGTCTTTCAGCACCGTGTAGGTTTCGATATCGCTGGGGTTGAGGAAGTTGAGCGGGTTACGGCCTGCTGCAGTGCCTTCGTTGTCGATGGGTACGCCGTCGATTACAAAAAGCGGTTCGTTGCTGGCGCCAACGGTGGTACCCCCGCGGATGCGGATGGAGATGCCGCCGCCGGGTTCGCCGCTGCTCTGTGTGATCTGCACGCCGGCAACCTTACCGGCTACCAGTTGCTCGGGCGATACGATAGCGCCTTTGTTGAAGTCTTTTTCGGTAATAGCGTTTACCGAGCCGGTAGCGTCTTGCTTTCTTACGCTGCCATAGCCGATCACCACTACTTCGTCGAGTGCGGCGCCCGCCTTGAGCTGTACGTCGACAACGTTGGAGGCGCCCACTGTAATACGTTGGGTGGTGTAACCCGTGTAGGAAAATTCCAGTACGTTGGAACCTTGTGGTAGACGGAGTGTGTAAGAGCCGTCAAAGTCGGTAACCGAACCCGAAGAGGTGCCGACTACCAGGATATTGACGCCAATGAGTGGATCGCCGTTGTCTGCATCAGTGACTTTGCCAGTGATTTCTCGCTGGCCGAACATGTAGCCACTACTCAAGAGCAAGCAGCAAGCCATGAGTAGTAATGACTTTAGCCTAAGTTTCATACGCGTGAGTAATTAGGTTGATCAATAAGAACAAAATAATGCAAAATTATTTTGCACTTGCGTGAAATTTAATTTCACATACAATAGCAAAGATAATAAAGAAACTTCAAACCAGCCTTCGCTAATTCGTGCCTAAAATTAGCATAACAGCTTGTTTTTTTGGGTGAGAATTGTCACTGCTTTGAATTGATAAAAAGCAGTTGTGAGTTATTGGTTGTAGGTTGTAAGTTGTAGGTCACCTACAACCTACAACCTATAACAAATCTTGCCTGGAACTTGGAATATTAGAAAACAACCCTTTACTTTGCATTTCAAAGTACTTTATATGGCTGCAAGCAAGCAACAGCACATCGATACCCTGCAGGAGATCAGGTCGCTCATGGAGCGTTCTTCTCGGTTCATTTCCCTGAGTGGATTATCGGGCATTTTTGCCGGAATTTGGGCTTTAGCAGGCGCCGCCGCGGCCTATATTTATTTGGATATCATGCCGTTTGACCGATATAAATTTTACTACACAGTAATCGAACAGGGGCGGCAGTGGGGGATCAGCTTCGAGCAGTTTTTTGCACTCGACGCCCTCATCGTATTGGTGGGTGCGTTGGGCTCCGGAGTCTATTTTTCGACCCGGCGGGCCAAGCGCAAAGGACAAAAAATATGGGATCCCGTTACCCGTCGCTTGTTGATAGAGCTGGCCATACCGCTCTTTACCGGGGGAGTGTTTTGTCTGATTTTGCTATACCACGGCGCCATAGGATTTGTGGCGCCGACCACACTGGTTTTTTACGGCCTCGCTTTGGTGAACGCCAGTAAATACACTTTGCCCGATATACGGCTGCTGGGCATTAGCGAAATTGTGCTGGGGCTCATCGCGATGTTCCGCATCGGCAACGGACTGGAATGCTGGGCGGCGGGATTCGGACTGTTGCACATCATTTACGGCGCCATGATGTATTACAAGTACGAACGAAATGTGACCCGGTCATGAAGCACATTTCTACCCAACTCAATAAGGCTTTTGACCACCGCATCAGGCTCGGGCTGATGTCGGTGCTGATGGTCAACGATTGGGTTGATTTTAATACGCTCAAAGAGCTACTCGATGCAACCGACGGCAACCTGGCCAGCCATATCAAAGCGCTGGAAGCAGAAAACTATATTGAGGTGAAAAAACAATTTATAGGCCGGAGGCCCAATACCTCGTATGCTGCTACGGAATTGGGCAAAAAAGCCTTTAATGACCACCTGGATGCATTGGAACAGTTGCTGAAGCAACGCGATTAAATTTTTTTATCTGTAAACTTTGAAATTCAAAGTGCTTTATGAAAAGAGAAATCGGATTTTTCGTGGTTGTCCTGGCCGGAGCGGCTTTATATGCCTGGATTTTTTGGCATGAGTCGTTGGGGATCAACGCCCTGCTATCCGCCGTTTTTATTCTTGCCGCGATGGGCAAGTTGCACCCCGGCATATTTAAAGAAAACATGGCGCGCTGGTCGGCGGTCGGCCTGCTGTTTTCATCGCTTATGGTGATTGTCAACAACAGCCTGATCGCCAAAGGTTTGCATGTTGCCACATTGGCGCTTTGCATCGGCGTAGCGCAGGCCCCATTATTGCGATTTGTCTGGTTTAGCGGTTTGTTGGCTTTGCATGGCGTAATAAAGGCGCCCTTAGCCATGGTCTTTGAGCTTTTCCGGGGCAGAAAAAACAAGCTGCAATGGCGCACGTTGAGAAACCTGATCCTAATCACTGTAATTCCCACCTTTGCCGTATTGTTTTTTTTCTGGTTGTATTATTTTTCGAACAGCGCCTTTGCCGCGCTGGCCGACAAGGTGCTGAAGTCGGTGGAGTATTGGCCGATTTGGCAGTGGCCGCTTGGGCGTTTGCTTCTGGCCTTGCTGGGCGCATCGATCGTGTATGCAATTGGCCGGGAGAACCCGTTGGCGGACAAACTGGAAGCCTTTGAAGCCAACCAGTGCCAGGAATTAGAGCGCAAGCGCAAAAAAGTGTGGTGGGGCCACAGCACGATGGCGTTAAAACAGACCTATAAAATATCATTTTTCACCCTTATCGCCCTCAATCTATTGTTGCTGGTCGTCAATCTCACCGATGTAGCTACCGTTTGGTGGGGTATTGTGCCCGAAACGCCCTATGAACTGAGCCAGTTTGTGCACACGGGTACCTACCTGTTGATTTTTTCCATCCTGGTGGCGTCTTTTTTCGTAGTGGTTATTTTTTGGGATAACCTGAATTTTTTTCCGCACAACGGCCCCTTAAAAACGGCGGCGATGATCTGGTTGGCACAAAACGTGCTATTAGCCCTGTCGGTAGGCGCGCGCAATTACCACTATATTGCCGGTTACGGACTAGCCTATAAGCGCATCGGTGTGCTGGTTTTTCTGCTGCTCACTATCATCGGGTTGATCACCTTGTACCTCAAAGTGCGCGACCGCAAGTCGATGTATTACCTGCTGATTACCAACACCTGGGCCTGGTTTATCGTGTGGATGATGTGCACTACGCTCAACTGGGATGTGCTCATCACGCGCTACAACCTGCGCTACACCCGCGAGGCTTTAGACCTGCCTTATCTGATCAATGACCTATCCGACAAAAACCTGTACGTGTTGTATCAAGAACACGCATTGATCCCTGCCAACTCTTACGAAGCCCAACAACTCGACAACAAGCGCAAGCACTTCGAACAACGCCTGGCATCGAATACATGGCTATCGTGGAATTGGGCGGATGAGGTGAACAGGCGGGGGGCGGAGTGAATGCGGGATTAGTCATTTGAGCTCAATTGACTCAGGAAATGCAGAAAACCGTGTTTGTGAAGCGAAACCATTAGTTTTTCGTCCTTTGATAATGAGTTGAAATCATCAACAAACTGCTTTTGCATCTCAAATTCTTTGGCAATACCGAAGGCTTGAGTCATGATCGTATATAATTGATCCTGGGACCCGATAGTTATTTCATTTTCGACATAGTCATGGGGAGAGCCTTTTTTTCGGAGTATATCCTGCCATTTTTCAAGGAGTTTTACGACTTCGTGAAAAAAGAATTTATCGATTGGTTCTAAAGAAATGCGCAGTTCATTTTCGATCCAGACGCGTTCTTCTACCAGTAAACGGTGAGGAATATCATTATTTAAATTAATAGAAAGCGCTAAATGTGTACTAAACAGTGTTTTGTCAGTTTCCCGGGAGTGTTTTAATTCGCCGTATTTCATGATGTCTGAAATATCGTGGGTAGGCCAGCCATTCAGATAAAGGCCTAAGGCGATCCGGCGGCCTATCAGTTTATTATAGAAATGTTCCATGCTGGTTTCATCTCCCGGATCGCCAGGTATATTGCCCTGAAATTCCTGGGAGAAGCCCACGTTTTCTATTGTTTTTATGCGTTTTTCTTTTACTAAATTAGCGTAGTAAATAAAATCATAAGCGCATTTATTGATATTGCTTTCTTGCTGGGCATAATCGGGCAGCAACTGGTGGTATTTGTAATAATCTCTCAAAGGATGCTTGCGCTTTTTTTCGTCCCAGGGTTTTTGCCAGGCAGAGGACTTCGGTGAGGAAGTCAGGGCATGGAACATTTGTTCGCCTTCAGTCCGGATTTTTGAGCAAAAAATAGAAAATGGTTTAGGAGAGATTTCGTCCAGCACATCTTCTTTGGCGTACCAATGGATGCGAAGGTGGTTCATTCTGGCTACCTGGTCCAGTATGACACCCTTTTTTGATGTAAGTACAAACAAGCTGACGAAGTTGGGCATGTGGGCAATTTTCTCAATAATATCGTAGCCTTGCCGGGGTTGCCAGTTATTTTCAGCGTCGACGAAACGCAGGTCGGAGATGACCACAGCAATAGAATTGGCAAAGAGCGGTTTTTTTGTTTGGGGGTCGAATAATTCTCCTTTGAAGTCGCGTTCAAGTATATCAAATGCTTCTTCACCATTTATAGCTTTAAAACAGGTTATGCTATGCGCTAAAAATTTATTTTCCAGATTGTCGAGTAAAGCGGGATTATCGTCAATGAGTAAAACGCGCCAGGGGCAATAAGTATTGATTATTTCGGTTTCATGAAATCGGGCAGGGAGTAATTTTTGAATTTCGTTTTTGAAATCGACCACAGATTGATAAGAAAACGTTTTGCTTTGCTGGAAGCGGTCGAGAAATTGGGCGCGTAGCGCAACAAAATTGGTAAAATATCTTTCAGGAATAATAGCGTCTATGTGTTCGAGCGTCTGTGTTATTTTCAGGGAATCCCTTTCTATAACCAGGTTTTTCAGGTGGTGGATATATTCGTCCAGCAGGCCCTGCGGATCAAAAAAGTGGAATTTGATATCTTCCAATTGGTATTTGGATAGATGCTGTACAGGGTGTATGGTATTCTCCTCCTGCGCGTCCAATGGCAACTGAAGATAGGGATGGGAGAAAGGAATGCGCAGCAGGTGAAAGATGGGAGTACTGAACGTAAGAAAATAGTCTTTGGGGGCAAAAGAGCAGATGATGATGGGATGATATACTTTCTTGAGTCGTAAAACTTTTACCAGGTGAAACCCATAAAAATCGGTATATTTTTGATCGTCAATCAACTTTAATTCTGCCAATACATATATACGACATGAACCATCAATATTATGCCAATCAAATGCATGAAAATCATCAATATTGGTTATCCAAATGTTCGTGTTTTCCGCAATACAAAGCGGTTCAAATACATAACTATCATTACCTATAAATATATTATGCATATTTCAGCTTATTAAATAAGTAGTCTCTTATTTCACGAATTGTCTTTGGATCCAGTTTTTCAACGCCATTAATTTTTTTTGTAATAAATTGACCTAAGGTATTATCCGACAATTCTCTTTCAAGTGTAGCAAATTGAGTCACTGCAAAAGCCCTTTGTTTAGCGCAAAGGGGGCCGCTCAGCGTATGTAATAATTCGAGAATAACCTCCATCTTGGAGTCGAAGTAAGGCGTTCTTAGACATTTAGGTTTTTCCGACAATTCGCCGGAGGCGTATTTTAATAATTCTTCCGCATTAATGGTATCGAGGCTCGACTTGCCGCCGTCGTCGATAGCGGCGTAGATAAAGTCTTCTCCGGGCACGGCCCTGCTATCGGCGCCCACGTTGCCGCTGTACCAGATTCTTTTTTTGAAGGGGATGCAGTCTTTTAGTCCGCTGTCGCCGCCGTGGATGAGCATGAGGTCGACATGAGAAAAATCCTCATCGGGTTGAAGCCAGGCATTAAATTCCTTGCTCCATTGCCTTATACCTTTGCGGTCGGCAGTAAGTAATACCAGCACCAATCCGACAAACAGATTGGCGATTATATCTCTGCGATTATCGACATTGTCGACAATAATGATCGAGCGACTCATAGTGAAAATGTTATAGTGATGCCGGTTGAATTTTCGCTATTCCGATTCTGTATATAGAATCCGGAATCGCTTCCCCATTGATTTTTATCGGCTTCCTTTTTATCCTTGCCGTCTATGTCGGAAACCTGGCTTAAAAGCCAGTACTTGAGTATTTTTCTGGAGGTTTGGTGTCTGTCGTAAAATGTTTGGCCATTAAATACTTCTATCAGATCCTGATGTACAGTATTTAGCCGATGAACGAGATTGTCGCCATCAATGTCGAGGAAAAACCTAAGATTGTCTTTTGATATTTCAACGCGCTTTATACTGGCTTTCTCTGAATTTAGGTTGTAAAATAGCACTTGAAACATCTCGATATATGCAGATAGCGTATCTCGGAATCCATCTTCTGATTTTTTGGCCCATGCAGAGCTATATCTAACGAAGGGGTCCCAATCGCCTGATGAAGCTTTTTTTGTACTCCTCTTAGTTTCTTTATACGATGAAATAGTTTTTGTTAAAGCCAAACGGAATAATTTATTTCCCCTTGCTACTTCTTCCTCATCAAAAATGGTAATGGCTTTAAAGGCGCCCCATGCCCAAAGGAATAAACTAAATAGGCTCGCATTTTTAGCAACTATACTTTTTAACGTTTCTTCCACCATGTTAGTTCCATATGACGAAAGATCGTCAATGTTCTTCCACAATGAAAAGTCTGCGTTGAATTCGTAGAGAGATGGGTACTTTAAAAAAGTGGATACGGCTCTTATTGGCGCAAAAATACTTTCATTGTTATGTTCTTTTTTTAACTTCTCTGTGATATGCAAATCTTCAGATTTAAAGTTAAACAATTCATCCAGTAGTATTTGATCCGGACGATCGCGTCTGTTGTTTCTGATAAATGCTACAATGTCTCTGGAAATTGGCATAAAGTGTTGGTCGCCAACTATATAAGGAGTGTCGGGGAATCTTGATGTGTTTTTTCGATCAAGAATATCCTCTAAATCTCGAATTGCGCGATTTTCAATGCCTCGTGCATTGCTAATAAAAATAATTGGCCTGGCCTTGTTTTTTAAGATAATAGTTAAAACGCAGGCCAGATAGGTATCTTCTGTATATTTAAAAATACTATGCAACTGATCAATTTGGTTTAAAAGCTCTTGGTTGTTTCCAACATAGCAACGTGTCGTAAATAACTTACCGATTTTGCCGAAGTTAGTAAATTTGCTGGATGAGAGAAAAACAAATAGAAATACCGTACAGTGCCGAGGTAGAGGATGCCATGCGCTACATGTATGAAAGCC
>Ga0209573_1001858_pt1 | contig 29760 bp, 14 predicted proteins | sample TNRBio252014_DNA_FD_185870 | JGI IMG/M metagenome (GOLD analysis project Ga0209573, IMG submission 185870) | Wastewater treatment Type I Accumulibacter community from EBPR Bioreactor in Madison, WI, USA - TNR Reactor_6/25/2014_ DNA (SPAdes)... | ecosystem: Engineered > Bioreactor > EBPR >...
CCGCCAAGGCCAAGCTTGTCGCTCGGGCCGAGGAGCGCTTTCAGCGCGAGAAAGCCGAGTACGACGAGAAAATGGCCCGCCGTGCGGCCCGAGGCGACCGGCAAGAAGCCCGGTGGCAAGCCCCCCAAGGCTCCCGAGCCCGGACCACGAGACCGTGATCAGATCAATCTGACCGACGAAGAGTCCCGCATCATGCCGGTCGCCGGTGGCGGCTTCGAACAGGCCTACAACGCCCAGGCGGCGGCCGATGCGGCGACGATGCTGATCGTCGCCACCGGGGTCACGCAGGCGCCCAACGATAAACAGCAGGTCGAGCCGATGCTGGCCACCCTCAAGGCCCAGGCCGAGGTGCTCGGCGCCGTGGAATGCCTGATCGCCGACAGCGGTTACTGCAGCGAGAAGAACATCAAGGCCTGTGAGGCGGCCGGTATTGAGCCCCTGATCGCCGTCGGACGCGACGAGCATCATCCGGATTGGCGGGAGCGCCACAGCGAGCCGGCCCCCTTGCCCGACAATGCCACGCCAGTACAGGCGATGTCCCATCGGCTGAAGACCAAGGATGGACGAGCGCGCTACGCCTTACGCAAGCAGACGATCGAGCCGGTCTTCGGGATCATCAAGTCGGTGATGGGCTTTCGCCGCTTCTCCCTGCGCGGCTTGAAGAAGGTCACTGGCGAGTGGACGCTGGTTTGCCTCGCCTGGAATTTGAAGCGCTTGGCCGTATTGCGCCCACAGTAGGGAAAATGAGGGGAAATCCCCCGGAAACGCGCGAAAAGCAGGAGAAATCCGGCTTTTTTTTTTTCACATGGTGAAACGCGCAGGCTTTGCCGACGGGTAGTCCGACAGGCTGCTAGTCGGCCGCCGCCGCAGAACTCCCTGCTGCCAATGTTTCCGACCGGCCTTGGCCTGTGTACCATTCGCCCATGAGCAACGATCACGACAGCGGCTACAAGTTTCTCTTCTCCACTCCGGAACTGGTACGCGACCTGATCATCGGCTTCGTTCCCGACGAATGGCTGCATAGTCTGGACTACAGCACTCTCGAACGCGTCCCCGGCAGCTACGTCAGCGAAGACTTTCGCTACCGCGCCGACGACATCGTCTGGCGGGTCAGAGTCGGTGGCGAATGGGTCTACCTGTATCTGCTGCTCGAATTCCAGAGCCGTGTCGACCGCTACATGGCGCTGCGCATGATGGTCTATGTCGGGCTGCTCAATCAGGACCTGATCAAGCGCGGTGAGGCTCTGGCCAACGGCCGCCTGCCGCCCGTCCTGCCGATCGTCCTCTACAACGGCAGCCAGCGCTGGACGGCGCCAAAAGACGTCTTTGACTTGATCCCGCCGGTGCCGGGGCTGGTCGAGCAGTTCAAGCCCCGGCTGAAGTACCTGCTGATCGACGAGAATGCCTATACCGACGGCGAACTGGCCTCGCTCAACAACCTGGTCGCAGCCGTCTTTCGCATCGAACACCCGGCGTCGCCGGCCGCCATCGGCGTCTTGCTCGCTCTGCTCGACGAGTGGCTGGTCGACCGGCCGGACCTGCGTCGGATGTTTGCCCTCTGGATCCGCGCGACGTTGATGCGCAAGGCCGAATATCGTATCGTGTTGCCTCGGATGGACGATCTACAGGAGCTGAATGTCATGTTGGCCGAACGACTCGAAGAATGGGCGCACGCCTATAAGGCCGAAGGAGTTGCTGAGGGCAAAGCAGCGGGCAAGGTCGAAGGGAAGGCTGAAGGGAAGGCCGAAGGAAAAGCCGAGGGAGAAGCGCTGGCCTTGCAAAAGCTGCTGCAGAAGCGCTTCGGTACCGTCCCGTCGTCTGTTCTGGCGATGATCTCGGCGGCTTCCCTTGAACAGATTGATCTTTGGCTGGATCGAGTACTTGACGCGGCCAGTCTCGACGACATCTTCCGGCCAGGCAAATCCTGAAACGGCGCCAAGCAAGGCGTATGCGTTATCAGCGCTTGATTCCATTCACCCGTTAATGTGAAAGTCGCGTACGTGACTTTCACATTAACGCTCATGACTTGTCGAGATACCACAGGGTCATGAAGGTCGTGACCGTTTTCCCCTCTTCCCCAACCCTTCTCCCGCGAGGGAAGAAGGGAGCTTCGTGAGTCGCTTGCGCGACTTTCCCATTAACTGCGACGCAGTACCTCCGCGTGACGACATCGTCGCTTGGAGAGTCGCAACACGCGCTTGCGAAGAACAAGGTCGTCGTTCCGAACAGCGGCATCGTCCGTGGCGACGATGAACTCGTCACTTTGCGCCGCGAGGCCGTCGTGCGCGACGTCGAATGGCGACTCTTCGCGCGACGACTTCTTAGCGCGTAGCGACGACGCCCTTGCCCAGTGCGACGACTTCGTTGTGCGCAGTGACGACGACGCGCCGTGCCCGCTCGCCGGCCAGCCGGAAAGTCGCCTCTGCCTGCTGGCGATCAGCCCAGCGCGGGCAAGCGTCAGGCGCGCTGCCGCGTCACGGCGCCGCCGTCGCTTTCCGCCGCCTGCCGCTGAAGCGCGCCGCCATTGCTTCCTTGAGCGCATCGAGACCGGCCCCCTTGCCGAAGGCCTTGGCGATGGCGTAACCCTCGAGCGCGGCGCTGAGGATGTCGCTGCCGAGCGCCATTTCGGTGTCGTCGGCGCGGCTCATCAACAGCCGCAGGCGGCTGAAACGCAGGCGCAGCGCGTCGAGCACTGCGAGATCGCGTTGCGCCTCGGCAAGGTCGTAACGCGGCGGCAGCGAATCGACGTCCTGGGCGAGGACCATCAGCGTCTGGCGGCAAAGTAGCTCGGACTTGTCGCCCATCTTGGTGAGGCCGCGGCGATCGTCGATCGAAAGATCAATCAGCGGCGCGAATTTCTCTTCCAGCGTCGCGATGGCGGCGTCGATGGCCGCGAGGTCGTCGGCCGTGAAGTTCAGCGATACGAGGTTCTGGCTCATGGCGGGTCTTCCTTGGGTGGGTGGAAACACAGAAAGGAATATATAAAGAGGGTGCGCGTGCGTCAGCCAGCCACGACGCTCAGTGTCACGTTCAGGCTGGCATCCAGCTCGACAAAAGTGACGCGATCAGCGGGATTCTCGTCGCGCAGCGTTGCGAAAGTCCCCGTCCTCGAGGCGAAGGAAAGCAGCGTGTAGTCCTGACCGACGGATGGAACAAAGGCGTTGGTCGTGAATACGCTCAGAGTGCCGTCGAGTGTCGCGCTGCCCGTGATATTCAGGCGCCCGTTGCTCGCCGTGCCGATGCCGCCAATTCCCAATCGGACGGTCCCCGTGGCGAGGTTGCTGAAGTCGCCCGAAACACTGACCAGCCCGCCGTCGCTCGCCTGGATTATCCCGGCATTCGGTTGCAGGTTCGACAACGAGAGAATGGCACCGCCGCTGGCCTTGAACAGGCCCTCGTTGGTGAAGGTTTCCGCGAGTACTTGCAGACGGCGTCCGCTGGTGTCGGCTTCGATGCCCCCCAAGTTGATCAAGCGTTGCCTGGGGACGCTGTAGGCAAACGATCCGCCGATGTTCAGGTCGGCGCCGTGCACCCGCACATCGGCGCCCAGGGTCAGTTCGCCTGCCGTTTCCATCTCCAGGCAGCGGCAATTGCGCCGGACGACTACCAGGCGTTGTGCCTTGCGATTGCCGACGACGGCTATGGAGGCGCACGCTTCGATTACCGAGAAGATGCAGAGCAGGCTTTCGGTAATTTCGTCTTGCTCGGCGATGGCTCGGGCCATCGCTTCCTTCGATCGACCGCTGGCGTGCGTGTGTGCGGAGGCGAGATACAGGTAGGGACGCCTCGCTTGTACGGCCGTCGCCTTGGCGTGTTGGATGAGCGTCGTCATTTCGCTCTCGAAGAACGTTCCCGGATCTTTGAGCAGCGCGCCCCAATTGGACAGGTGGCGGCCAAAGGCAGCATCCGGGAACATGGTGGTCAGGTAGCCCTTGAAAATGATCCGCTCGACACTTACCAAGGTTCCTCCGAAAAAGGCGGGTCGTCAGGCTGCTCATCAGGCGGGCCGTCAGGCCCGTCGTCAAATTCAAAGGAAGGTAGATTGCCGGAGATCAAGGCTGAAGGATCGTCAATGGTGGATCCCACGCTTACCCTTATTTGTCCTTCATTGATCAGGGGTATGTTGATGGTGCAGTTTCCGTCAATGATGTAGATCTCCCCCTGATTGGTAATCGATCCGTTGCCGCCTGCAAAGAATTCGCTTCCGACGACCGAATTACCCGTGAGAGAAACCATTATATCTGGGCCAAGAGTCCCTGAACCACCGATTTCACTCTGACTGTCACTTTGGTGGCCGAGGAAGATTGCGGAGTTTTCAATTGTACCGAACAGCCCAAGCCGGGCCGGATAGTCCCCATAGCCGTCCAAGTCCACGTAACCACCGATCAGGTGACCCGTGACAACCAGCGACCCTCGTCCAAAAACGTTGGCGGAGTGCGTCATCCAGACTGTCCCACGCAACTCCAGACTGGCGTCGTCCATAAGGACGCTCGTGCCGGACAGGCGAAGCCACGCCAAAGATGCTGGTGCTGGCGACGAAGCAGCTATTACAAGGGTACCGCCCTCGACGGTCATGGGGTTGTCCGCAGAAGTACCAGCAATCGCTCCGTCTCCCCCAAGGGTGATCTCCGACTCGTTGGCGAGAACAATGCGCTCGTTCACATGAAGCGTTCCGGATGAAATTGACAAGAATGTCTCGCCGCGTAACTCGATACTCCCGACTGACGCATTGCCACTCAGGCTGATAGCGCCACCAAATGCCGGAGACAACAAAACATCATCGGTAGCATCGGGCACCCGGCCTTGATCCCAGTTGGCGGGATTGTTCCAGTCTCCGCCGCCGGGCGCTGTCCATGTAATGGTCGCTTCGGCGATCTCGAATGTGCTGATTATCTGGCCGGCACTGCCAAATGCGTTGCTGGCTCGGTCTGTGACCTGATTGCCGTCGATGACGAGCCGATAGCTTCCCTGGGCGAGTACAGGCATCGTCAGCGTCACAATCTCGCCTCTGCTGTCAAGCGCGACGTCGCTCGGGACAATCGCTGCGTTGCTCGTGTCGAGCAAGCGGAAGTGATCCGCGGAGATGCCGCCTGGGTCGAGTGTCTCGCTGAAACGCAGCCGAACTGTGCGGAAAGATTGGCCATGACGCGATCCGTCGGCGACGTTGCTCTCCTCGATCGTCGGCGCGAAGGTATCTGGCACCAGGTCGATGACCAGCTCGTCGGAAAGCGTTGTGTTGCCGCCGGTGTCGGTAGCGCGGGCCTGAATGACTGCCGTGGTCTTGGCGCCTGTGCGCACCGGCAGCGCGACGGCGGTGGTCCAGGGAAAGGCGACGTCGTTGGTGACGACTTGGCCGTCCACCAGCAGCTCAACGTTTCGCACCTGTTGATCGTCACCAACGTCGAGGATAAGGTCGATCAGTGAGCCTTCGATCGCCTGGATGCCCTGGGTGGCTGGGTCCAGGTCGGCGCCCGGGGCGCTGAGGGTGATGGTTGGCGCCTGTCCCTGGTTGTCGAACGGCAGGTAGTTGACCACTTGCAGCCCACCCGCGCCGTCGGCGACGAAGGCGATGCCAGCGCCGATAGTGATGTCGAAGGGGTCAGCGGCAAGGTTGAAGCTGGTCAGGAAGTTTTCGGTGTTGGTCGGATCACGTATGTCGAGCACATTGGCGGTAGGGCCGGCGCCGAAAGCGAAAGCATGGCCCACGGTCACCGCCAGCCCAGAGCCGTTGGCGACGATCGCCTGCCCCTCGACGTCGGTCGAAGGTGGGCCGCTTAGCACCTTCATCGCTGCCGGGTTGGAGACGTCCACAGCGACAAAGCCGGAGGACGTGGTGTTGACCACACCAACGTAGGCGATGCCGTTGCCGACAAAAACGTTTCCGATCCCGGTCGGAACACTGACTCTGCCGAGCACCGACATCGCGAGGCCCGAGAGGTCGATGGCACTGAGTTCCCGGCTCGCATCGAGCGCGTAGAGCGTTGTGCCGTCGCGCGCAAGGTTGGTGACGTTCGCCGCGCCGACCGGCTGCACCTGAAGCAGTTCTCCAGTGAGCAGGCTGTAGGACTCTATGGCGGTACCGATGGCAACGTAGGCGATACCGTTCGCCACCTCGACCTGGGCGGCTGGAATGTTGATCGTTTCCGTGCGCACCGGCGCCGCTGCATCGGAGACATTGATCAGATGCAACGCCGAGGTGCCCGCTACGGCGGCGATGTTGAGACGTGCATCGACCGCGACGTCGACAGCGTCGCCGGTGAGATCGAGCTGACTCAGGACGAGCGGATGTTGGAAATTGGACGCATCGACTATCGCCAGGCCGTAGCTGCCTGTGGCGACGTAAGCGGTCTGGGTTTCGGCGGTGGTGGTCGAGACCAGCCGCAATCTCAGCACTGTCAGATAATCCGTCGCCATCCGTATCCTGCGTATAAATACCACTTCCGATTGCCATTTCGCCGATGTCCGGGATTCCGTCGCTATCGGCGTCGATTGCCTGCGTTCCGTCGAGGACTATGCTCTGTCGGTCGCTTCTTTCGCCGCTGGCACCACTGCGCCCGGCATGGATCTGCACCAATCCGGTTGAAGGTTGATAGGCATAAATGATGTATTCTGTCAATGGTGGGAGCACGATTTCAAAATCGCTAAATGGCAATGTTTGTCCGAAGACATCCAAAGAAGTTGAGCCATCTGGCCGGACTGTTGTGTATCGGTAGTATATTTTTTGGTCGGCCGAAATCGGTGACGTGGCGACGGCTGCGCTATTTATATCGGCGTATGAAGATTCCGTAGCGCTCAGAGATCTCACAGACGCGGCGATACTTAGGGGGCTTCCTGCAACACCCACATGTTCGTTATTGTCTGCATGAACATGGGTCGCCGCCAAGAAAATCTTATCGAGCGTCATAGTCCCAATTGGGGTTGACGTTACTAAAGGCTCGCCGACGTCGATGTGACCGTTGCCGTTTGTATCCGTTACAGAATATGTTTTGTTGTCATAGACAAGATGAGTTGTCGACAGTGGTTCGCCGGCCGTTGCGCCTACGATAGCACTTACTGCATCCGGAAGATCGTCTGAGTTATTTTGATCGGTGACAGTTATTTGCACTCCTCCCCCAACATCGAATACATGTCCGCTGGGGATTATTGTGTGATTTATTGGCAAGAGCCGGATTGCATCCTGTTCGAGGATCACCCGATCCACACTGGGTACGTTTTGCGCGGCGAGATACAAGGCTCTCATCAGGGTGCTGCTGTCTTGATTCGTCGGCTGGATGTCCAACGCGCCGCCACTCATGTGTACACTATTATCTACACCACCTACCGCTTTATTCCATTGCGGGTTCCGGTAGGCCGAACCGATAAGGACCAGCTGACCGTACTCCTGTCGAATCAACTTGGCGAGGTTAACCATTCCCCCTTCAACAACGAGCGGCGTGTAGCTGCTTTTTTGCGCAAAATTATCTGGCGTGAAGTAGGGAATTGTAGTGGCTGCGGGTACTATGACCACGCTCGCGCTTGGCGGAACCACGCGTCCATAGTCAACGTACTCTTGACGAAGCAACGTTGCGTTACCTACCTGGCGAAGCACCCTGGTCGTGGTTTTTGTCTGTGACGTGGCAATGCCGGTTTTTGGGTCGGTTAACACGCGGGTGGCCGTCAACTCGATGGTATAGGCCAAGGCGTCATTCGGAGCTTTTTTACCGTTAGTCCGGCTCGCGGGCAGACTGTCAATGGAGAACGAGAACGAGGTACCGACCCCGCTGGAATTGACAACGTTCCCGCTGCCACCAGACGCTGTTACGGTCCACGAAACGGTCGCACTCGGATCTGTGAAAACGGATGCGGAGACGGAGTGTCCATTTCCAATCAAGAAGTCAGTTAGCGCTGTGTTGAGGACGTACGTGGATGGCGCATCTGAACTGGCGAACTCAACATCCAGTGGGAAGGCGGGGCTGGTTTTTTTTGGCGGGCTACCGAAATGGCCAAGAATGCGGAAGATGCTGTTGATCAGCCCATGCCACCCCGGCTTCGTAATCCCTTGTCCCGGATCAGTCGTTACCGACTTCCCATCCGCCGACACCGTCGCTGTCCCCTCGATCACCAGCCTGCCCGTCGTGTGATCGAAGCTCAGGAAGTTGAGCTTCTCTCCCGGCGCCGCGTTGAAGACATTGGGGAAGGTGATCTCCAGCGGCGTCGCAAACGCCGCCACTCCCGGCGCCTGAATCGTGATGTCGAAGGTATGCTGCAACACGCCCGGCGGCAGCATGTCGCGCACCAGTTCGGGCGGCACGGTGCTGATCCCGACCTGACCGCCGCTCATCACATTGCCGTCGGCGTCGATCAGCGTCCCCGGCTGCACTTCGAGCTTCAACTGCGCGCGCTGCTCGTCGGTCAGGTTCGGCGCCGACGCCGCATCGACGCCGACCTCGGTGGTCGTGCTGTCACTTACGGTCTGCAGGATCGACGTTTGCAGCCGCGGCAGATAGACCTCCTGCCGCTCCTCGTTGGCGGCCATCGCTTCGCGCGTGCCCATGCTGCCCATGACGGTGTTGTCGTAGCCGACTTCGATCGTCAGGTCGAGGACCATTTCGGGGTAGAAAGCGCCGCTGGGCGCGTTGCTCGCCGTGCGCCCGTCGATCGCCAGCTTGACGTTGCCGGCCGGCACCTGGTCGAGGTGGAAGGTGCCGTCAGCGTCGGTGTAGACGACGTTGCCCTCGAGCCCGAGGATATAGACCTTGGCGCCGGCAATCGGATTGAGGAAGACATCGTCGGCGGTGTGCAGGACGCCGTCGGCGCCGGAGCGGATGTCGTCGAAAGTCATCGGCTTCAGGTCATCGCCCGGGTCGAGCAGGCGCCCGCTGATCGTCGTGCCGGCGATCGGCGTGACGCTGACCGTCGTGAAGCGGTACACGAAGCTGCCGCCAGCCGTGCCATCGCCGTCGGCGTCTAGCGCCTGGCCACCGACGGCGGCGCGGATGCTGTCGCCGACGACGTGGATGCTGATCGTCGACGCACCGGGCATCGGGTTGGTCAGGAACAGCCAGGCGAAGCTGCCGTCGAGGGCGGGCACGATCGTCGCCGCGAGTTTGGTGCCGGTGGTGTCGGTGGCATAGAAATTGCTGCTGTTCAGCGTCGTCACGTCAACCGGCCGCGAGAAGAAGACCTGCGGCCGGAAAGTCGCGCCGACGTCATCGGCGCCGCTGCTTGGCGTCGCCCGGGTGATGGTCAGCGGGATCAACTCGGGCAGCGTCAGATTCAGCGTGCTCGCCGTGTTGTTGCCGGCGGCGTCGGTCGCCGTGAGCGTCAGCGTGTGCGCACCCGTTCCCAGTTTCGCGAGATCGAGAGCGGTGTCGAACTGGCCGGTCGTGGCGTCGAACGACACCGGGACCGCTTGACCGCCGTCGAAAGCGTAGCTGAGGCTGATCAGCGTCGAGCCGGTGGGATCGGCGGTGCCGGCGAGCCTGGAGTCGGCGCCCAGCGCGTCGTCATTGCTGAGGCTGGTCACGGTGATGTCCGGCGCCCGGGTATCGAGCGTGAAGCCGAGCGTGAATGGCGCGCTGGTGTTGCCGCGCGCATCGGTGGCGGTCAGCGTCAGGGTATGGACGCCGTCGGCCGAGCCGCCGAGCGTGAACGCCGTTGGCAGACTGAAGCGGCCCTCGGTGTCGAAGGCGATCGGCACCGGCTGGGCCGCGTCCAGCGCGCCTTCCAGCGTCGCGACGCCGGAGAGCGCGTCGAGCACGCGACCGCTGAAGCTGAGGTTGTCAGCGCTGACCAGCCCGTCGGCCTGGTCGAGCAGCAACCTGGGCGCCTGCGTATCGGTGCCGGCGGCGAAGACCTCGAGGACCTGCTGGCCGAGCGCACGGCCGGCGGCGAGGCCGGCCTGGTTGCCGTACTCGAAGTGGATGCCGCCGTAGATGCGGCTGCGGCCGGCTTCCTCGGCCGCATCATGGACGCTGGCGTAGCTGCGCTGAACACCCGGCAGTCCCTCCGAGTCGATGGTGAACGCGGTGTCCGGGCCAAAGGCGCTGCCGAGGACGGCTTCGGCGGCGCCGCTGTACGTCGAGTGGCCGGAGACGTATTCGGGGAAGGGCGGGTTGATCAGCAGCGACGTCCATTGTGCGTCGGCCGTGGTGGCGTCGTTGCCGTCGCTCTCCGCGGCACGGATGGCGGTGATCGGCCGCCACGCCTGGTAAGTGTACTTGGCGTCCCAGGCGGTGATCGTCGCGTCGGCGAGCGCGACGTTCAGCGTCGCGAACAGCCGCGCGTTGGCGGCCAGGCTGTTGCCGCTGCTGCTGGCCAGGGTGGCGGCGATGCGGTTCCAGTGGCCGGGTGGCGTGTCGGTGCCGGCGCCGTCTGCCCAGAAGCGGGCGATCTCGGTTTGTTCGGCGCTGCGCGTGCTGCCGCTGGTGCTTCCCAGCGCCTTGACCTCGGCGAAGTCGGCGGTGTAGGTCGCCGAATCGAGCGTCGGCGGCGGCGCCGGGCGGAAGTCGCTCGGGCTGCTCATGGCGAAGGGCTGCAGCGTCGCCCACTGCGGCAGCAGGGCGGGCGCGTACATCGGCGCCGTCGCCTGCCACTGGCCGGCAAGCGTGCCGGCGTTGAAATCGACGAAATCGTCGAAGCCGTCACCGCGGCGCAGGGCGATGACGTCGTCGGCAATCGCGCGCCCGAGGGCGACGGCGTCGGTCTTCGCCGGGCCGTCGGCAATGCCGGCCAGCGTCGCGGCGAGGGCGGCGGCGAAGTTCGCCTGCTGTGCCGGGTAGAGGTAGGCGAGCATGCGCTCGGCAGCGGCAGCGATGGCGGCGTCGAGCGAGGCACCGGCCGGCGCGCTGCGGCTGACGTAGTAGCCAGGCGTGCCTTCGCAGGCGCTGACCGTATCGAGCACGGTGATGCTCAGCATCGCCAGCCCGCGAGTGGCCACCGGCGGCGCGCTGGCGTCGAGCTGGATCGCCGCCAGGGCGATGTCGTTCCATTGCAGAACGGCGTCGCCGCTGCTCTGCGCGGCGCTGCGCTGGAGCAAGAGACTAGTCTGCGCGGCGTTGCCGGCGGCGTCGATGGCGCGCAGCGTCAGCGTGTTGTCGCCGAGCGCAAGGGCGACGTCGGGCAGGAAGAAACTGCCGCTGCTGCTGGCGACGCCCGTGGCGCCGGTTTCGAGCAGGAGCAGGTCGGCGTTGGCTTCGGCGCTGCCGAGCAGCGTCACGCGCGCCGCTTCGGTGTTGCCATCGCCGAGGGCGCCGCTGTCGGAGGCGAGCGAGAGGCCGAAGCTCGGCGCTGCGGGCGCCTGCGTGTCGAGAACGAAGGCCAAGCTGGTCGCGGCGACATTGCCGGCGGCGTCCCCGGCGCGCAGGCCCAGCGTGTAGCTGCCGTCGGGCAAGGCGCCGCCGTTGATCAGCGCCAGTCGCGCTGCGTCGAGCGTGAAGCGGCCATCGGCCTGGACGCTGTCGAGGACGTCCACGAAAGTCGCCGGGTCGTTGCCGAAGCCGGCGCGCAGGACCGTGACGACCTTGTTGTCGGTGGCCATGCCGCTGATCGTCGCCTGGCTGGTGATGCCGTCACTGTTGCTGCGGCCGCTGTCGATCAGCAGCCCTGCGGCCAGCGTCGGCGCGGTATGGTCGTCGATCGGTGGCTCGACGCGGGTGACGGTCAGCGTCGCTTGCGTGCTGTTGCCGGCGGCGTCGCTGAGGACGATGGCAAAGGCATTGTCACCGAGCAGCAGCGGCTGGTCGACGAAGCTGAAGGCGCCGTCGGCGTCGGCGGTCGTTTGCTGGCGACCGAGGCTGACGCCGATGCTGCCAGCAATCCCGGCTTCGCTGAGCCCGATCAGCGTCGCCACGCTGGCGCTGGTTTCCAGGTCGCCGAGCACGCCGGTGTCGGACGCCGGGTCGAGGCCAAAGCTGGCCACGATGGGCGCGGCGGTGTCGAGCGTGAAGGCGAGTTCGCCGATGTCGGCGGCGTTGCCGGCGCTGTCGCTGGCGATCACCCGCAGCGTGTGCTCGCCGTCGGCCAGCGCCCCACCGTGGATCGTCGCCAGGCGCGCCGCGTCGAGCGTGAAACGATCGTCGCCCTGCAGGACGTCGAGAATGCTCATGAAGCCGGCCGGGTCGCTGCCGAAGCCGGCGCGCAGCGAGGCGATCGGGCTGGCGTCGCTGACCGTGCCGGCGATCGTGGCGTCATTGCTCACCCGGTCGTTCGGGCTGGCACCGCTATCGTTGGCGAGTTGCAGCATGACGATCGGCGCGGTGGTGTCGGGGGCGATGCGGGTCAGCGTCAGCTCGGCCCGGCGGCTGTTGCCGGCGGCATCGCTGGCGCGGGCGCTGAAACGGTTTTCGCCGAGCAGCAGGGCGAGGCCGGCAAAACGCAGCTTGCCGTCGGCGTCGGCGACGGCGTCGGCCAGTGTGTGGTCGAGCGCATCGAGCAGTTCGACGCGCGTGCCGGCTTCACTGCTCACCAGCAGTTCGACGCTTGCCGCTTCGGTCTCGCCATCGCCTGCCTGGCCGGTGTCGAAGGCCGGGTCGAGTTCGAGGCTGACGATCGGTGCGCTGCGGTCGAGCGTGAAGGCGATGTCGGTCGGCGCCGACGCGTTGCCGGCCGCATCTTCGGCGAGCAGGCGCAGGCGGTGGCTGCCGTCGGCCAGCGTGCCGCCGGCGAGGGCATCGAGCAGGGCGGTGCTGAGGACGAAACGGCCGTCGGCCTGCAGCGCGCTGCTCAGGTCGACGAACGTCGATGTCATGCCGGGGTCGAGCGCCGCCAGCAGACGCGCGACACCACCGGCATCATCGGCCTGGCCGGCAATGCTCGGGTCGCGGGTGAGGCCGTCGTTCGCCGAGTCGCCGCTGTCGTCGAGCAGGCCGGCGATCAGCGTCGGCGCGTGGCGATCCGCTGGCGTGCTCGACAACTGGCCGACGCTGCCTGGCTGGAGCACGGCGCCGTTGATGCGCACGCTGGCCGGGAAGGCCGGGGCGATGATCTGCGTGTCGCCGGTCAGCCGGCCACCGACGAACAGTTCCTGCACGCGGTTGCTGGCGCTGCCGAGTTGCCGGTCGTCGCCGTCGAAGTAGGCGCCATTGCCCGGGTCTATGCCGACGACGATCAGGCTGTCCACGATGTCGCCATTGACGCGCAGGCGCGCCAGCGTGCCGGCGCCGAAGCGATCGGCGGCACTGCCGCTGCCGCCGAGGGTGGCGTCGCTGCCGAGATCGGCACCGATACGCAGGGTCATTCCCCGCAGGCTGCCGGCGACCTGCAGAAACTGCAGTGCGGGCGTAGCCAGCTGGCCGGCCGCGTCGCCCTGGACGACGAGCGCGGTCAGCGAAGCGCTGATGTTGGCGCGCCAGTCGGCGCGCGTGCTCTGCGCGCTGATGTTGTAGGCACGGCCGCTGATCGACCAAAGACCAGCGATGGCGCCACCGACCTGCGCATTGCCGAGGACGTAGCCGCTGGCGCCGCGGCCCGACAGCTGCAGATCGCCGAGCGCGTCGCCGTTGACCTTGAGGTTGCTCAGACTGTCGCCTTCGAGACGGCCGTCGCTGGCGATGTCGCCGAGCGTCAGGTTGGCAAGAGCGGCGAAGCGAGCGGCGCCGGTGAGGCTGGCGATCGGCGCGACGAGGCTGCCGAGCGGGGCGCCGGCGGTGATTCCGGAGAGGACGACGCGGCCGTCGCCACCGCTACCGGTCAACTCGACGCGGCTGCTGGCGTCGGTGCCGGCAAGCGTCAGCTGGTAGCCATTGACGGTCTCTTCGAGCCGGGCGACGCCCGGGCCGACGATGCTCAGCGTGAGGCGCGTGCCGTCCGCGTCGCTGAACGCGAGCGACGGGACCGGACTGCGGCCGGCGAGTTGGCCGACAGCGAATTCGACTTGCAGGGGCGAGACGGCGAGCGCTTGATTGTTGCTTTCGATACTTTCGACGATGGCGTTGTCGGGGTCGATGACGCCGATCAGGGCGTAGTGGCCGGGCCGGGCGATGGCGCTGGCGTCGAGGCTGACGCTGATCGGATTGATGCCCGGGTGCCACTGCGCGGCGGTGACGTCGATTTGCCCGAGGCGCGTGTCGGCAGCGTCGAGGACGCCGTCGGCGGAGGCGTAGAAGGCGATGTGCACCGGTTCGGCGAGTGCCTCGTCGCCCGCTCGGTGAACCTCGAAGAGCGCGCTGATCGGGTCGCCAGGGACGAGCGGGAGCAGGGCGTCGTGCGTGAGCGTGCCGGCAGCCAGGTCGGCTGACAGGAGAAGGCGCGGTTCGAGGGCTTCGAAGTGCAGCGTCGAGCGATGCCGGGGCTGCGGCTGAATGGTGCTGCAGGCGCTGCGGTGGCGCTTGAGCCAGCCGTCAAGCCAGCCGCGAACGCGGCTCAGGAGCGAGAAGAGCAGGCTGCTGATGCGGCGCTGGCGGCGAACCTTGTTGCGAATCTGGCTCATGGCGCGACTCCCTTGTGCGGCGGTCGACAGCGACCGCAATGGGCGATCTGGCGGATTGTTCCGCTTGACGAGGAAAGTACGACGGTGGGAATGGCAGGGCCGCTGGCGCGGTTAATGTCAAGGTCGCGTAAGCGACTCACGAAACTCCCGTCTCCCCTTGCGGGAGAAGGGCCAGGAGAAGAGGGAAACGGTCATGACTTTCATGATTTTGGGGTGCTTCCACGCGTTATGATCGTTAGCGGGTCAGCGGCCAACAAAGCGCTTTTCAGAAGGCGGGTTTTCGCCGGCGCAGCAAGGCCAGCGCGCTGGCCAGCAGGAGCAGGCTGCCGGGTTCGGCAATGGCCTGTGCCGGCACGGTATGCAGCGGCCCCACGAAGCTGAAGTCGGCGATGCGGAAGACGTCGAACTCCTGGCTGCCGGGTGTGCCGCTCTCCGACCAGGCGAACTCGACGCTGAACGGCAGGTCGACGACGCTGGCCGCGTCATTGGGTCCGAGGTTGAGCAGGTGGTCAAGCGGCGCCGCCGGGCCGAAGTCGAAGTAGAACCAGTCCGCTGGCGGCGTCAGATGGAGTTGGGAGTAGGCGGGATCGGGAAAGTGGAGAGTGACCGTATCACCGCTGTCGAAGTCGCCGCTGAGCTGGTAGTCGTACGCCCACAGCCCGCCGGGAAGAGGTCTGGCTTCGTACTTGATGCTGACGGCGTGCGCCGGCGCAGCGACCAAGCAAGCCGAGAGGAACCACAGACGCAACGAGAACACGATTCTGATCATTTTGACGCCTCCCCATCTTTCCCCGTTTGACTGCTCTTGCCGATCCGCCACGTCCTCGCCGAGCGCCACTCACTCGCAGGTGCTGGAGGAGCGCTGAACGTAGCACCACAAATCAACGTTGGGAATCACCCGCAAGGGTGATTGTCTTTGGCACTCGAAACCGAGCGCCGCTATGATTACCTTCTATACACCTACGCTGCGTAGGGGAATCTCGATGCGCCCGCTCAGCCGGCAACAGCGCTTGCTCAAGATCATTGACCTGGTCTATGAAATCGACAATGGCGAGCAGATGCTGAGCGCGCTTTTTTCCGAGTTGCGCGGCCTGCTGAGGTTTTCGAGCGGCGTGCTGTTACCGATCGACCCCCGCAGCTTCGAAATGCTGGGGGTTCACTGCTTCGACTGCCCGGCAGAGAACACGGCGCCCTATTTCGAGCACTACGCCGCTTTCGATCCCTATGTACGTCGTGAGCCCGGCGCGCTGATCGTCAAACAGACGGTGCGTCTCTCGGACCTGGTCAAGCTTCGCGACGTCGACCATTGCGAGTTCGCCGATTTCATGCGTCTGGTGCCGTATCGCCATGCACTGGCGGCAGTTGTCGGATTCGATGGCCAGCCGTTGGCGGCGTTCAGCGTGCACCGGCGCAGGGAGGCCCGGGATTTTGGCGACGACGACATGGCCGTGCTCGATCAGATCGCACCGCATCTGGGCCGTGCCCTGGGCATTCGACGCTGGCGCGCGGACCCGGCGATGGGCAGCACCGCCGGACTCCTGGTGTTCGGGGCGAGCGGAGAATTGCTGTTCATGAACGCGGTGGCGGAGCGCCTGCTGCCGTCGACGGTAGCCACGGCGGTGTTGGACGCGCTGCCTCCCGCTGGCTCGGGCGCCTTGCGGCTGGGTTTTCAGCGCTATCGTGTCAGCCGCCTGCCGTGGCGAGCGGCGAGCCTCCTGACCCGCCTGGCGCTCCTGGATTCGGGTCCGTGCAGGGGCGACGGCAAGGACGGAGCCGGCGCCTGCGCGGGGGATTGGGCGGCCGTGCGGCACCTGGGCAGCACGCTGATCATCGTGAGTCTGGTGCCTTTTCAGCGGCGCGACGACATTCGCAGTCGTCTCGCACACTTCGGCTTGTCGCCGCGCGAACTGGAAATTACCGCACAGAAAGTCCTCGGCGGTCTGAGCAACGCGCAACTGGCGCAGCGGTCGTGCATCAGCGAAGAAACCGTGAAGAGCCATCTGCACGCGGCCTACCGCAAGATCGGCGTCGCTGGTCGGATGGAATTGCTGTTCAGCCTGTTCGGGCTGGATGGCGACGGGCGCGGATAGCTGCCTGGAAAGAAGCGCTGGCGTTTGCAGCGTGGAATTTGGCCGCTTGTCCTGGCTGGCAATGGCTTGGCGCTGCTCGCCATGCCATGTTAGGCTGCAGTCGGTTTTCGGATTCTCCTTTGCTATCAATGCCATGCTTTTAGTGTGGCTGTATTGGCGAGAGACCACAAAACCGGGGCGGAGGACGTGCGAGGGTCGCTAGCTGTCGGAATGCTTTACTGCGTTTCCTTCTTGCGCCGCCTTTCGCCGCTGGCCAATCAGCTGTCGGCGTCGACCGCCGCCGGCAATCGGGGAGCCAGCGTTCCAGACCCAAGCCGCGCCTGCGGGTGTGGATTCCTATGTGTGCCTGGGCAAAGTCACGCCAGAGCGCTGCTCAAGAACCACAACGGTCCGCACGGACCTTTCTCTGTCGCCGGGAGAGGGAAAAAGGGGTAAATCATGTCCAAGCGCCTCGACGCAGCCGACCGCGAATTAGCCAAGCACGTCTCCAGCCAGGATCGCAGCGACCAACGTCGCCCGCGAGCAATGCCGCTCAAACGGCTGGCCAGTTGGCTGCGCTCGGCGCTCGATGGCCGTGCGCAGGAAGGCGGCGTTGCGCAAGCGCTGCCGGGCGCCTTGCGCTTCGAAACTCTGGAACCCCGCCTGCTCCTGTCCGCCGACACCGGTCTGGCCAAGCTCTCGGCCGACGCGGCGCTCAGCCTGAACCTGACCCAGGGCGATGATGTGGCGCTCGTGCAGGAGGTGGCCAGTGCTGGCGATGGCGGCGTCATCGTCGATGTATCGCTCGGCGCCTTCACCGAGCGCTATGGCAGCCACGGCGACGGCCAACACGCTCGGCCTGCTTGACAGCGTCGCTGCGCGTCTCGACGTGCGCGGCGGCGCCGGTTTCAACCGGTTCGATCTCGACGACAGCGGCGGCAGCAACGCCAACGAGGGCACGCTCGCGGCCGGTCAGCTCAGCGGCCTGGGCATGGCTGCGGCAATCGGCTTCAGCGAAATCGACGAGTTGAAACTGACGCTGGGCAGCGGTGCCGATCGCCTGCGCGTGTTCGGCACGCCGGCCGGGCGCACGACGCAGGTGCTGATGGGCGAGGGCGCCGACATCCTCGTCGCCGGCGACACCGCAGGTGCGGTGAAGAACGGGCTCAACGCGATAGCCGGTCTGCTCGATGTGCAGGGCCAGGGGGGGGGACGCGCTGCAGATCAGCGACCAGGTCAGCGGCGCCGCTGCGGCTGAGCGCAACGTCGGCCAGCTGAGCGCCTTGCGCTTGACGGGCCTGGGCATGGGCAACGCCGACCAGACCGCGGTGAACCCGGATGCCGGTATTGCCTACGCCGAATTCGAGAGCCTGTCCCTGCAGCTGGGCGACGGCATCGATGAACTCAAAATTCTCGGCACCTCGACGGCGACCAGCGTGGACCTCGGTGCCGGTGTCGACGTCGTCAGCATCGGCAACCTGGCGCTGACCAGCAGCCTGAACACCATCAGCAGTGCGCTGACCGTAGACGGCGGTGGCGACGGCGGCACGCTTGCCGTCGCCAGTGGCGCCGCCGTCGACTTACGTCTGGAACGTGACGCCGCCGATAGCACGCTCGGCCTGCTCAGCGAGGCCAGCAGGGCCGGTTCTATCCGCTACGGCGGTTTCGACGCGCTGACTCTGGCGCTCGGCGATGGTGCAGACAAGCTGCGTGTGCTCGATACCGTTGCCGCTCTGGGCGTATCCGCGGGGGCCGGCGTCGACGAGCTCACCATCGACAGTGTCGCGCACGCGACCCGCCTGCAAATGGGCGACGGCGCCGATCGCGTGACGGTGCACGGCGCGCAGGCGCGCCTGACCATTGCCGGTCAGGGCGCGACGCTGGAGCAGGATGCACTGCTGGTCGACCTCGGCGCGCGGACGCTGGATAGCGAAGGCAGTCTCGTCGGCAGCGCCGATGCCGGTTCGCTGCTCGGCTTCACCGTCAGGGACATCGACTTCTCGGGTATCGAGCAGTTCACCCTGCAGCTGGGCGCCGGCAACGACCGCCTGCGCATCGACGATTCGCTGGCCGCGACGGCGGTCAGCGTGCGCGCCTGCGACAGCGACGATGTGATCGACGTCTACCAGATCGGCACCCGGACGACGACCATCAATGGCGAGGCCGGCAAGGACACGGTCAGCGTGCACATCGACGGCGAGCCGGTCGCCGGTACTTTCACCCAACTGGCGCTGCCGGTGGAGCAACTGGTGGTCGACAACCGCCTCAACGAGACCATGCCGGTCGCCTGGACGGTGGTCGATGGCGCGCTGATTCGGGCGCGCAGCGGCGGTCGCAGCGAAGTTCCGGTGATCGCCGCCGAAGGCGCCGGACAGATCCGCATTCTTGGTGGCACGCAGGCCGATACCCTCGACGTGCTCAGCGGCATTCCGGGCGATGTGCGCGCCGTTATCGACGGCAACAGCGTGGAGCTCACCGCCGGCCCTATCGTGCTCGAGCCGGGCAGTTTCAGGACCCTGGTCGACTACCCGACGGTGATCGATTTTGGCGAGCTGAGCGGCACGACCAGCAGCTACGATCGCGAAGACGGCTTCACCCTGAGCAGCAATGGCACCCTGGCGCGCAACGACGAGGTCGGTCCGGCAGCGAAGCTGGCGGACGGCAGGACCGCGACCCTGAGCAGCGCGAGCGGCGCCTTCTCGGCCGGGTCGATCCTGCTCGCCGCCGATGATGGAACGAGCCGTACTGTCCGCTTTACGGGCGTGACGCTGAATGGCCTCGAAGTGGTCGTGGAGGCGGTAGCTCCCGGCCGCGATCCGGTGAGCAATCTGCCGGTGTTTGCGCGTTACAGTTTTACCGACCCCGGCATGCGCCCCCTCTCGTCCTTGCGCTGGGAGGTGGTCGGCAGCGGTGCGCTGTTGATCGACAGCATCGTCGCCGGGCGCATCGATACCACCGCGGCGGCGTCGCCGCAGCCGCAGGGCGTGGCGACGTTCAATATCCTTGGCGATGTGCGATTCGACGTCGCCAAGGGTTGGCTGTGGGTGATCAGCGAGGGCGTGCAAATCGACGACGACGGCAACGGCAGCATCGATCGCACCCTCTCCGCAGGATTCGGCTATCGCTCGGGTGCGGGATTCACTTCGTCGGTCGGTAGCGACGGAGTTGCGCGCTTCTACCTGCCCGGAAACCTGAAGATTGCCGATGGTGCGACCGTCACGGGAATCGCCACCAATGCCGGCAACGCCATCATCAGCAACGCCGGCCAGAACGCGCTATCGATCCAGGCGGCCAATGACGTCAGTATTGGCGCCGGAGTCAGCTTCGATTTCTCGGCGAGCACCGGAAACCCGGCGTCGGTGGTGGCGGTGACGGCAAGAACGGCGGCGCGGGCGGTGACGGTGGCGCGGCTGGCGCCGGCGGCCCGGGTGGTCCGGGCGCTGGTGGCGCCGGCGGTACGGTCAAGCTGGTCGGCTCGGTCCTCGAGGCGAACGGTGCGACGGTCAATACCGACGGCGGTCTGGCCGGCGGCAACCCGGATGTGCGCCTCGCGGGTTCGGGAATCGAAGCCAGCTATACCTCGACGCGGCTTTTCGGCGGCAGTACGACGGTCAGCCGCAGCGAGACGGTGACCTACCAGGGTTACGGTTCCGACGGCTTCGCCGGCCTGCCTGCTCCAGGATTCCTCTACAACCTCTCCGCCCGCTGGTTCGGCCAGATCGAAGTTCGCGCCGAGGATCCGCAGGTACCGGCTGCGCAGAACGTCAGGTTCCGCGTCGGCAGCGACGGCGGCGCCCGCTTCTACGTTTACGGATTGAATGGCGTCAGCCAATGGACCACCGCGATCAACGACGGTGGGTCGCATGACTATGCGCCCGCGTACTCGTCCACCTACAGCATGGCGCCGGGCACGTACTGGATTCAGCTCGACTACAGCAATACCTCCGGATTTTCCGGGATCGCGCTGGAATACGAGACCAGCACCGACGCCTGGCGCTCGGTTTCGGTGGCCTACGACGGCGGCGACGGGCGCCTGATCCTGGCCGGCAATACCGGCATCTCGCCGACCAGTCTGAGCAGCGCGCCGTCGACGCTGGGCGGGCAGCCGGCTTCGGTGGTCGGTGCGCGAACCGACCTGCTGCGTGGTCCGCGACTCGACAATCCCTATGTCACCGACCTCAGCGGCGCCAGTGCGGCGCTCGACGATTCGCCGTACATCGCCGGCCTGGCCGGCGGCGTCGAGATCTACGGTCTGCTGCAGGGCATCGACAAGAGCGGGCTGGATTTCAACCCGGCGACGACGCAGAAAGAGGGCCTGCCGACGACCGAGGGTGACGCTGTCTTTGCGGTCATGCGCCTGGACATCGGGCCGGGCGACTACGCCGACGACTACACCGGCTTCGACATGCTGCTCTTCGTGAACCTGGCCGACGATGTCGCGCTCAGCGATCCACGGCTGATCGTTTCGCAGGCGGGCAATCCGGTCGGCACGCAGGCCCTGGCGATCGATGGCGTCGGGGCTTTCCAGAACCTGACTGCGCTCGGCGCCAAACAGGTCTGGGCAACGCTGATTCCCGACAGCGAGAACCTGAAGTTCGATGCTTCGGTGCACATCAACGGCCAGACGGTAATGCTCGACAATCAGGCGCTGGCCAGGAACCAGGTGGTGTACGGCAAGTTCGCGCCAAGCCTGCTTGCCGAAGCCAGCCTCAACGGCCTGGCCGCGATCGCCCGCAGTCCGGACGGCAAGCAGATCTACGCCGTCGACCCGAGTCGCAATGCGCTGGGCGAGCCGTTGAGCTGGGACATCGATGGTGATGGTCGCTTCGGCGAAGTCAGCGGTTCCAGCTTCACGCTCAGCTGGCAGCAGTTGGTCGACTTCGGCCTCGCCGACGATGGCCAGTACCAGATTGCCGTCAAGGCCACCAACGGCAGCGGTTTCGAGAGTGTCGGCTTGGCCACGCTGATCATCGACAACACGCCGCCGCAGATCCTGCTCAACGGGGCGCCGGCAGTACGCTGGCCGGCGAGGTCTACACGCTCGATTTTTCTGCCAGCGACCCGGGCGACGATCGGGTTTCCGCCTGGCGCGTCGACTGGAACGACGGCTCGCCGGTCGAGGATCTGGGCAGCAATGCGCAGCACGCGACGCACGCCTTCGGCGAACCCGGCGGCTACAGCGTACTGCTTACCGGCAGCGATGAGGATACGGCGGTCAGCGTGAACAAGACCGTCTCGGTGGGTGTTTCCAGCACGCAGGTCTCGGTTGGCGGCCCCTACACGATCATGAAGGGCGACGCGCTGACCCTGCGCGCCAGCGCCGTCGGCACTCCCATAGAAGTGCAATGGGATATCAATGGTGATTCGTCTTTCGATGCCACCACCAGTGGCCTCCAACTGAGCCGTACCTGGGCGCAGTTGCAGGCCTTGTCCGGCACGCCAATCAACGACAACGGCAGTTTCTCCCCGCGCGTCAGCGTCTGCTACGCCAGTGGCGATGTCGCGCTCTCCGCGCCGGGACAACTGGAAGTGCTGAACAGTGCGCCGACCACCAGCGTGGCAAGTACCGGCGCGGTGTCCGAGGGCCAGGACGCGACGCTGCTCTTCAGCGCGCCGTCGGACGCGTCCGACGCCGATCGCGCGGCAGGTTTCACCTACAGCGTCGTTCTCGACACGCTTTTCGGACATTACGAAGACCGTGTCACGTCGACCGCGTCCGCGGTCGAGCTGCTCATTCCGGCGGCTTACATCCGCGACAACGGCAGTTATCTCGCCCGCGCGCGCATCACCGACCAGGACGGCGGCTACAGCGAACAGGCGGTCAGCGTCGTCGTCCAGGAAGTCGCTCCGACCCTCATCGTGCAGGGCGAAGGCAATGCCGTCGAAGGCGCTGACTACCGGCTCGAGCTGAGTGCCAGCGATCCGGGGGCGGACAGCGTCAGCCGCTGGCTGGTGGACTGGGACGACGGCAGCGGCAGCGTCGAAAGCTTCGACGGCGCAAAGCAGTCGCTCAGCCACCGCTTCGCCGACGACGGTCTGCACAGCATCCGCATCACCGCTTTCGACGAGGACGGCAGTACGCAGGCCAGCAAGCAGGTGAGCGTGCTCAACGCCGCGCCGACGCTGAGCGATCTGACAGTGAGCTCAAGCAGCGAAGGCGCGATCACCGTCCTCAGTGGCAGCATCACCGACCCCGGCCTGCTCGACAGCTTCAGCCTGGGCATCGACTGGGGCGACGGCACGAGCGAATCGGTCGCACTGGCCGCGGGCACTTCCCGCTTTGCCCTCAATCACCGCTACCTGGACGACGATCCGAGCGGCACCCCGGCGGATATCCGCAGCATCGCCGTGACCCTGCGCGATGACGATGGCGACAGCAGCGCTGCCAGCGTCGGCACCACCGTCAGCAACTCCGCCCCCGAGTTCTCCGGGTTGGGCACCCTGGCCAGCCGCGTCGATGAAAGCAGCCTGGTGACGCTGGTCGGCGAGATCGTCGATGCGGGCATTCTCGACACCCATGTGCTGAGCATCGACTGGGGAGATGGCAGCGCCAACGACGAGGTCGCCGTTGACCCGCAGACGCGCGTTCCTGGCCACCCACCGCTATGCCGATGACAATCCCACGGCGACTGGTGAAGACGTCTACACCATTAGCGCGCAGGTGAGCGACGACGATGGCGGCAACGCCAGCGCCAGCACCACGGTCACCATAGTCAACCGCGCACCGTCGATCAGCGGCCTGCAACTGAGCGAAGTGCTCGGTAGCGACAGCTCGCAGGCCACTCTCACGGGTAGCTTCAGTGACATCGGCACATGCGATACGCATGTGGTCCTGATCGACTGGGGTGACGGCTCGCCAGAAGAGTCGGCCGTGCTCGATGCCGGCGGCCTGAGCTTCAGCGCCGGGCATGTCTTCAGCTTCCTCGACGCGCCGGGCTATCAGCTCAGCGTGCGCATCATCGACGACGACCTCGGCGTCGCGGCAGCCAGCGTCAATACCGCGGCCTACCCGGTCAACCGTGCGCCGACGGCGGTCGACGACGAAGTCAGTGGCGATGAGAACACGCCCATCGCGCTCGATCTCCTGGCCAATGACAGCGACCTCGACGGCGATTTACTGAGCGCCTTCGTGCTCACCCAGCTGGAGCACGGCACGCTGCTTTCTCTCGGTAGCGGGCGCTTTAGCTACCTCGGGAATCCCGACTTCACCGGTGACGACAGTTTCAGCTACGTCGCACGTGACGCAAGAGTGGGCTCCAACGTCGCCCAGGTGCGCCTCGTCGTCGCGCCGCGTAACAGCGCACCAACGGCCGCTGACGACCGCATCGAGAGCACGGAGGACACGGCAGTCACTTTCGACGTACGCGACAACGACGGCGATCCGGAGAGCGATGCGCTGAGCGTGCAAGTGGTCGATCTGCGGCAGCATGGCAGCTTGCTGGCCAAGGCCGACGGCAGTTTCAGCCACACACCGGTGCGGGACTTCAACGGCACCGACACTTTCAGTTATCGGGTGAGCGATGGGAATCTGCTCTCCAAGCTGGCTGTCGTCAGCGTGGTGCTGGCGCCGGTCAACGACCCACCCCGTCTCGCTGAAATTGCTGACGCAACGCTGTTTGAACGCCAGACCTTCCGCGTCAGTGCCGCTGGCAGCGATGTGGACCTGGGTGACGTCGGCGACACCCTCCGCTACGCCCTCGACGTCGCACCCACCGGCGCGAGCATCGATGCCGACAGCGGCGCCATCGTCTGGCAAGCCCTCGATGGCGATGCCAACGGGAGCACTCACGACTTCACGGTTCGCGTCAGCGATGCCAGCGGCGAATCGGCGACGCAGAGCTTCAAGGTGAAGGTGCTCAACGTCGCCCCGACCTTGACCGCGACCGGTCTGGAGGCCAGCTACATCGGTGAAGACTTCGTCCTCGATCTCACCAGCAGCGATCCGGGCGTCGACACCATCAGCGAATGGCGCATCGACTGGGGCGACGGCCAGATCGTCGACTACAGCGGCAGCCCCGGCCGGATCAGCCACGTCTACAGCAGCGTGCTCGGCAAAGTGCTGATCCGCGCTACCGCCAGCGACGAGGACGGCAGCTATCTGCTCGATCCGCTGCAGGTCGTCGTCTTGCCGCTGTCCTTGCCAGCCGACGCTACGCTGGACTTCAGCGGCTCGCTGCCCGGCGAATTGCGCGTCCATCTCAGTTCTCTGACGGCGATCGCCGCGGGCACCGTGACGCTCCTCGATCTGGTCGCCAGCGTGCCGGCGACAGCACCCTACGGCGCCGCGCAGATCCTCGATATCGACGCGGTGTCGGTCAATGGCCAGGCACTGAACGGCGCCGACGACGACGCCCTGCAGGTCGTTGGCTACCTCGGCGATGGCGACGCTAGCGGCCGCGTCGATCGTCGCGACGTGATGCTGATCCAGCGTAACGCGGCGAACGCCGACAGCGGCTTTGCCGCCTGGTCGGTGGTCGATCCGCGGCTCCTCGCCGATGTCGATCTCGATGGCCGCATCACTGGCCGCGATATAGTGCGCATCGGCCAGGAGATGAACCGCTACGACTCCGCCCTGATCCCGAACCTGCCGACCAACGTGCCGCTGACGGTTACGCCGGCACAGGCGTGGCCGGCACCGGCCAGTTCCGGGCAGACCCTGCCGCAAATCGACTTCGGCGACAGTTTTACCAGCTTCGCAGTGGGTAGCGACGACCCGCGCAACAAGCGTGAAAACTGGAGGAGGGCCTTCGTAACCAATATGGCGAATAATTCTGCCAGTCCAAACAGTCGCTTGCAGGTGACGCTGAACGCTTTGCCAAGCGTGAATCCGTCCTAAGCGCTCGCCGCTAAGTCTGAACGCTGGGGTCGCCGACGGTCGGCGACTTAGCGTCCAGCGGCGGCCCGGCAGAGATCTGTTTCGCACGCGCCTCGCCAGCTCCGGCGATTCGCTATCCCTCGTAGTTTTGGGACACCCGTGGCTTTGATTGTCGACTACGCGTGCACGGTCGCCTTGTCTGCGCCTGGCGTAAATGTTAAGTTTCCAACAGTGTTATTCAAAGGCTCTGCGCTCACCCGCTTGGGCGCTCGCCGACAAAAAACTCAAGAAACTCAAAAAGCGTAATAAATCAAGAAAAATAAGAAAGGGCGGCAAGCACATGCCCGTCGAGGGAGCGTCACCCGGGTTTACCAAGCTGAGCCGTCCGCGGCTGGCTCGCGTGCATCCTCGTGAAAGGCTTTTTCGGCGCCTCGACGAATGCCTGGAACACTCAGCCGCGTGGGTCAGTGGGGAGGCGGGCACCGGCAAGACGACTTTGATCAGCAGCTATCTCGAGGTCAGGAAGTTGCCAGCGCTCTGGTACCGGGTAGGCTGCGCTGACATGGACGCCACCGCCTGTTGCCATCACTTGCAGGACATTGTCAATCGAGCAGCGCCGGGGCGCGCCAGCGCTCCACCAATCGTGGCCGCCGCCAAAACGTCCAACAAGGCGCCTTCCTGGCGGCAGTTCTTCGGCACGCTCTATGCGTCTATCGGTGCTTCGCGCGTGCTGGTCATGGATAACAGCCAGGAAGCCCTTTCCTCGGCAGCCTTCCGAAGCTTTCTCCTGGCAGCCATAAGCGAAGCATCGATCGGGATTCGCCTGATTATTGCCAGCCGCACCCGGCCGCCGAGCGATTTTGTGCGTTTGCGGGCGAACGCCAAGCTAGTCGTTCTGGAGAGCGATGAGCTGTGGTTTACCGAAGCTGAGTCGATCGCTGTCCAGCGTCTCATGGCGACCACGTCCAGCGTCCGCAGCGTTGATCACATGCGAAGCTTGCACCGCCTGAGCGGTGGCTGGCCTGCGGCTTTGAAGCTGATGCAGGAGCAGCAGAAGCGGGCAACGCCTGCTGCTGTCAGTGGGCGAGTCAGCATTGATGACGCAATTTGCGACTACCTGGCGGCCGAAGTATTCAACGACCACACCGCTGCTACTCGTAGTTTCCTGCTCAAGGTGGCGCATGTGCCGTTGATGACGGTGCCCGTGGCGGAGGAACTGGGGGATAGGCTTGACGCGGCGCAGATTCTTCAAACGATGCACGTGGGCAATGTCTTTTCCTCGGTGCATTCCGCGGCCGGCGAACGCCAATACGAATTCCATCCCTTGTTCCGTGAGTTCCTGCTGCTGCGTGGCAGGGTGGACCTGTCAGCCAAGCTGCGTGATCGTATTGCGCGCAAGGCGGCCGTACTACTCGAACAGCGGGGCGATCTCGATGCTGCGGCGCAGGTGTTGATACGGGGCAACTACTGGGACGAGCTGCAAGGTCTCGCCATCCAACAGGCTCCCAGCCTGATTGCTCGCGGCTTGCACCAGTCTTTGTCGGCCTGGCTGGAAAACATTCCCGACGATCGCTTGGCGAGTGACCCCTGGCTTTGCTACTGGTACGGCGTGGCATTGCTTCCGTTTGCCGCAGCCGCCGCCGCGAAGTGGCTCCAGCGCGCCTATGAGCGGTTCAGAGAACAGCAGATCGACGACGGAGCTTTTCTCGCGTGGTCAGCAATCGTCGATTCGATCTGCTTCGAATGGGCGGATTTCCGCCAGCTTGATCACTGGCTTGACGAGGCCGAGTCTCTGCGCGCCGTGTTCGGCGCCCCCACCGATGAACTCGCAACACGTATCGCTGCCAGTACGTTCGGCGCCTTGCTCTATCGTCGTCCGCAGGACCCTACGATGCACTGCCGGGCCGAGCAGTTGTTGTTGCATGTGGAGGCGTGTTCTGACCCCAGCCAGCGCATCTTGCTCGGATGCCATCTGCACATCCACTACCTGGCAGGTGTCGGCCTGAACGGCGAACTCGAGCGCCTGATGAAGAGCATCGAGTGTCCTGAAGAGACTGCGCTCACACCCTTCGCCAAAGCGCTGCTGTGGGCGCTCAAATCGCTGTATCACCGTAGCCGTGGGCGTACTGCCGAGGCCGTGGCAGCTGCCGAGAGCGCTAGCCGGGTGGCTCATGAGAACGGTTTACGCAGCGGCAATGGTCTGCTTGGCACATTGCGAGCGCATGCGTGGCTCAACAATGGCGAACTCGCTCGTGGCCGCGAAGCGCTCGGGGAACTGGAGGCCCTGCTTGATCCCATGCGCCGGATCGAAGTTGCCCATTTCCATTATCTCGCCTGCCTCGCCAGCCTGATCGCTGACGAAGGCGCGCAGGCGATGCACCAGATTACGATCGCCAACGCCATCGTCCAGCGCTACGGCGGGCCGCAGCAGCACGCGCTCGCCAGCCTTGCTCAGGCGCAGGCCTTGCATGCCCTGCACCGTACCACCGAGGCCCGGTCGGTTCTGGAGCATGGTCGTCAGATTGCTCTGTCGATGCGCAGCGACATCCTGTGCTTTCAGGCAGACCTGTGCGAGGCGCTGTTCGCCCTCGACGACGGCAACATCCAGGGCTGTGCCAAGGCACTGCAGGCGGCCTTTAGCGTGGGTGCCGAGCACGACTACCTGAATCACAACAGCTTCCGGCCGCTACTCATGGCGCGGCTCTGCGTTTTTGCGCTGGCGCACGGAATTTTTCCGCAATATGCGCGGCGCCTGATTCGCCAGCGCCGCCTCCGACCACCCCACATGGAGGTTACGCACTGGCCCTGGCCGGTAAAGATCTATACCCTCGGTCGTTTCAGTCTGGTGGTGGATGGTGAGGTGCTGGCCAAGGCGGGTAGCTCGCCGCAGAAGCCGGTCGAGCTGCTGCAGGTCTTGATCGCGCTTGGTGGCCGCCAGATCGCTATACCGATACTTATCGAGACGCTCTGGCCAGACGCAGAGAGCAAAGGCGGCCGAGGAGCTTTCGAGTCTACTTTGTCACGACTACGCCGACTGCTCGGCCACGACGATTCCTTGCTCATCGAAGGTGGCCGCATCACCCTGAATCCCGCTCTGTGTTGGGTAGATGTATGGTCATTTGAGCGCTTGCTTGGCCGTTTGCAGGAAACGCTTCGCGATCCTGGTCGGGCGGAACCCACGCGGCTGCTGGAGCAGACCGACAAGCTTCTACGCCTCTACCAGGGCGAATTCCTCGATCTGGAGGAGTGTCGGCTTGGTCGCCTCTCCTTGCAGGAACGCTTGCGGGCGCGGTTTGTGAATGCGCTTGCCAAAGTTGGCGGCCATCTCGAGGCCACGGTACTCTGGGGCCCGGCCGCAAAGCTTTATCGGCGGGCCATCGAGATCGAGCCGCTGGCCGAGAAAGCGTACCGGCGCCTGATGCTGTGTCTGTTACGGCAAGGCGAAACCGCCGAAGCCCTGTACGTCTATTTCCGCTGCTGCGAAGCCTTGTCGGCCGGCCTCGGGACGACGCCGTCAAGGGAGACCGAAGTCATCCGCGGGGAGCTCGAAAGGGCCTCGGCGCCAGCGGGCAGTGACCGCTGACATGACGCTGCGCACTTCGTCAGTCTCCCGCGTGCCCCTTTAGCGATAGTCGCTCAACGACGCCATTCTGGCTGCATCTGGCCTTTTGTCTGCGCGTGTATGCTGGCTGTATGCAGCACCCCGTCAACATGCCCTGGGGGGCTCTCGTCGCTCCGCGTTGAGCTCGGACGAGGCTTGGTGATGTCAAGGGGGGAAAGCACAAATGTCCAGGAAATCAGAGAGATCCGTTAAGGAGTCGCGCCGAATCGGGGCCGCACTAGTCGCCCGCATCCCTGCAGTGTGTCGGAATGTTCTTGCTTCCTTCGGACGTGCGAGGCACTCGCCAAGCAGCGTTACGCCACCATTTCCCCGCAAGATCGTCTTCGAGGCACTCGAACCGCGCGTTCTCCTTGCTGCCGACCTGCCGGTCACGACCGTGGCGTCGGCTAGCCTGGATGCGAACCACCAGCAGCTTCTGGATCCTGGTTCGGATCAGGGAGTGGTGGTGGTTCTTGCCGCCGCGGCGGCTTCGGAGAGCGAGCCTGTTGCCGAGGTCGAAGGCAACGATACGCGTATCACGGCCACGGCCTTGCCGTTGGCGGAGGACCCTGCGGGGAGTGGTTTGCTGCTGGGTCGCGGTATGGGGCGGCAGGACCCGGCGGTCAACTACAACTCCTGGAGCGACGCGGACTACTGGCGGGTGGAGTTGCAGGCGGGCGACCTGGTATCGGTGAGCGTGGACACGCCTGACAGCGACGTGAACGCGGTTGTGGAACTGCGCAACGCGGCCGATGGCGCGCTGGCGACGAGCGACAACGAAGGGCCGGGCTCGGACGCCTTCATCAGCCGCTTGGCGGTGACGGCGAGCGGCTCGTACTACGTGGTGGTAGGCAAGGAGTACTACAGC
>Ga0209573_1001859_pt1 | contig 29735 bp, 23 predicted proteins | sample TNRBio252014_DNA_FD_185870 | JGI IMG/M metagenome (GOLD analysis project Ga0209573, IMG submission 185870) | Wastewater treatment Type I Accumulibacter community from EBPR Bioreactor in Madison, WI, USA - TNR Reactor_6/25/2014_ DNA (SPAdes)... | ecosystem: Engineered > Bioreactor > EBPR >...
TACAAGTCACTTCACTATTAGGGAGATTTCCATTGCCGCTGCCGCTGAAATATTTTCTCCATCTGTCATCACCTGTATTGTCAACAGAAGCCCCATGATCAAAACAAATCAACCCATTGCCCAATGGAGCTACAATCCATTTATAGTTGTTATCATCAATTACTATTTGTGACACCGCATTCTCAAATAATGAAAAAGGTAAAGAGAAGTTTTTCCAGCTGCCATCATTTTTCAAGACCCTGAGCGGCTGAGGAGATCCAAAATTAGAAATCCACAAATTGTTTTCCCTGTCAAAAACTAACCCGGCAACACGATAACTGCCCGGATCACCAATAGTATTCCCGATAAAATTTTGCTTGAAAATTTCAAATGAAGGGCCGGGCTTTATATGCAGCAATCCACCTCCATAAGACCCTGCCCATATTGTTTCATCTCTTTTATCAATGGCAATTGTGATATAATCCAGCAGCGAATCAATATGGTTGTATTGGTAACGATTAATATTTGTCCAGGTTCCTTCTCTGAAACTATAAATTCCATCACCATTGTATTGGTAATTCCATGCATCATTCACAGAACCAGCGGTAGCATAGAAGGTGTTATTATAAACCAGCAGTTCACCGCTTGCAACACCCTGTGGTGAATTCAAACTATACTGTTCATAAGATAAAGTGGAACTAAAATGAGATAAACAGGCAAACTGGTCCGCAACCCATGGATCATTTTTAAATAAAATTGCTTTCCGGGGAAAAGAAACAGCGCCAACATCAGCTAATGTTTTGAAAATAGTTCCATCTGCATTCAGCATTATTACCCGGCTGATACCATTGGGTTGTCTTTCACACAATTGAATTTTATTCTCTGTTGTATTAGTGCTCACAAAAGGCCACCCGTCTGTATAAAACAACGACCAACTGGTGCCGTTCTGTACAAATAAAGAGTCATTTTTCTGCAAAATAACTTTGTTGTCAACTGTTATTATGTTTTTACATGGCCCGGCTGATAATCCGTTTGTCCCGCTAATGATCTGCCAGCTTGTATAGTCAGCCAGGTTTGCCGCATTCATCGCTGCTTTTTTCAATCCCTCTTCTGTAGCTGCATAAAAGAAAGTTCCATCGCTTGTAAATGCATTTACTTTGACCTGGTTACCGCCATTGCCAATAAACCAGGTGTCTTTCACTTCATACCGTTCCCCATCAATCACAATTACTCCCAGGCCAGTGGACAAATAATAATTTTTATTCTGCGGATAAATGTTGTAGATATTTTTATCACCAATAATATTATCCCTTTTGATATCCGGGATATTATAAATATCATTCCGGTAAATAATATCGATATTACTATTGTTATAAGCAATAAACAGCTGATCGCTTATTTCATCAAATTTGATAGCACTGAGCCCTGTTTCGCTCAATCCGGTTACCCGGCTGTACCTTTCTATGATGTTATCGTTGATTTCTACAGAAAATAAACTGTAAGGAGTAGCACAATAGACTTTATCTCCTCCGGCTGTAACATCAATTGCACTATTATAAGGTAAATGCTCCCGCCATTGCCCGATTGGCGGAGAAGGATCCTGTGCCTTAGCAAGCAACCAGCCTATGCAGCATAGTATTAACAAACAAAATTTCACTCATCAAAAGTATCACAAAGAGTCATGTTCCTATTGGGCTTTTTTGCCTTTCTTTGCAGCCTCATTATTCCCCATTTCGCTTATGTGGTACCGGCTCGGACAGTTCATCTTAAAATATCGTTTACCGTTATTAATCATTCTTGCGGCATTAACAGGATTTATGGCTTATTATGCCAGCAAAGTGCAACTGAGCTACGATTTTACAAGAGCCATTCCACTCAACAACCCCAAATACAAAGCGTACCAGGAGTTTCGGAAAAAATTCGGCGAAGATGGTAATCTCCTCGTAGTAGGTATACAAACAGATAAACTATTCGAAGAAAAAACATTCAATACCTATTACGAATTACAGAGAAATTTTAAAAAAATAAAGGGGGTTGATGATATCATTTCTATTCCTACAGCTGTTAATCTGGTAAAGATCCCGGAAACAGAAAAACTGAAGGCAGAACTCATTTTTCCTGATAAAAAGCTCACACAGGCAGAGATAGACAGCGCATCATTAATCTTTTTAAATCTTCCTTTCTATGAAGGTTTACTGTATAATGCTGAAACAAAAGCATGGTTAATGGGGCTTCGGATCAACAAAGACCTGATGGCAACCAAAGCAAGGGTTGGTGTAGTAGCTGCCATTAGCAAACAGGCAGATGATTTTGGCAAAATAAATAATCTTACTGTTTATAAAAGCGGACTTCCTCTTATCCGGACAGAAGTGGCTGTTATGATTGCTGATGAAATGAAATTCTTTCTGCTTGCTTCGGTCATTCTTTCAGCCCTGATATTGTTATTGTTCTTCCGTTCCTTTAGTGTCATGTTGCTTTCATTGGTAGTGGTAGCAATTGGTGTGGTGTGGAGCATGGGGACGATTCATTTATTAGGATATAAGATCAGCCTGTTAACTGCCTTAATTCCTCCTTTGGTAGTGGTAATCGGAATTCCGAATTGCATTTATTTCTTTAATAAATTCCATGTTGCCTGGAATGAAACAGGAAACAAAAAAGAGTCGTTAGTTGCGATGGTCGACAAAATGGGAGTTGTCACCCTTTTTTGTAATGTGGCAGCAGCAATAGGTTTTGCCGTATTTGCATTGACTCAAAGCCAGATATTGAAAGAATTTGGATTAGTAGCCGGCATCAATATAATGGCTCTCTTTTTTATTTCCCTGGTGCTAATTCCGGCCATTCTAAGTTACTTGCCTGCTCCAAAATCGAGACATACAAAATACCTTGATAATCCCCGCCTCAACAGGTGGCTTGACCGGTTAGAAAGATGGTCGCTGAATCACCGAAAACTTATTTATATCATAACAGGCATTGTCGTTACCGTTTCTGTAGCAGGCATTTTTCAACTAAAAAGCGAAGGCTTCATTGTAGATGACCTGCCTAAATCTGACAAGATTTACACGGACCTGAAATTCTTTGAGGCTAATTTCAAAGGGGTAATGCCATTAGAAATCGTGGTGGACACAAAAAAGAAACAAGGAGTAACCCGTAACCTGAATAACCTGGAACGAATCGATTCGTTATCGCAATACCTGGCCTCTATACCAGATATAGCCCGGCCGTTGAGTATTGCAGAGGGGTTGAAATTTGCCAAACAGGCATTCTTTGACGGTGATAAACTGAATTACTCTATGCCTTCAAGTTATGATCTGCCAGCATTGTCTCAATACCTCAGTTTCAAAGGCGATTCGTCGGGCAACAAAAATTCACTGGCCAAGTTGGTCAGCACATTTATGGATAGTACCAGGCAACAGGCCCGCATCAGTGTAAGTATGGCAGATATAGGAAGCCACCGTCTTCCGGGCTTGCTGGACAGTATTTCTGAGAGGGCAAACCAGCTTTTTGATAAAAAAAAATTCGATGTACAGTTAACAGGCACCAGTGTTACCTTTTTGGAAGGTAGCAGGTTTATTATCAATGGTTTAAAAGAAAGTATTTTCTGGGCTTTTTTGCTTATCGCCTTATGCATGTTGTATCTTTTCCGGTCCGGAAGAATCCTGATTTGCTCATTAATTCCCAACATCATACCCCTGCTGATTACTGCCGGCGTTATGGGCTGGGTGGGTGTATCACTAAAACCCTCAACCGTATTAGTCTTCAGTGTAGCATTAGGAATTGCTATTGATGTGACCATACGCTTTCTGGTTAATTATAAACAAGAACTTCCTGTCTATAAATACGATATGAAACAAACTGTTATTGAAACTATTCACAGTACAGGTATCAGTATTATTTATACCTCGATGGTTCTTATTGCGGGTTTTGTCATTTTCTATTTCAGTGAATTTGGTGGCACCAAAGCCCTCGGCTGGCTGACCTCCCTCACCCTTATTACGGCCACTTTTACCAACCTGGTATTACTGCCTGCCCTGCTGATTTCTTTTGTCCGGGTAAAGAAATGAGCCTTTTTATTAATTTTAGTATGGCTTTTATGAATAAAACTGCCAGTCAAGTGCAGCAATTGGTTCTGGCTAATTGTCAAAGATTTGACGGGTATTCGCAACCAGGGTTAAGGACAAATCAACTAACAGGCTCTTATCTCAAAAAGTCAGCGATTTTTTGAGTTTTTCACTCAAGGTTCTTTAATTTCAAGCCCCCTTAAAGAGGGCTTGGATTTCATTTATATACTAAAACTAAAATGCACATGAGAAAACTGTATCTACTCCTTTTGGGAGTTGTGTTCTTTGCCACACAGGCGATTGCGCAACGGACCATTACCGGTATGGTTACCGATGAAAAAGGTAATCCGGTTGCTAATGCTTCAGTTATGGTAAGAGGAACAACTGTCGGCACAACAACTAAAGCTGATGGTACTTATACACTTGTTGTTCCTGCCAATGCCAGAGCTATCATTTACTCCTCGGTAGACATGATTACCCAGGAAATCAACATTGGTTCACAAACTACCATAAGTGTAACGCTGAAAAGCGATGATAAGATCATGCAGGAAGTAGTGGTAGTGGGTTATGGAACACAGCAAAGAAGACAGGCTACTGCTTCTATCAGTAAGATCAGCCCTGACAATATCGCTCCTCTTGTAAGTCCGAGTATTGATAAACAATTAGGAGGCCGTTCCTCTGGGGTTTTGGTTACAAATCCCAGTGGTCTTGTAAATCAACCTCCCCGTATCAGGATCAGGGGTGTTAATTCTATCAGTGGTGGCCGTGGTCCACTTATCGTATTAGATGGAGTACCCACATTCAGTGGCGGGTTTGCAGGATTCACCAATGATAACTTGCTGGCAAATATTAACCCTGCTGATATTGAGTCAATAGATGTGCTGAAAGATGGAAGCGCTACTGCGATTTACGGCTCCCAGGCCTCCAATGGAGTTATCATGATCACTACCAAGAAAGGTAGGGCAGGCAGACAAAATTTCAATTATAGTGCCGTATTTGGCTTCTCAAAACCAATGAACCGGTTCGATTTATTAAATGCCCAGGAATTTGTGACTATTGCTAACGCAAAATTGAGTGCCGCCAGTTTGGCTAATGGCGCATTTATGAATTCTGAGAACACCGATACAGACTGGCAGGACGTAGTTTTCAGACCTACATCCAGTGCAAGTACGCATAACCTGTCCCTGGATGGTGGTAATGACAGAACAACCTATTTTCTTTCATTCAACTACCGTTACCAGGAAGGATTGGTAAAAACCAACACTACAGAGAACTATAATATCAGGGCTAATATTGAACATAAAGTAAACAAGTGGTTAAAAGTAATGAACTATATCACTTTGTCAAGAGCTTTTGATAAAGACCAGAATAACGGTGGTAATGCTTTATCAGGAAGTGTGGCTGCTTCCCTAAGAGCCTTACCAAATGTTAGAGTGTTTAATCCAAGCCTCCCACAGTTTGATTTTTACAATGTAACTCCTGACGGAGCTGCTCTTGGTTCTGATGCTAATACTCGTCTTATCGAAAACAACTATGTAAATATTGGATACGTATTGGCAAAAAATAAGTTCCGTTCCAAAAAGCATCGGGTGATCAACACATTTGCACTTGAAATAAAACCCACCAGTTGGTTGACCAATACTGTAAAGTTTGGTATTGACTACATAACATTGGATGAGTTTTTCAGACAAGATGCCAAGCATGGCGATGGCCGCAGTGTATTAGGAAGGGTTAGTAACCAGGCTGCCAACACTATGCGATGGACAGCACAGGAATATATAAACGCTAACAAGACATTTGGCAAACACACGGTAAATGCCACAGTAGGTATTGAGGCTCAAAAACAAGAAAGTAACAGTTTCTCTGCTTCTGGTACGAATGTAGCCGATGCCTTTTTCCAGCAACAAAATGTTATCAGCGGAAGTTATGTAACACAGCTTTCGGGCGGAGGATATTCACAAGGGCCTGGCATTTTCTCTTATTTTGGCCGTTTAAACTATGACTATAAAGGAAAATACTTCCTACAGGCCAGTTTCAGAAGAGATGGTTTGTCAAGATTTGAAGAAGAAAACAGGTTTGGAACCTTCCCTGGCGGATCAATCGGCTGGAGAGTATCCCAGGAAGATTTCTGGTCTGCCGGAGGTCTCGATAAAGTAATTTCTGATTTTAAAGTAAGAGCTTCATGGGCAAAAGTTGGTAACGCCAATATTACTGGTGGCTTGTTCCCATATTTAAACCTCTATGGTTTGAGGCCGTATGGAGCTATAAGTGGTATTGCTGCATCACAGTCTGGAAATACCAACCTGCAATGGGAAACCAATGAAAAAATTGATTTTGGTTTCGACCTTTCATTCTGGAAAGACAGGATTACTTTCGTTTTTGATTATTTCAAGAATAAAAACAATGGTCTTGTATTTGGCGTTCCTCAGCCTCCTTCGCTGGGTGTACCAGGTAACCAGATATTTGAGAATATTGGCAACATGGAAAACAAAGGAGTTGAGCTTGCTCTGAATGTTGCGGTTATAAAAAAGAAAGATCTTACGATTGATCTTGGATTCAATTATACCAGCCAGAAAAATAAAGTTCTTACACTCCCTGGTGGTAATGATATAGTCATATCGAATGGAACAGGTAACTACAATGTTCATCGTGTAGGGCAACCAATCAATGCACTTTATGGGTACCAGTTTGTAGGTGTTAACTCAACTAACGGTAACCCGGTTTACAGAAAGGCAGATGGTTCTTTATTGATGGGTAACATCACTAATTCTTCCTATTTCGCTATCACAGATCTCAACAGTTCCACTGTTGGTGCTGCAGGAAGTTTGGCTGGTACAGACAGGATGATCTTAGGCAGTGCTTTACCAACCTATTTTGGCGGTATCACCAACACCATACGTTATAAGCAATTCACGATGGATATGCTGTTCAGGTTTTCAGGCGGCAACAAGATCATGAACATAACCAGGCAGGAATCCTTACTGAACCAGGGTTTTATGAATAATGGAAAGGAAATACTTCTAAGATGGACAAAGCCTGGTGATGTGACCAATGTTCCAAGATTATGGTATAACCGTGATAATTTCACCAACCTGAACCAGCAGGCTTTAACAAGGTTTATTGAAGATGGAGACTTTATCAGAATGGATAACCTTAGTATTAGTTATGACGTTGCTCCTGCTTTGTTAGGCCGTCTTTTCAAATCTTCTGTTAAGTCATTCCGTTTCTTTATCCAGGGACAGAACCTTTTTGTGATAACTGATTATACTGGAATTGATCCGGACAATATCGACGAAACTGGTTTGGATTATAATACCATCCCTCCTGCAAGAACTATATCATTCGGTATTAATATTGGTTTCTAATTAATAACCAAAAAAATGAAAAAAATGAAAATCAGAATAGTATCAACAATATTAATAGCAGGAGTCTTATTGCTGAGCTCCTGTCAAAAAAAGGTTCTGGACCTGCAGTCCTTTACTGCCCAGTCTGATGAATCAGCTTTTTCCACAGCAGATGCCTGCCAGTTATCTATGTATGGTGTCTATGATGCCTGCCAGTCCGGCTTTTATCTTGGTGGTGCCGTTCGTGGATATCCATTTGGAGCTGCTAATATTGAGCAGGGCGATATGCGTGGAGAAGATATGCTGAACCAGGCTGCTTTCTTCCAGATCACATATGAGGCAACCTATAATAATGCTTCTCCCAATAACCAATTTATGTTTGAAACTGTCTATGCAATGGTTAATAAAGCTAACCTGACCATAGAAGGTGTGCAGGGTGCTGGTACAAAAGGAATAATTACCGCTGCAAGAGCACTGGAGTACGAAGCTGAATGCCGTTTTCTCCGGGCCATGGGACACCATGAAATGCTGATACATTTATCAAAACCCTATGCTGATGGTGCCGGCAGCCAGATGGGTATTATATACAGGGATTTTGCTGTGAAAGATGCCGCAACCGCAGCACAGGCAAAAGCAATCAAGAGAGGTACTATAAAGGTATCCGATACATATGCCAAAATACTGGCAGACCTGAACTTTGCAGAAACAAACTTGCCAGCTACAGCTGTTGTTAACACATCCGGTACTGCAATTAAAACCTACAGAGCCAGTAAAGCGGCTGCTATTGCACTTAAAATGAGAGTGAAAATGCATATGGGTGATTGGGCAGGTGTTATCACTGAAGGAAATAAACTGGTTCCTGCAGCTGCACCATTTGTAAGCCCGATTGGCGGCTGGACACTAAATGCTGCTGTTGATGGTGCTTTTGCTAATAACACTACCAATGAGAGTATATTCTCTATTAAAAATGATGCAACAGATAATCCCGGCGTTAATGGTGCATTACCACAAATGCTTGGCGACCCTTCTTTAGGAGCAAGAGGGCTGGTAAGGGTTAGCCCAGTAATCTGGAGTGATCCTCAATGGCTTTGCTCAGACCTGCGTCGCACAGCTTTATACCGCACAGCAGGATCTCCCGTAAATGCTGTGTATACTGTTAAATACCGGGACTATGCAAATTCTTCTGATGCTGCTCCTCAAATCAGGTATGCAGAAGTATTGTTAACCTTAGCAGAAGCAGAAGCAAGACAGGCAGCAGGTACATCTGTATCCACAAGAGCTGTGGCATTGCTGAATGCAGTCAGAAACAGGGCAGTGACCGCCCCGGCTGATCAGTTTACTGTAGCAAGCTTTGCAAATAAGAATGCGCTGATCAGTGCTATCCTGAAAGAAAGAAGAATTGAATTCCTGGCAGAAGGTAAACGCTTTGGTGATATTCATCGCCTTGCATTGGATCCTGATTTTGCTCCAATTGCGGGTGGTGGTATTCCAAGTAAAGTTGGTTCTGGTGGCGCAACAGCTGCTATGTTCAATTGTGCTGGTGCTACATTCACCAGGTCAGTACCTGCATTAGCATATTCTAACTTCAGGTTCCTATGGCCTGTACCACTTTCCGAAACACAACAGAATACAAATTATGACCAGAATCCTGGTTATTAATCTGACTGATATTAATTAATAAAAAGCCCCTTCAATAATTGAAGGGGCTTTTATTTCCGGTTTGATCTTACCGGATCAATAAGACAGTTCCTTTTTTGATAATCGTATTCCCTGTATAATCTTTCGCTTTTACCATCCATGTATATATTCCGGTATCCTGAATTAATCCTTTCACTTTTCCATTCCATCCGATACTAATATCTGACGTTGTAAAAACCAGCTGCCCCCAGCGATTAAATATATTTAATCGGGCAATATCCATTCCTACAGGAAAAAAATTAAGTACATCATTCAAACCGTCATTGTTTGGAGTAAATGCAGTTGCGACATAAATATCCGGGCCTTTCATATACCTGAACCTTACTGTATCCCTGTCAAAACAACCGGTTTCATTATTTACCTCGAGTATATACTCAATATCCCTGTCCGCACTTACTTCAGGATGACGAATAAACGGATTGTTTAATCCAAATGAAGGTGACCAAAGATAGTTTACTCCGGTAGCTGTACTGTTTCCCTGCATCTGGTACACCTGCCCAAAAGGTAGTATCCGGTCAGGCCCTGCATCTGCATGAACATTTTCATAAATGAGAATATCCTTTACAAGGGAATCCTTACATCCAAGGTCAGTTTGTACTATTAAACGGACAGCCAACGGATACGGCATAGTACCGGATACAGCATGAGTGTATGTTACCGAAGGCGTATTACCAATAGTAGTGTTGTTGTTTAATATACGCCATGTCCAGTTTTGTGGAATGGCCCCCGCTGTTGAGGTCGTTCTGTCAATAAAAGTCAATGGCTGCCCGGCACAGGTTTGTCCATCCCAGTCAAAGTCAACCTGTAAGCCGTCGGGATAAATTTTAGCAGTTGTAAAAACAGAATCTTTACATCCTCCTGAAGGATTAGTAGCTACCAACTTAACCTGGAATGTACCATTCTGCGGATACAGGTATATTGGCTGCATATCATTTGATGTATCGGAATTAATAATTGGCACCCCAAAGTCCCAATGGTATATGTTTGTGGCATTGTTACTTTGAAGAAACGTCGCAATATTGTCATCACAATTAATGATCTCAGGAGGCTTCTTTATTTCACAGGTAGCAACATTAACCTGATAATCTTTTCTGCTTTTGTTGATCAGCACACCATTTCTGTACTCTTCTATAATTAGCGCCATTGCAAAAAAACCTTCTATACTGGGGGTTCCGCTTAATACACCCTCTTCATTTAATGTGATGGAGCTTCCCATAGGACTATCACTACTATAGCCAGCTTTAAAAACAAGAGGAAAGAAATTTGTAGTAGCAGCATTTACTTTCATCAATGAACCGGCAGGCTTTATTACCAGTGAATCTCCATCTGTGTCAAAAAACTGAAACTGATAGGTAAATGGTTTTCCTTTACAGGCATACACAATTGAATCATTAACCGATACAGGACTGCTATTCTGCATTATACTATCATGTGAAGGTATATATGTTACATAAGTAAGAGCCTGCCCAGGAACAGGTATTGTATTTACATATTCTACCCCTCCATTACCAGCGTCACTAACAAGGTTTGTTAATCCATTACGACAGCAATTGGTATAATAAAATGTATATCCCTCCGGGCTAAACGGCAACCCGATCTGTATAGTGTAGGTTAATAGTTCAATACAATGTGGTGGATCATTAATAACACAATAATCTTTGTAAGAATAAGGTAAGTAGGTGAGAACAGGATTATTGAGCGTAATCTCCCGGTAGATAACAGGGTGTATGTTTCTGGTAAGGTCTGTTGAGTTAATCAATCGTATAACAGGATCATCAAGATCTGCAGGGTTAAAACACTCCCGGTAAATCTTAAAAGTAAGTTCGTAGGTATACTCGTTGCCGATTCGGTTAATAAAACGATAACTGATCTCACCACCCATGAACTGCCCACCCCAAACTGAAATTTGGGCAAAGAGAAAGAAGGTTAAAAAAATGTACCGACCCGGGTGAAAAAATCGCATCTATAAATTTACGATATATAGAATTTCGGCTCTGCGAATTTGACAATTGGTTTTAATTCAGTAACTCTCCCAGCTTAGCTTCCAGTGCCGGCCCGCGAAGTGATTCTGCAATAATCTTACCATCCGGATCAACCAGTACATTATAGGGTATGCCTTCTATACCATATAACTGAACTACGGGGCTGTTCCAGAACATGAGATCACTCACCTGTGTCCAGGCCAGGTTATCCTTCATCACGGCCTTCATCCACTCATCTTTCTGACCTGGTCTGTCAAGCGATACACCTAATATGGTAAAATTTTTGTCTTTGTATTTATTATAGGCCTTTACCACCGTTGGATTTTCCTCACGGCAGGGTTTGCACCAACTGGCCCAAAAATCAACCAACACATATTTCCCCCTGAAAGAGCTTAGTTTAATTTCTTTCCCATTCAGATCAGGTAAACTTATTTCCGGCGCTGTTTGCCCTACTAACCCTTTCATTTTATTGGTCTGAGCTTCCAGCATAGATTTGATTGAAGCCAGTCCCTGGTGTGCGGGATATTTCCCTGCAAGATCATTAACCAGTTTTGCTACTTCATCATTGGCGAATGGCTGAAGACCTAAACCCTGGTTATTAGCTGTACTTTGATAATAGCCTAGTATAAGCATAGATAAAGCCGGGTTGCTGCTTTTTTTAAGTGCCTCAGATGTTAAGTTTCTTAATTCTCCGGCAATAATCGCAGTATTTAATTCCAGTTTTCTGAAAACACTATCATGGGCTTGTATGCGATTAAGGCTATCTGCCTGCCTGGCATTAAAGAAAATGGACTGGAGTTTTGTGTTAAAGCCGACCATAAAATCTTTTAACTGCTGACTGCCTGCCGATCCTTTTACTTCATACTTTTCTACAAACTGGTTATTTTCCTTACTGAATGTTGCATCAAGTGTTATACTGGAAGCATCATTTATCACAGCAGCTACCGGATACATACTCTGATCAAGCCGTAGATTATACACTCTTGCTTCACTGGCAACAGTTTTCAATGCATATTTTCCATCTTTGCCGAGTACGGCCGAGTCTATCACTACGGCCTGCATTGTTGCCATCGGTATCTCTTCGAGATAGATCATCTTAGCCGTATTGTTAATAATTGTACCCTTTACTTCAAATTTCTTTACAGAAGATTTATTCTTGCAAGAAGCCAATGCAGCCATTACAAGGAACAGGAAAAATGCTTGTTTCATTTTTTATTTTTTAATCTGTCTAATAACAATTCATTAGTAAGTTTAGGATCAGCTTTACCTTTGGTTTGTTTCATTACCTCACCAACAAATAGTGAAAGCAATCCTTTTTTCCCTTTTTTATATTCACTCACCTTATCTGAAAATCTTGCAAGTACCTCATCCACTACCGGACCAAGTGCAGAAGCATCTGATTGCTGCATTAAATTCTCTTCTGTAGCAATCTGTTCAGGATCCTTTTCAGGATACTGCAATAAGACTGAAAACAACTTTGATGAAGCGGTAGTAAAACTAAGTTTACCGTCATCAATCAGTTTAATTATGGCTGCTATTTTTTTTGCCGGTACTGGAAATTCTCCTGCTTCCTTATTATTTTCATTCAGCCACGATTGTACCGGTCCAAGCATCCAGTTAGCTGCCGCTTTATAATTCGTTGTATACTGAATTATTGTTTCAAAAAAATCAGCTGTTTCTTTTTCCTCTGTTAATACAGCAGCGTCATATGCTGAAAGATTCATTTCTGTTACATACTTCTTTATCCTTTCCTCCTGTAAAACAGGAATGGACCGGCGGATCCTGTCAATATACTCATCCTGCAACTGAAAAGGAGTCAGATCCGGCTCAGCAAAATAGCGGTAATCATCTGCATCCTCTTTATCACGGATAGAAAAAGTAGTACCTGTATTTGCATCAAAGCTTCTTGTTTGCTGAATGATATTCCCCCCGGATTCAAGGATATCAATTAATCTTTTTGCTTCTGCATCGATAGCTCTTTTCACATTTCTGATTGAGTTCAGATTTTTAACCTCCACTTTCGTTCCGAGTTGCAACTCGCCTTTCTTACGAACTGAGATATTGGCATCGCAACGCAAGCTGCCTTCTTCCATATTCCCGTCACATATTTCAAGATAACGGACCAGTTTGCGAACTTCTGTTAAATATGCAAATGCCTCATCGCTGTTGCGGATATCAGGTTCTGTAACAATTTCAATTAACGGGGTGCCGGCCCTGTTATAATCAATACATGTATTGATTTCGTCTATATCATGCAGGCTCTTCCCGGCATCTTCTTCCATGTGAATCCGGTTCAGCCTGATCTGTCTCCCGCCTTCTGCTGTCTTTATCTTAACAGTTCCTCCTTTGCATATCGGTGTAGTATGTTGAGAAACCTGGTATCCCTTAGGAAGGTCCGGATAGAAATAGTTTTTGCGGGCAAAGTAATTTTTCTTTTCAATTTCACAACCGCAGGCAAGGCCCATTTTAATGGCAAATTCAATAGCTGTTTTATTCATCTTCGGCAATGTACCGGGATGGCCTAGTGTGATGGGGCTTACATGTGTATTTGGTTCAGCTCCGTAGGCAATACTATCACCACAGAAAAGTTTGCTTTTTGTAAGCAACTGGGCATGCACTTCAAGCCCTACCACTATTTCATATTTATCGTATTTCTCCATTACAGGAGGGCAAAAATAACCCATTTGGACAGTACAAAGGGTTAAAAAAACAAAGCCCTGAACCTACGGAACAGGGCTTTAATTACCACACACCAAAACAAATCGTTTACAGGTCTGCAGTCTTTATTTTTCTTGGCATTTTTACTTCTATGTTCTGCGTTTTCCCATCACGCAACAATTTGATCATTATTGATGTTTTTTCTTTGCTTTCCCTGATAATTTTTACCATATCATCAGTTCCTTTAATGGTCTTGCCATCCACTTCAGTTATCATATCTTCCTCTCTGATACCGGCTTTTGCAGCATTGCTTTCATCATCTACTTCTATTACTTTCACTCCCTTTCCATCATCTGTATCCTGAACTGATAAGCCAAGCTTTGGGCTTCCACCTGACCATGCCCAATTTTGTCCAAATGGTTCTCTTACACCAGGAACTCCCTGAATTTTTGGTGCAAGATGACCTAAATCCAGATCTCCAAGATCGAATTTGAATTGTCCGGGTGCAGTACTTCCAAACACTCCCATTCCTTTCCATTTAGTTAATTCAGCAGATGCCTTTTGTTCTTTTTTATCTCTTAGCCAGGTAACGGTCACCTTATCCCCGGGTTTATGTGCTGTAATAGCATCAGACAAGTTGTCGGGAGTTTCAATTTTCTTATCATCTATTTTAATAATAATATCGCCTTCTTTTAATCCAATTTTTTCAGCAGCACTTTCCTTTGTAATATCAGTCACCTTTGCACCTTTTTCATCTTTTTCAGTTGACACCCCGAGCATAGCTCTATTCATGTCTGCCTTAAAATAGCGGACATTATCGTTATCATTGAAACTCCAGGCACCACCCTGGGTACTCCGGGGAAAGGAAAAAGCTTCCATATCCCTTAATTTATTCACTCTAACTTTGACATCGTTATCTTTCAATTCATCTATGGGCTTACCATTAACAGTAACTTTATCACCATTGATTTCCACGACAACTTTCTCATCCTTTTCGCCGCTACGGGTAATAATTATTTGCTGCACATCCTTTTTTCCTTTCTCCTTTTCTTTTTCTTTTTCATCCTTCTGGGCCAGTAGTGCTGCAGGAGACAGCAAGGCCAAAGCAACAACCAGGGCAGATGATTTTATCCATGTCATACGCATAAAAAGTAGTTTAGTTTATTAATTTATCTACGTTAATCTTCGTACATCAAATATAAAGACATTTTTTGAAATACGAAATGTTTCGGAAATGTTAAAAGCTATTATTGTTTGCCCGGTGTTTTAATACGGAATTCTTGATAGTTTACAGGATGAGTGGGTTCAATATCTCATAAGTTTTTGCCGGATGGTCATCCACCATATCCTCGCCGATATATGTCATGCCGCATTTTTCCAACACTTTTAATGAGGCAATATTGCCGGGCATTGCCCTGCCTACGATTCTTTTAAGACCTAGTTTTTCAAAGCCATATTTAATACAGGCAAAGGCGGCTTCCGTAGCATAGCCTTTTCCCCAGGTTGACTTTAAAAACCGGTATCCCAGATCAATCTCATTTCTCTCAGGCCTTTTTTTTAATCCACACCAGCCTATGAATTCAAGAGACGGCTTTGCATGCACCGCCCACCTGCCATGATTATACAATACATACTGAGGCAGAATTACCTGCTCCAATACCTGCCGGGCATGAGCAATATCAGTGATCGGGTCGCCTGTAAAACGGGTAACATCCGGATCCTTGTTTAATTCGTAAATCAGCCGGGCATCCTCCGTTGTAAATGTACGGAGCAGCAACCTCTCAGTTTCCAGTATAACGTTCATAGTCAAACGATAACAGTATTTTTACTAACCGTAAAGTGGTATTGTAAAGTCAGAATAAAGGTGGATTTTTGGTTATATCTGTTTAGTTAAGTATTGCTTATGGAGTATTTCATCTCAGGGACAATTATATTGATTTGTCTCGGTGTAATAATATGGGGGCTCAGGATCTATAAAGAAAACAGGGAACTGGAAAAGCAACACAAGAAGTATAAAGATGATGATGACTTCCCGTTTCAGCGCTGACACTTATAAAAGCTTTTTTACCTCTTCAATTACTTGTTGCAATTTTCCGGCATCCTGGCCACCTGCTGTTGCCAGTGTTTTCTGACCGCCACCGCCCCCCTTTATCAGGGGAGCTACCTGTTCCTTAATTATTTTTCCGGCATCCATCCCTTTAGCTGCCACCACTGTATCAGCAATACCCACGGCTACATAAGGTTTGCCGCCAATATTGGCACATAATACTGCTACATAATCCCGCAAATGATTTTTAAGATCAAAGCAAAGTTTCTTCAGTGCATCCGCATTACTTACTTCTACTATGTCACCAATAAAATTTATGCTGTTAATGATCTCATCTTTTTGCAAAAGCTCATTCCTTATCCCAACCAGTTGGCGGGCTTCCATCGAATCCACATGCTTTTTCAGTTCAGCATTCTCATTTTGCAGGTTCTCTATGGCTTTTTGAATATCCTTTGGGTTTTTCAGTGCCTCCCGAAGACTATTAATAAGATTCAATTGTTCATTTACATACCCTTCTGCCTGTTTACCACAAATAGCTTCCACCCGGCGAACACCAGCTGCCACAGCTGACTCACTGGTTAGTTTGAACAACCCTAATTCCCCGGTAGCACCCACATGAGTCCCCCCGCATAATTCTACAGAATAGTTGGGGTCAATCACAACTACTCTCACCACATCTCCATATTTCTCACCAAATAATGCCATAGCCCCCAGTTTCATAGCTTCGTCCTTCGGCATTGATCTGATAACAACCGGGATGTTCTCTCTGATCTTTTCATTTACCAAAGCTTCGATTGCGGCAATTTCTTCATCAGTTACTTTTGAAAAATGAGAAAAGTCAAACCGAAGATGCTCTTCATTTACCAATGATCCTTTTTGGGCCACATGATTACCCAATACTTTTCTTAATGCAGCATGCAATAAGTGAGTAGCGGAGTGATGTAACGCTGTGTTTTTCCTTTTTTTAGTATCCACTTTTGCTGTCACTTCACCAGATAAGTCAGCGGGAATACTTTCTGTAAAATGGATGATAAGATCATTATCTTTTTTGGTATCTACTACTTCCACTACAGCGTTTCCAACCTGTAACCAGCCTTTATCTCCTACCTGTCCGCCGCTTTCTGCATAGAAAGGTGTTGCCTCTAATACAAGCTGATAACTTTCTTTACCTTTTGACTTTACCTTTCTGTACTTTAAAATTTCTGTTTTTGCTTCTAACGAATCATAACCAACAAATTTGTTGGAGCCGGCTTTTAATTCTACCCAATCTTCTGCATCAACGGCAGTGGCTGCACGGCTGCGGTCTTTTTGCTTCGTCAACTCTTCTTGAAATTTTTTCATGTCCACTTCCCACCCAATTTCTTTTGCCATTAGCTGAGTCAGATCTATGGGAAACCCAAATGTGTCATTTAGATCAAAGGCAAATTCACCAGGAATAGTTTTTGAGTTTGTTCCTACAATTCTTTTATTGCCATACTCAATAAATGGAATTTGACCGTTTGAAATTGCCGATTCTCCCATTCGAACAAAAGAATTAAAAACTTCAATCCCTAAATGGAGTGTCCTCAAAAAAGCTTCCTCTTCTTCATTCACCACTTTACTCACAAAATCTACCTGCTGCTGTAATTCCGGAAATACAGTTTCAAATTGTTTTGCCAGTACCGGCACCAACTGGGTAAGCAGAGGCTGTTTATAATCGAGATAAGAATAATAATACCGCACGGCCCTTCTCAATATCCGGCGGATTACATAACCCGCACCTGTATTGGATGGTAATTGGCCATCAGCAATTGTAAATGATATTGCCCGGATATGATCTGCAATCACCCGGAAAGCTATAGCTGTCTTGCTATCGCTGAAGTCATATTTTTTTCCGGTTATCTTTTCTGTTTCAGCAATTGTTCCTGTAAAAATATCTGTATCATAATTCGATGTCTTGCCTTGCAATACCCTCACTAACCGTTCTAATCCCATTCCGGTATCCACATGGGTAGCCGGGAGTGGTTCCAGGCTACCGTCTTTTTTTCGATTGAATTGTATAAATACATTATTCCATATCTCGATTACCTGCGGATGATCTTTATTTACCAGGGTATGACCCGGTACCTTCTTTCTTTCTTCATCGGGTCTGCAATCCACATGTATCTCGCTGCAAGGGCCACAGGGACCTGTTTCACCCATTTCCCAAAAATTATCCTTTTTATTACCGAATACTATATGCTCCCCCGGTAAAAGACTTTTCCATTTGGCCAATGCTATAGATGAAGCCGGTATTCCTTCTTTAGTATCCCCTTCAAAAACCGTAGCATACAAACGGTCTTTGGGAATATTGTATACGACTGTCAATAATTCCCAGCTCCACTCTATCGCTTCATCTTTAAAATAATCGCCAAAACTCCAGTTACCAAGCATTTCAAACATGGTGTGATGGTAAGTATCTACTCCCACTTCTTCCAGGTCATTGTGCTTGCCACTCACCCGAAGACATTTCTGCGTATCTGCCACTCTTTTGAAGGGAGCTGGTTTATTTCCTAAAAAATAGTCCTTAAACTGGTTCATCCCTGCATTGGTGAACATCAGGGTAGGGTCGTTTTTTACCACAATTGGAGCTGATGGAACAATTTCGTGCCCTTTTGAACGGAAAAAATCCAGAAATGCCTGTCGTATATCTGCGCTGGTCATCATATTTGCTGTGCTGATTGGGTTGATTTTTGCAGTTTAACGGGTTATATTTGTCAGCCCCGTAAAAGCCGGGCAAAGGTAAAATATTCAGGTGGCATTATTTCCGGGAACAAGGCTTAAGGCTTGCCTCAATGAAAAAAATCAAATATTACTATAATACCAATACACTCCGGTATGAAAAACTGGAAACCCCCCTGCGGGTAAAGCTGCTCCGGGTATTTGGTTTTGTGGCAGCCGCCCTGGTAACTGCAGGCCTTATTTCCTATCTCGCCTTCCAATTTGTAGGTTCTCCTAAGGAGCGGATTTTACAGCAACAAAACAAAAATCTGAAAGACAATTATTATGAGCTGCTGGATGAACTGGAATCTGTTCAAAACCAGATGAAAGAACTGGAAAAAAGGGATAATGATGTGTACAGGGCCATTTTCGAGGCCAATCCCATACCTGATAGTGCCCGGGCCAAAGAACTGGAAGAAAAGCTTGAAATAGCCAAAGTAGAAAAACTGAGGGACCACCAATTGGTGTCTTCTATTAATAATACGTTGAACAACCTGCTTAGCCGGATAAACTCCCAGAAAAAATCGTATGAAGAAGTGGATGAACTGGTAAAAAACAAAGAAAAACTCCTGTCGCATACCCCGGCTATACAACCACTAAGTAACAAAGACCTGAACAGGATCGCTTCCGGTTTCGGGTACCGGATCGACCCGGTCTATAAAACCACCAAGTTTCATGCAGGTCTTGATTTTTCTGCTCCGCAGGGTACGCCTATCTATACTACTGCAGATGGTACAGTAACTACTGCCGGTAACACCGGTAATGGATACGGTAATTATGTGGTCATAAATCATGGTTATGGATACGAAACATTGTATGGCCATATGGTAAGGGTAAAAGCAAGGAACGGGCAAGCTGTAAAAAGAGGAGAAGTAATTGGCTGGGTAGGAAGTACAGGCAAATCAACCGGACCTCACTGCCACTACGAAGTACATAAAAACGGTCAAAAGATCGACCCAATATATTTCTTCTACAATGACCTGACACCAGAACAATTCGACCTGATTCTTAAGAAAGCAGCAGCCAGCAATCAAAGCCTTGATTAATGAGTCATTGATGTGCCAACCCCTTTCAGGACTGTTTTTTTCCACAAGCTCTTTTAGCAGCCAATATCCGCTACCGGCTTTATTATCTTTACATTAATTATCCTTATGGCAAAAGTACTTTCGCAAATAACATTTGATTTTAATACTGTTGAAGAAACAATGCCGCAACCGGTTGCGGCAGCTTCAGTTGTTGAAGATGAAAAACCAGTTGCCGAAATAGCCGGCCAGATCGTTCCTTCTTTTACAAATACAATAAAAGAAGATAGAATCAATACAAACGGTAAAAGAGGTCGTCGTTCTTTAAAGGATATTGCACTAAGTGCTGATCTTATCCAGGTGCCGGAAGATGAAATCCTTTTTCAGAAACAGTATTATTCAATCGGCGAAGTGGCTGCCATGTTCAGGGAGAATCAATCGTTGATACGCTACTGGGAAACAGAGTTTGATATTCTGCAACCCCGCAAGAACCGAAAAGGAGACCGTCATTTCCGCCCGGTTGATATCAAAAACCTTGTGATGATATATGATCTGCTGCGCCGGCGCAAATTCACAATAGAAGGCGCCAAGGATTATCTGAAAAAAAATAAGAAAGCAGAAGAAAAATTTGCCACGATACAGTCCTTACAAAAGATAAAAGGCTTTTTACTGGAACTGAAGGCAAGTTTGTAATTCGCTGGCTGCAACTTTAACACCTCATCTTTCATCCTTTCACTGTTCCCTTTTACATTTGTTACTTCATAATCTGAAGCTATGAAGAAATTTATCCCTGTAATACTGGTGTTTCTTTTTGCTACAACAGCCGTGGCGCAAAGCCAGTATGAAGTACTCGTAGAAAGGCCAGGTGAAAAAAGCCTGAAAGGCATTATTACCCGTTCGGTTCTGGAAAGTGATACCTCCTTTAAATGGTTTGCAACTAATTTTAAAGCATATAGCCCCCGCCAGGATGCTATGGAGGCACTTAAAAAAAATGCTGATTCTATTCAATTACTCGTTTTTATGGGCACCTGGTGTGAAGATTCTCATTTCATCATTCCAAAATTATATGCTTTGACGGATGCTGCCGGTTTTTCGCAAGAACATATAACATTAATTGGTACTGACAGGAATAAGAAAACACTAAGCAATCTTGCCAATGCTTTGAATGTGACACATGTGCCCACTATTATTATATTCAGAAACGGGAGAGAATTGGGTCGTATAATTGAATATGGTAAATACGGCATGTTTGATAAGGAACTTGGAGAGATCATTACTGCCGCAGATAAACAATAATACTATTTGCTGATCCGCACATCTGTACTGGCTCCGGATAATTCTATTTTTAACTCCCCGAGTAATTTTAAACTTTGCAGGTTTATTTCCTGCCGTATAGTATTAAACTCATTGATGGTAACCGGTGCCGTATAATAATCTGATGTGATAATTACTGCATTGGCAGAAATATCAGACAGCAACACATTTGCATTCTCCACTTCCTTCCTGCTTATAATTTTTTCAATACCTGCTATTAATTGTTCAATCAATGCAGGAGAAGTTTGTAGTCCTATTTCAAGCTTCAGGTCTCCCCTTCTCTGTGTACGCAGTGAGAGATTATCCAGCACACTGTCCACCATTTGTTTGTTAGGTACCGTAACATATGTCTTCTGGTCAGTTCGTATTCTTGTACTTCTCAAACCAATTCGTTCCACAGACCCGGTGATATTATTCACTTTTACGAGGTCCCCGGTAATAAAAGGTTTGTCGAAGAAAATAATAAAGGAAGCGATCAGATTTTCAAGGCTCTCTCTCAGAGACAGCGCAATAGCAGCTCCTACAATACTAAGCCCTGTTAGTAATCCGCCAATATGAAGCCCAAAGGCAAACTTCAGAACTAACATAATACCAACGATAACAAGGATAATTTTAAAGAAATCCTTAAAGAAAACAATCAACTGGTTATCCGACAGATCAGGAGTAAGATTTGCTTTTTTTTCAAGCAATAATGCTATAAAGTCAATAATGCGGAGTAAGAGCCCGATAAAAGACACAATCATCACAATAGTACCGGTGCAATGCAAAAGCTCCTTCACCGTGTATTTGTAGATTGTTACATTTATAACATGCGGAAAATTCAACTTATATAATGCAGTGATTGTAACAAGTATCAGCAGGAAAAAGCCAAGTGGTTTCATCACCAGGCTGGTGAATGATTGCTTATCTACATTTTCCCATACCCGGTGAACAATCTTAAATAATAAACCGGCAACATAACGGGAAATATACCGCATGAACAGCCACATAAACAATATGACCCCGCCAGCTATAAAATAATTCTTTACGGCGTTGTCCCACCATATTTGTTGCATGAAATCATTCATCAAATGATAAGATTTTTGGCTATAAAAATATTGAATTCCATCCTGACGACCTTAGCGAATAGCATAAATCGAAATGCAGTTCTGTTCTTTTTCACATTCCTTTCTAAGCGCATACAACCGGGAAGTAGTAAAATTAAATGTGCTTGCTCCCTTTACTTGCTCAGGTATTTTCCATTCGTCATACAGGAATGTACTTATCTCGTAACGGAATAGTGTATCTGAACGGGAACCGAAAATATAATTACCAGTAATTTTTAAATTCTGCCAGTGATGAATCATGATGACATTATTCAGGGTTCCGAAATAATCAAATACATACACCCCTGCCGTTGAGTCATACAGATATACATACTTATTTTCATCCGCCACTTCTACCGGCACTATCGTCTTATCCATAAAGAGCCTGAAGTCGGGAGTTTCCTGTAATAACTTACCGTCTTCATCTATTTTTTTCAGCTTGTTTTCCATCTCATCAAATACCCATATTTTATTATCATACGACTGGGCAATTGCTTTTGCCTGGAAAATATTCTGCTTCCGGATATCCACAATATTTACCACATTCAAAAAACGATCCAGCATGACAACAGTGGCAAAGTCCCGGTAATAAAGCAGGACCTTCAAAGGATTCGAGACATCAATGAGGGTGGCTCTTCCATACTTTCTTATATCATTGTAAATTGCTACTGAATCCCCATTTACATTATATTTTTTTACCTGGTTACGGCTATTAAGTATATAAACATTATCCAGGTTATCAACTGTAAAATCAACGATATCACCCTTTAAAGTCCTTACTACCCGAAAAGTAGTATCCTTTTGGCTAATTCCTGTTGCAGGCATCATGAAACCAATACACAATATGATGAGTAGTTTATTCAATGACGAATAATTTTATGTTCATTTCCCATGTAGGATTTTAGCTCCATAACAGATCCATCAAATACTGCATATGTGTAATAGTGGATCCAGTCTCCCAGGTTAATATAACGGCTGTCCTCATTCAGACGATAATCAATAGCAAGGTGTCTATGCCCAAAAACAAAAAAATCAATTTTTCTTTCTGCCAATACCTCTTTACAATATATGATAAGCCATTCTTTATCTTCCCCCAGGAAAATTTCTTCCGAAGCCCCTGTTTGTGCCCGGCTTCTCCGGCTGAGATAATTAGCCAACCCCATACCGAGCATAGGAGGAAATATGCCAAAAAGGAATTTACTTACGGGATTACGAAAAATTCGTTTCAGCCGTTTATAGCCATGATCGCCCGGACCCAATCCATCGCCATGACCTATAAGAAACTTCTTACCATTGCGCTCAAACTCTTTTGGGTGAAAATAGACCGGCATGTTAAACTCCTGTTGAAAATAGTCCCTCATCCACATATCATGATTACCAACAAAGAAATGCATAACTATTCCTGCATCTGCCAATTCACCCAGTTTACCTAATAACCGTACAAAACCTTTGGGAACTACTTTCCTGTACTCATACCAGAAATCAAACATATCGCCGACCAGGAATATTTCCGCAGCATCATGCTTTATCTTATCCAGGAACTGAACGATGATTTTCTCTCTTTCGAGGCTACTTGCATGATCAGGTGCACCCAGGTGAAAGTCTGAAAGGAAGTAAATTTTGTTAGCCACGTTGGATTTTCAGGATAACGCCAAAGCGTTTGAATTATTTAGTATATAACTTGTAATTGCCTTCTATCTGACCCTCACCATTCTTGTCCCATATCCTGAACGATACAGTAAATGATGTGGGGGGAGCTCCTTCTCTCACTGTTATACTGGCGGTTAAAGAAATCGTTTTTGCATCTTCCGGGCTGGCGCCGGTATTATTGGCGAACAAATCAGGTTCATCAACCAATACAGTTCCATTTTCTGTCACTATTTTTTCAGATGCACCAATCATTACTTTACCGTCTTTTTCTGTCCACCCACTATCTATTTTGATTATCATTTTCACCGGATTTTTAAAGTCAACCCCGTTATTTTCCGGTACTGCATCCCCATTATCTAAAAGAAGATAGGCCTTTTGCACTTTCAGTTTTTTTGCCTCCATCATGATTTTATTATAAATACGGGGCTGATCTTCTAAAAATGTTGTTGTAGCTGTATTTTTATCTTTATCCCCGACAGAGCAACTAAACTCGCAGGATGATAAGAGAAAAATACAACTCACAATAAGCAGTGAAGTAGTAGTAAATCTCATAGCGATTTTTTATGATTGAGATATTCCATCATATCTCCTGATGCAATAACAGGCCTGTCGCTCACATCACCATTATACCAGTATATCCAGGCTTTTACAGGCTGATCATTAATAAGTACTTCGGTTATTTCCCGTCGATACAACTGTTCTTCATCGTCCTCTACATTTACCCCTTCATAATCATCCAGTTGGCCAATTGCCCAGGAAAATTCATTCTCATGTTTTACCTGGTACAATTCTCCGATTATAAAAGTATGATCCTCTGCTGGTATGCCAGCAGGGTAAGTTCCCATATCAATCAGCTTACCCCTCACTTTAGCCTCACCAACTAACGTAAAATAGCGGCTGATGTACTCATAGACAGGATTATGAAACCCGCTGCGCAATGAGCCATAAACAAAGAGTTTATAAATACCTGAACTTGTCATACCATAAAAGTACTAAAGCCCGGCGATTTATGATTCAACAAGGAACAAATACACTTCTTTGGGGCCATGCACACCCACCACCAGTGTTTTTTCAATATCTGCGGTACGGCTGGGGCCGGTGGCGAAGGTGATCAGGGAAGGAAGATTATTGCCATATTTTTCTTTAGCAGCCTGTAGGGCATCTTTTACATCATACACCAGTTGATCAGTAAAAGCGATACAGATATGTATGGGAGCATATACACTGGTAGTTCGTCCGCTGCTTTGTGCTGTACTCATCACTATGGAGCCGGTTCTGGCCACCAGGTATTCGCAACCCGTAATAGAAACGTCACAAGTTGCGAGATCAGTTTTTACCAGTCTTTCTGATAATTGTGCTGCAACAGACTCGATGAGTCTATCCTCTACACAGTATATTTTCTGCCAATCCTGTTTTTTTACCAGGCTGCCCAACTGAAAAGCCAGTTCCTGTCTGTTTATACAATAAATGAATTTTCCCTGAAGCCTGGTAAACTGTTCAGCGAATTCAATCTCTGGTTCCTGTTGGAGTGGTTCAAAAACGGGAGTAGTTCCTTCGCTTTGTGGAAAAGGCAAAGGCGTTGAATGACTCAACGCCTTGCGAATTTTCTTAAGAATATTTTCTTTTGAAGGAGAGATATTCATTACCGTTAATTACGGGTTAATATGACTAAACTGAAGGAGCAAGCCCGATATTCCCAGTTTGCTCACCCATCGACCTTTCTTCTTCTTTTTTAGTCTCTGCTACATTTGCTGATTCCTCAACAGGTGTTGCCACGACCACCTCATCATCCACCAATGATTTCTTTTCTTCAAAAGGCCGCTTACCAATCAATGCCTCCACATCACTTTGGAACAGTACTTCTCTTTCGAGCAGTGCATTGGCCAGTTTTTCTACTTCTGCTTTCTTTACCGTAAGCAAGTCCTTTGTTTTTTCATACGCTTCGTCAATCAGCTTACGAACCTCGTTATCTATCAGTTTAGCGGTTTCGTCTGAGTAGGGTTTTGTAAACGCTGTTTCCTGTTGCGGATCGTAAAAACTTACATTACCCACTTTATCATTCATTCCGTATACTGTGACCATTGAGTAGGCTATTCTTGTGATTTGCTGCAGGTCATTCTGGGCTCCTGTAGAAATCTTATTGAAGAAAATTTCTTCACTGGCCCGGCCACCCAGTGTCATACATATCTGATCAGTTAACTGGTCGATATTATACAAATATTGTTCTTTGGGAGTGTATTGAGCGTAACCCAATGCCGCCGTTCCTCTTGGCACTATAGTAACTTTCAATAATGGATAGGCATGTTCAAGATACCAGCCACAGATAGCATGACCTGCTTCGTGAAAAGCAATGATCTTCTTTTCTTCCGGTGAAATGATCTTGTTCTTTTTTTCCAATCCTCCAATTACCCGGTCTACTGCATCCTGGAAATCGGACATATCTACTGCTTCTTTATTTTTTCTGGCAGCTATCAATGCCGCTTCATTACAAACATTGGCAATATCTGCACCGGCAAACCCAGGGGTTTGTTCAGCCAGTTTATGGATGTCCAGTGTTTTGGATATCTTGATTGGCTTCAGGTGAACTTTAAAGATATCTTCCCGGCCTTTCAGGTCTGGTTTATCAATTGATATCTGCCTGTCGAAACGACCCGGACGAAGCAAAGCGGAGTCAAGTACATCCGGACGGTTAGTAGCCGCCAATACAATAATACCCACATCAGTTCCAAACCCATCCATTTCTACCAGCATCTGGTTCAGGGTACTTTCTCTTTCGTCATTACTCATCATAGCATTCTTACCCCTGGCACGGCCGATAGCATCTATTTCATCGATAAATATGATACAGGGAGCTTTTTCTCTTGCTTGTTTAAACAGGTCTCTGACACGGCTGGCACCCACACCCACAAACATTTCCACAAAATCAGATCCGCTTAGACTGAAGAATGGCACCTGTGCTTCACCAGCAACAGCTTTTGCCAACAATGTTTTTCCGGTACCCGGAGGACCTATGAGCAACGCTCCTTTTGGAATTTTACCTCCCAGGTTTGTATACTTCTTGGGATTTTTCAGAAAGTCAACAATCTCCATTACTTCCACTTTGGCTTCATCCAAACCCGCTACATCAGCGAAAGTTATATTTACTTTAGTACCCTTATCAAACAGGGTAGCTTTGGATTTTCCTATGCTGAATATTCCGCCGGGACCGCCGCCGCCGCCGGCTCCCCCACCCATTTTTCTCATTAGTAGTATCCAGATGCCCACAAATAAAAGAACAGGAAGCAAGAACTGCAGTATACCACCAAACCAATCCCTTTCAGATCCGGCTTTTCCTACATTTTTCACCTCTGAATTATCTGAATAAAACTTACGCATATCATCCTGGAAAGAATCGCCGGAAACAATTTTGAAATACATGTGAGGGCCATCTTTGGCAATTTTTCCCGAAATACCTTTTTTAAGGTCGGCCTCATATTTTTTCAGGCTATCATTTTTGATAGTAACCCTTACTAGATTCCGGTTACTGATCACTTTATATTCTTTGATATCACCCTTTTTCAGGATAGCTTCAAAAGTATCCTGGTCTATCTCTGTTGAGTTGGGAGAAAGTGGGCTAAAAAGCTGAAATCCTATCAATACAGCAAAAATTATCGCATAGATCCAGTAAATACTGAATCGGGGGCCCTTTTTAGGTGCCTGGTTAGGATCATCTCCACCCGGTGGGCGGCTATCAAATCGCTGAGGCCTTCTTTCGTTTCGTTTATTTGTTTCTTGTGACATAGTTTTTTCTGAGTACTCCTGCTATTTAATAATTAATATGGGAAAATGTTGTAACCAGCAGGATATTTAACATTAATCATTGTGTTCCTGCGACGCTGCATCACTCCACATTTCTTCCAGCCTGTAAAATTTCCTGTTTTCAGGAAGCAAAACATGCACCACTACATTCACATAATCTATCAGCACCCAGTGCAGATTATGAAAACCTTCATGATGGTAAGGGCTCTCTTCACATTTCTCTTTCACTTTGTGTTCCACATTTTCTGCTATAGCCCTTATCTGCGGCTGACTGCCTGCTTCGCAGATAATAAAAAAATCAGCCACCGCTTCGTTAATCTTCCTCAGGTCAAGGGAAATAATATGTTGCCCCTTTTTTTCCTGTATCGCAGCAATAATGGTTTTGATGATTTTTGAATTCCTCGTTAACCTTTTTACACTTGTTCGTTTATCAGACGAATCTTTCGTATTTCGGTTGGTCAGTAATGCCAATTGTTCCAAATATTGAGAGTGTTTGGTTTTTAGTTTATGTTTACCCCATCAAAAATAGCAATTAATTGCCACAACCACTTTTCGCAAACCCTATTGGTTCGCCGTTTATTGAACTGCAATCAGTTGACAGTACCAACAACTATGCCCGCCAGCAAATTCATGCGGGTTTGGCACAATACGGAATGGCGGTTTTTGCCCATGAGCAGGTAGCTGGAAAAGGACAAAGGGGCAAGGTCTGGACCTCTGAAAAAGAAGCTAATATTGCGCTTAGTATAGTGATAAAACCGGCATCACTTCGACTTATGCAACAATTTCAGTTAAGTGCCTGTGCGGCAGTGGCTATTCATAATTTTTTTGTGAAATATGCTGGTGACGAAACTAAAATAAAATGGCCAAACGACCTGTATTGGCAGGACAGAAAGGCAGGAGGTATTCTGATCGAAAACATTGTTGGCAGCACTGAGTCAGGCAATGGCAGTTGGGACTGGGCAATAATTGGTATTGGAATTAATCTCAACCAGGTGATTTTTCCTTCTTTTCTTCCCAACCCAGTTTCGTTGATGCAGATTACAGGTAAGAGATTTGATCCAATAGAACTGGCGAAAGAGATTTGTAGTAAACTGGATACCTGTTTTCAACAATTGATCAGGGAAGGGTTTGATGATATTTATGCAGCCTACACTTCCGCTTTGTATAAGCGAAACGAAAAAGTAAAACTCAAAAAAGACAACCGGTTGTTTGAGCCAGTTATTAAAACAGTAACTGCTACCGGAAGATTAGTAGTGCAGCATGCAATTGAAGAAGAGTTTGATTTCGGGGAAGTGGAATGGGTACTTTAAACAATACTCGCCTTTTCTATCAAATAAGTTTGTTTCTCACTCTTCCTGGCCTCCACTTCAAACCTGTTATTATAATATCCTTTCTTCATCCATTCAAAAAGATATTTTGCAATAAACCCAACAAAACCATGTTGCTGATATTGCTGCAAATGTTTCAATTCATGACAAACCCAATCCTTGTCTTTTAAAAACTCCTGCCGGCTTGTATTGTGCAGATGAATAGTGGAACCAAATACGATAGCTACTTTACATGCCTCCATTTTAGCAGCGGCTATTTTAGCCACCCATGAGTTTTCTTTTATTCTTATTTGCATGCTGCTATGACTAGAGGCAAAGGGTTTTGGTTGCAATAATTAGTTTTCATCATTGAAAGCTTCTAACTATTATTGGTACTTTCCCTCATCTTTTTTCTCTCCATAATGTAAAGGTCCTCGAAATGGTAAAACCCCAGCGAAACTGTCCTTTACCCCATGAAGTTATGGTGCGGGGAATAAAACGATTCTCTAATATTTCTGTTGCATTTGTGAAATTGAGACGGAAGATGTGCCCTGAGGTAAGAATTTCAAATCCAATACCCAGTGGATCAAAAAATTTGATATTATCATTTACTGCAAAAGAATCTTTACTACTTTGATTGCGAAAGGGATGAAAATAATCCACTACAATATTCAGCCTGTTTGACACTAGTGGCAACCGGATGGCACCACCCAGTGCAAACATATTTTGCTGATCGTATGAGATGGCATATCCACGGGTCATAAAAGTGGGATTTAGCTGCACACTTACTTTACCGATCTTTTTAGCCAATATTAATTGTATCACATTGCTGGTACGGTCTCCCAGATTTTCGAAACTGTTATCCTGGTTATCAAATGCATTTCTTTTCTGCGATGAAATAACAGCATTGGCGTACACAGCAATAGATAATGGATGGCCGGGGTCATCCTCCCTTTGTTGCAGCAACCGATGCTTAATGCCAAACTCCCATAAATTTTGTACAAGGCCGGCACCTTTAGCACGGGCAAAAACAATGTCTGTTTTGTGTCCCAGT
>Ga0209573_1001861_pt1 | contig 29711 bp, 24 predicted proteins | sample TNRBio252014_DNA_FD_185870 | JGI IMG/M metagenome (GOLD analysis project Ga0209573, IMG submission 185870) | Wastewater treatment Type I Accumulibacter community from EBPR Bioreactor in Madison, WI, USA - TNR Reactor_6/25/2014_ DNA (SPAdes)... | ecosystem: Engineered > Bioreactor > EBPR >...
TCACTCACCGAGACTCGCGCGCACGGCCACAGCGGTAACGCCCGGTTTGGGTCGCGGCACGACGTCGCCGTGGATCGCGGCGCCGTCGACCTCGAGCGTCACGCCGGGGCCGAACCCACGCCGAACCACCTCGATGGTGTACGTGACGCCCTGGAATCGGCGCGTGGCCGTGAAGCCCGGCCAATCTGCGGGCAGCACGGGCGCGACCTGCAGCCCGTGCAAGGTCGGGCGGATGCCGAGCAGCCACTGCGTGATCGCGACGTAGTTCCAGGCCGCTGTGCCCGAGAGCCACGAGTTCTTGGCCTCGCCGTGAGTCGCGGCGTCGCGCCCGGCGATCATCTGCGCGTACACGTAGGGCTCACAGCGATGCACCTCGCTGATCGCCTCACGCGCCGACGGATTGATCCTCCGATAATAATCGAAGGCGGCCTCGCCACGCCCGAGCCGCGCCTCGGCGATCATGATCCACGGGTTGGTGTGGCAGAAGATGCCGGCGTTCTCTTTGTAACCGGGCGGGTACGACGAGATCTCGCCCAGGTTGAGGTAATAGCGCGAGTAAGCGGGCTGCTGCAACACGATGCCATGCGGCGTGGCGAGGCGCTCCTTCACCGAGTCGAGCGCCCGGGTCGCGCGCCCGTTGGCGAGGCCGATGCCGGCCATGACGCAGATGCCCTGCGGCTCGATGAAGATCTGGCCCTCGGCGCAGGCCGTCGAGCCGACCGGATCGCCGAAGGCATCGTAGGCGCGCCTGAACCAGGCGCCGTCCCAGCCGTGCACGTCGACGACGGCGACCATCTTGGCTGCTTCGTCGCGGTAGCGGGTCGCCTCGGCTGCCAGGCCACGCGTGGCGGCGATGTCGGCGAGCTCATCGGCGGCGAGCACGAACAGCCCGGCGATGAAGACCGACTCGGCCACCTTGCCTTCTTTGTTGGTCGTGGTCTGGAACGACTGTCCCGGCGTATCCGAGAAGCAGTTGAGGTTGAGGCAGTCGTTCCAGTCGGCGCGCCCGATCAGCGGCAGGCCATGCGGGCCAAGCCTGTCGAGCGTGTACTGCAGGCTGCGCTGCAGATGCTCATAGAGCGGGGTCTCGCTCCCTGGCACGTTGTCGTAGGGCACCGGCGCCTCGAGGATCCCCCAATCGCCGCTCTCCTTGAGATAGGCTGACACGCCCAGGATCAGCCAGAGCGGGTCATCGTTGAAGTTGCTGCCGACGTCGTTGTTGCCGCGCTTGGTCAGCGGCTGATATTGGTGGTAGGCGCCGCCGTCGGGGAGCTGGGTGGCGGCGATGTCGAGGATCCGCTCGCGGGCGCGCTCAGGCACCATGTGGACGAAGCCGAGCAGATCCTGGTTCGAGTCGCGGAAGCCCATGCCGCGCCCGATACCCGTCTCGTAAAGCGAGGTCGAGCGCGACATGTTGAACGTCACCATGCACTGGTAGGCGTTCCAGATGTTGACCATTCGATCGACATGCTCGTCGGGTGTGCGCACCTGGAAGATGCCGAGCATCTCGTCCCAGTAGACGCGCAGCGCCGTGAACGCCGCTTCGACCTGATCGGGCTGCAGGTATCTGGCGATGATCGGCTTGACCGTGCGTTTGTTGATCGTCTGCGAGCCGGGTGGGTCGAACTTATCGTCTTGCGCGTTCTCGGTATAGCCAAGGACGAAGGTGACGACGCGCGTCTCGCCGGGCTGAAGCGTCAGCTTCACCTGATGCGCGCCCATCGGCTGCCAGCCGTGAGCGATCGAGTTGGTCAGCGCGCCCTGCTCGACGGCCAGCGGCTCGCGCCAATCGCGATAGGCGCCCAGGAAGGCGTCGCGCTGGGTATCGAAGCCGGCCAGCGGCTCCGAGCAGGCGAAGTAGGCGAAGTGGTCGCGGCGCTCGCGATACTCGGTCTTGTGATAGATCACGCCGTCGACGACCTCGACCTGGCCGATGCTGTAGTTGCGCTGGTAATTGGTCGCGTCATCCCAGGCATCCCACAACGCGAACTCGACGATCGAGAACAGGTCGAGCGTCGCGGCCGTCTCGCGGGTGTTGGTGACCGTGGCCGTCCAGACCTCGAGCGTCTCACCGAGCGGCACGAAGTAGCGGGTCTCGGCCCGGATGCCGCGGTAAGTCGACGCGATCGTGGTGTAGCCCATCCCGTGCCGGCAGACATAGTCGTCGAGCTTCGTCTTCGTCGGCTGCCAGGTGGGCGACCAGTAGGCGCCGTCAGCGGCGTCGCGCAGATAGAGATACCGGCCGCCGAAGTCGAGCGGCGCGTTGTTGTAGCGATAGCGGGTCAGCCGGCGCAGCCGGGCGTCGCGATAGAAGCTATAGCCGCCGGCCGTGTTCGAGATGATGCCGAAGTAGGCCTCGGACCCCAGGTAATTGATCCACGGCAGTGGGGTGTCGGGCCGGGTGATGACGTATTCACGGCGGGCATCGTCGAAGGTTCCGTATTTCATGGTGGGTAAGTCCTTATGGGCCACGTTGCACGACGGGCCGGGAGTGGGGAGCGGGCCAGCGACCACGGGGAGTGAGCCGCCAGCCTGCTCGCCCGAGACGATCATACCCCAAATTCCCCGCTCTGGGAGCGCTCCCAATCCGAACAAAGCGAAGGGGTTGAGAGGCCCGACCGGCCGGGCCTCTCAACCCAAATTCTGATCGGTGTGGCCCGCAAAGGCCATGGTGTAGAGGTCGAAGTAGCGTCCGCGGCGCTCGAGGAGCTGGGCGTGCGAACCCTGCTCGATGATCCGGCCGCGGTCGAGCACGACGATCAGGTCGGCGCGGGTGATGGTCGAGAGCCGGTGGGCGATGACGAAGGCCGTGCGTCCGGCCAGCAGGCGCTCGAGCGCGGCCTGGATGACGCGCTCGGTCTGTGTATCGATGCTCGAGGTGGCCTCGTCGAGGATCAGGATCCGCGGGTCAGCCAGCAGCGCACGCGCGAACGAGATCAACTGCCGTTGGCCGCCCGAGAGGATGGCGCCGCCCTCGCCGACGAGGGTGTCGTAGCCCTGCTCGAGCTTCTCGATGAAGCCGTGCGCGCCGACGGCCTCGGCGGCGGCCCGGACCTGCTCGCGCGTGGCTTCCGGGTTGGCGTAGGCGATGTTGCTGAAGATCGAGCCCGAGAACAGAAACGGGTCCTGCAACACGACGCCGATCTGCTGGCGGAGCGACTCCTGGGTCACGTCACGCACATCGACGCCGTCGATGCGCACGACGCCCTCGGTCGCGTCGTAGAAGCGCGAAATCAGCCGGACGAACGTCGACTTGCCGGCACCTGTCTCGCCCACCAGCGCCACGGTCTGCCCGGGCACGATGCCCAGGCTGATGTGCTCGAGCACGGGCTGGCCGTCGGTCGTATACCGGAACGAGACGTCGTCGAAGTCGACGCGGCCGTCCACGGTCGCCAGCGCACGCGCGCCGGGCCGATCGGCGACCTCGACCGGCGTGTCGAGCAATTCGAAGATGCGCTCGCCGCTGGCCATCGTCGCCTGCAGGGCGTTGTAGCGTTGCGAGAGGTCGCGGATCGGGTTGAAAAAGCGGTCGATGTAAAGCGCGAAGGCAACCAGCGTTCCGGGCGTGAGCGTCACGCCGAGCCAGCCGGTCTCGCCGAGCACGGCCCGGCCGCCGACGTACAGCACAAGCGCAAGCGCGAAGCTTCCGATCAGGTCGACCGATGGGAAGAAGACCGAGACCAGTAGCGAGGCCCAGTTGCTGGCGCGCAGCAGGTTGCCGTTGACGTCGCGTTTGAAGACCTCCAGGTTGTGGTCCTCACGGGCAAAAGACTGGACCACACGCACGCCAACGATGTTTTCGTTGAGCACGGCGTTGACCCAGCCGACGGCCGAGCGCACGCGGCGATAGCTCTCGCGCGCGCGACGACGGAAGAGCTCGGTGGCGATCGCCATCAATGGCAGCACCAGAAAGCTGAGCAGCGACAGCCGCCAGTTGAGCAACAGCATGGCGACGATGATGCCAAACAGGTCGACGAAGTCGCGGGCGACGGCGACAAGCGCCCACACGACCATCTCACGCACCACGCTGACGTCGTTGACCACGCGCGAGACCAGACGCCCGACCGCATATTTGCTGAAGAACCCGAGCGACAGCCGCTGCATGTGGTCGAACAGCGCGCGGCGCAGGTCGTAGACCACGTCCTGGCCGGCGCGGGCCATGATCTTCACCCGCACATACGTGCCGACCCAGAACACGCCACCGGCCAGAAGATAAAGCAGCACGATCTCGCCGGTGCGGGCGAGGTCGCCGCGCGCGATGCCTTCGTCGATGGCCAGCGCGATCAAATACGGCCCGGCGATGTAGCCGAGCATGGCCGTGATCATCCACAGGATCGCGACGCCGATCCGACCGGCATACGGGCGGACGAAGACGCCCAGGCGCCGCGCGATCCGGGCGTCGTAGGCCTTGCCCAGGATGTCGTCATCGCCGGGCGGCGGGGCTTTGGGCTTGGTCGGGGATGCGGCTTTGACGGTCATCGCACGGAACTCGGTTTGAGCGGCTTGTCTTCGGCGCGGCCCGGGTCGGGGCGCTCGGCCTTTGGGTGCGGCACGGGCTCGGCCGGCGCTGGATTCTCGGGCTCCTCGGCATCCAGGAACAACATCTCGCGCTGGAACTGCTCCTGATCCCTGAGCTGCAGGTTGTAGATCTCCTGATACGGCCCGGGTTGTTCGACCATCTCGGCGTGGCGACCGCGCTGCACGATCCGGCCGCCGTCGAGCACCAGGATCAGGTCCGCCCGGCGCACGGTCGAGAGCCGCTGCGCGATCACGAACGTCGTGCGACCCTGCATCAGGGTATCGAGCGCCTTTTGGATCAGGAATTCGGTGCGCGTGTCGACGCTCGAAGTAGCGTCGTCGAGGATCAGGATGCGCGGGTCGGTCAGCAGCGCGCGGGCGATGGCGATACGCTGGCGCTGGCCGCCCGAGAGCGTCATGCCGCGCTCGCCGACCACGGTGTCGTAGCCGTCAGGGAACGCGTTGATGAAGTGATCGGCCTGGGCGGCGCGCGCGGCGGCCACAATCTCGTCATCTGTGGCGTCGGGCCGACCGTAGGCGATGTTCTCACGGAGGGTGGCCGAGAAGAGCAACGAGGTCTGGAGCACGAGACCGATCTGGCGACGCAGCGAGCCGAGATCGACCGAGCGGATGTCGTGACCGTCGGCCAGCACGCGGCCCCGGGAAGGATCGTAGAAGCGCGGGATCAGGTTGACCAGGCTGGTCTTGCCGCTGCCGGTCGGGCCGATCAGGGCGATCACCTGATTGGGCTCGGCCTCGAACGTGATCTCCGAGAGCGCGGCGCCGGCGCCGCGATAGCTGAACGAGACATCCTCGAACGTGATCCGGCCGGTGAGCGCGGGCAGCGCCGGGGCGTTGGGCCGGGTCTCGATCGCCAGCGGCGCGTCGAGCACCTCATAGATGCGGGTCGCGCCGGCCATGGCTTCGCTGGCGCTGCTGACCACGAAGCCCAGGTCCTGCACCGGCCCGCCCAGGAGCAGGAGATAGGCATTGAAGGCCACGATCTCGCCGAGCGTGAGCTCGAGCACTGCGCCGAACCAGAGCACAAGCGCCGTGCTGGCCACGATCAAGATGAAGAACGTGGGCATGTAGCGGCCCCACGTGCCGACCAGGGTGACGCGGGCGTCGTAGAGCTCGCGGTGCGGCTTGTCGAAGCGCGCCGCCTCGTCGCTCTCGCGGGCGAAGGCGCGCACGACCTGCACGCCCGTGGCGTACTCCTGCACGGCCGAAGAGACCGCGCCGAGCGCGTTGTCGATCCGCAGGAACATGGGCTCGGCGATCCGGCCCAGCCGGAGCGTCACAAAGGTCATGACGATCAGGGGCGCCAGGCCGATCGCCGTCAACAGCGGCGACTCGCGGGTGAGGAAGAACAGGATGCCGGCGAGCAACATGAGCACGTTGAGCAGATCGATCGCGCCCTGGCCGATGAAGCGCGACACGGCGCTGACGTCCTCGGTGCAGCGGCTCATCAGCTGGCCGGTCTGGGCCTGGTCGTGGTAGCCGAAGTGCAGGCGCTGGATCTTGTCGTACAGGGCGTTGCGCAGGTCGAAACCGGTCCGGTTGACCAGCCACTCGCCAAGATAGCGGCGGCCGAAGGCAAAGATCGCGCGCGCGAAGCCGATCGCCAGGATCGTCAGGGCAGCGCGTGTCAGGGCCTCGGGGTCGTTATTGCCGAGGCCCTCGTCGATGACAGAGCGGATAATGCCGGGCACCCACAGGCTTGCAAGGGTCAGCAGGGCCGTGCTCACGACGAGCGCGGCCACCTGTAGGCGATACGGGCGGAGCGGCCTGAAAAGGCGAAGTAGATTCACTTTTGTTCACCGGTGGGAACGCAGAAAGGTCAGTGTACCGCTCTCGACGGCATTCTTCAAGGATCCCCGAAGGGCCGGGCGAGTAGGGCGAGCGCCGGCGCGCTACACGCCAAAGGGTGATATCCGACAGTATCGAGGGACGGGCCGATCGTCTTACAATGCCCGGCATGACGGCCGTTTCTTCACTCCATGCCCTGGCCCCGCTCATCGCTCTGGTCTCGCAGCACGAAGACTGGATCCTGCGACGCGTCATCGACTATGCCAAGGTGCACGAGTACACGCGTTACACATCGACCCTGATCGAAGCCTGGCGCATTTCGATCCGGTCGCTCAGCGAAGCGATGGCCCAGGTGCTGGCGGCGCAGGAAGAGGTCTCGCCGCCCAGCCTCGACGACACGTTCAACGAGACGGTCATCGACCAGTTCAGCATCATCGAGGTCCGCAAGCATCGCGCGCGCGGCGTCACGCTGGGCATGTTTCTGGGGCTGGTCAAATACTACCGACGCGGGTACTACGACCTGGTGCGCGACCAGAAGTTCGCCGCCGCTCTCGAGCGCGAGTACCTCGACTTCCTCGAGCGCTTCTTCGACCGCTTCGAGATCGGCTACAGCGTCGAATGGAACACGCTCAACGCCGACCAGTCGGTGAGCGAGCTGCAGGACCAAAACCGCACGCTGACCAACGAAAAGAACAAGTACCTGACGATCTTCGAAAGCCTGTACGACCCGGTCATCCTGCTCGATCGCGCGAACCTGATCGAGAACGTCAACCAGGCGGCAGCCGAGCTGTTTCAGGCGCACAACCTGACCGGGCATCGTTACTACGATCAGCACCCCGCCCAACAGGCCTTCCCCTGGTTGGCCGACGAGATCGCGGCCTTCTCCGGCAGCAATGAGCAGGAGCTCGTGGTCGTCAAGAACCTGGAGACCGCTCAAGGTCAACGCCACTTCCAGGTCAAGATGAAACGGATGCAGGATGTCAGCGAGAAGTATTGGGGCACAGTCCTCATCCTCAACGATCTGACCGAACGCATCAAGAAGGAAGAGGCGCTGACGCTCAATCGCGCCATCCTGCGCTGGGTGAACACCCTGGTCGGGCTCAGTCAGCGCCTCGCCGGCGGCGCCGATACCGAGGACGTGTTGTTGGAGGCGATGAGCGCGCTGTATGAACTGACCGAGCCCGATGCGGCCGTGTTGGGGATGTGGGAGCCCGAGGCCGGGCACTTCCGGCTGAAGTATCGGGCCGGGGCCGGCGGGCTGGAGAAGAGCGAGCACACCTACATCCCGGCGCCGGGCGAACTCGATGCGCCGGCGGCCGAGCGCATTCCGGGGTTCGCCCAGGCGTTCGACCAGGTGCTGGCCCTCCCGCTCAAGACCAATGAGCAGCCCGTCGGCCGCCTGTGGGTCGGGCGGGCGCAGCCTCGGCCCTTCAGCGCCTCCGAGCGTGTCGTGCTCGAGAGCCTGGCGCACCAGATGCTGATCGCGATCGAACATGCGCGCCTGACCGAGCAAATCGAATCGGGCGCCGTGGTGGCCGAACGGGCCCGGCTGTCGCGCGAGATGCACGATGGGCTGGCCCAGATCCTGGGGTTCCTGAGCCTGCAGATGCAATCGCTCGAGTCGCTTGTCAGTCAGGGCAAGCTCGACGAGACCCAGGCCGAGCTCCGCCGCGCGCGCGAGCGGATCCGCGACGCCCAGGCCGAGGTGCGCGAGAACATCCTCAACCTGCGCACCGTGCTCTCGAAGAACGGCGAGGTCGTGCCGTTCTTGTGCGAGTACATCGCCCAGTTCGGTGAGCAGACGGGCATCCAGACCCACGTGCACTGTGCGGACAACCCGCGCACCAGTCTGTCGCCGGTCTGCGAGGTTCAGCTCGTGCGCATCATGCAGGAGGCGCTGGCCAACGTGCGTCAGCATGCCAACGCCAACAACGTGTGGGTCTCGCTACAAGACCAGGGCACGGGGTTCGAGGTCGAGATCCGCGATGATGGCGTGGGCTTCATCGAACCCTCGGCCGGGAAGCGCTTTGGGCTGAAGTCGATGCGCGAGCGCACCGAAAGCGTGCACGGCGAGTTGGTGATCGACTCGACCCCGGGCCTGGGCACGCGGATCCATCTGCGCGTCCCGCGCAGCGACACGTGAGGGCGAGCCCGCCATGAGCACACCGCTTCCCAAACAACTTCCCTTGCGGACGATCGTGGCCGACGATCATCGCCTCTTTCGCCAGGGCCTGATCTCGCTCATGAACACGCGCCCCGATCTGGTGACCGTGATCGGTGAGGCCGAGGACGGCGCCGGCGTGGTCGCGATGTGCGAACAACGCTGCCCCGACCTGGTGCTGCTGGATATCCTGATGCCCCAGGTCGACGGCCTGCAGGCGGCCCGCCGCATCCGCGAGCGCTGTCCGGACACGGCCATCATCATGCTGACCGCCTCCGAAACCGACGAGCACCTCGAGCAGGCCCTGCGCCTGGGCGTGGCCGGCTACCTGCCGAAGAGCCTGGATTCGAGCGAGCTCTTCGACCTCGTGCTGGGCATGACCCGCGGCGAGGTGGCCGTGACGCACGCCACGGCCACCCGCGTGATGCGCAGCCTCGGCCGCAACCGCCAACAGGATCCGCTCGACCAGATCACGGCGCGCGAGCTGGAGGTGCTCAAGCTGGCTGCCGCGGGCGAGAGCAACCCCCAGATCGCGACGCGTCTGCAGATCTCGGTCAACACGGTCAAGGCGCACGTCAAGAGCATCCTCGAAAAACTCAACCTGGAAAACCGCACGCAACTGGCGGCCTACGCCATGCGCCGCGGCCTGAGCGATCCGGCCTGAGTCACTCTGTCGGAGGAAGCCCGGGATAGCCCACCTGGGTAATGCACAAACTGTCGCGTGGCGGGATGCGGCCCGCAACCGGGGATGTTAATGTCTATGTGAAATCCAGCACAAAGACATTCTCAAAGACCCCGGATCCGCGATGATCGCCCAGACACCCTCGATCCTGCATCTCAGCCGCTTCTTCTTCGCCGCCAACGCCGCCGAACTGCAAAGCGCCTACGAAGGTCTGGCGTCCGACGGCGCGCCCCTCCCCATCGTCACGGATTGGCGGGAGGTGGCGTTCTCGTTCAACCGGCTGTTTGTCGGCCCGCGCGCCCTGCAGGCGCCGCCGTATGCGTCGTTGTACCTCGACGGCGATGACACGCGCCTGATGGGCGCCTCGACCAGCCGGATCCGCCAGCTGTACGCCATGCTGGGTCTGGCCTCGCCCTGGCAAGACCGCATCCCGGACGATCACCTGGCCCTCGAGCTCGATGCGCTCTGGCAGATCGAGCAGGCCCTGGCGACCGTCGCCTCACCGCAGCTGCACGACGCGCGCGATTACCTGATCGGGCGTCTGCGGGCCTGGGTGCCCGCCTTCGTCGGGCGCATTCAGGCAGCTCCCCAGGTTCATCCGGTCATCGTGGCCGTGGCCGACGCTCTGACGCGGGCGTTGAGCCGGGTCGACCCGATCACCGTTTGTTGATCTCGACAATTCATTGCTTCAGACAGTCAAGGAAAGGACGGCTTCAGATGCACGAATCGAAGTCATCGGGCGCCCAAAACATCGCGCTCGCGCTTGGCAACAACCTCTCGCGTCGCAGTTTCCTCAAGATCCTGATGATGACGGGGGCGGCCGCGGCGCTCCCCGGCACCGGGCTGCTGCGCTCGTTCTCGCAGGAGGGCCCGGTCTTTGGGCGCGCGACGTTCGCGGGGCCCGGCGCGTATCAAACGTTCCGCAACGCCTGCCCGCGCAACTGCTACGACACCTGCGGCATGGTCAGCTACGTCAAGGACGGCGTGCTCGAGTTCGTCGAGGGCGAGCCGACCTCGACTTACACCAACGGCGGCCTGTGCGTGAAGGGCTACGCCTATCCGCGCACGGTCTACAGCCCGGATCGGATCAAGTACCCGATGCGCCAGATCGGGCGCGGCTCGGGCAACTGGGAGCGCATCTCGTGGGAGGAGGCGCTGGACGCCATCTCCGGCAAGATCCTGGAGATCAAGGAGAAGGACGGCTCGCTCCTGGGCATGGCGCTGACCAAGTACTCGGGCAACTTCGGGATCACGCACTACGGCGTCGAGGGCATGCTGTCGTCGCTCGGTTACACCACGCGCTTCGTCGGCACGCCGTGCTGGCCGGCCGGCATCGACGCCCAGAACTACGACATGGGCAACATGTGGTGCAACGACCCGGAGGACATGGCCCAATCCAAATACATCATCGTTTGGGGCGCCAACCCCGCCTACTGCTCGGTGCACTCGCTCAAGTACATCTATGAGGCCAAGAAGCGCGGCGCCAAGGTCGTGGTGATCGACCCGGTGCTGACGCAGACCGCGGTCAAGGGCGACGAGTACTGGCAGATCAAGCCCGGCGCGGATGGCGCGCTGGCGCTGGCGATGGCGCGCCACCTGATCGACCAGGGCCTGGTCAGCCGCGAGTGGGTCGCGGCCAACGGCCTCGGCTACGACGAGTACGAGGCTTACATCAAGGCCAACGTCACGGTCGAATGGGGCGCCGAGCAGGCCGGGCTGCCGGTCGACGTGGTCAAACGCGTGGCCGAGGAATTCGCGGCCGCCGACCCGGCCACGATCTGGATCGGCTACGGCATGCAGCGCCACGTCAACGGCGGCGTCAACGTGCGCGCCATCGACGCGCTGGTCGCGATGACCGGCAACGTCGGCAAACCCGGCGGCGGCGCGCGCTACGGCCACCTGTTCACCTGGGGCTTCAACTACAACGCCATGGTCCAGGCCGCGCCCGAGGGCTCGGTCGGCTACACCGGCGCGACCGGCCCGAAGGGTGAGTTCGACACCGGCCAGGGCGCCGATGCGGCCGCGACCTACACTGACCGCACCTTCAACATCAACAAGATCGGCCAGGAGATCCTGGATGCGCAGGACCCGCCGGTGCGGCTGCTGTGGATCGCCAACAAGAACGTCGTCAGCCAGGACTTCGACAAGAACAAGATCGTCAAGGCCTTCGAGAAGGTCGAGATGATCGTGGCCGTCGATCTGTTCTTCAACCCGACCGTCGAGCAGGCCGACATCGTCCTGCCGACCGTCACGCCGTTCGAAGATTGGACAGTCAACGTCTCCTACTGGCACTACTGGCTGCACCTGAACGAGCAGGCCATCAAGCCGCTGTTCGAGACCAAGTCGGATATCGAGATCGCCTCGGCGCTCTCGGCCGTGCTCAACGCCAAACAGCCCGGCTCGTGCACGTTCCCGCAGAACATCGACGCCAAGGAGATGATGATCAAGGAGTTCAACGACGGGATCTATCAACTCTTTGGCATCACCTCCTGGGAGGATCTGCGCAAGGGCGCGGCCAAGGCCAAGCTGCCCTCGTCGGCCTCGTGGTCCGACTTGAAGTTCGCGACGCCCTCGGGCAAGTACGAATTCAAGTCTGAGATCGCGCAGACCAACGGCCACACCGCGCTGCCCGAGTACAAGGCCGGGCGCGAGGCCTACGCGCCGTTGCGGCTGCTCACGCCGCACGCCAAGCACGGCCTGCACTCGCAGTTCCAGAACCTCGACTGGATGCACGACCTCAACCCCGAGCCGTTGGTCTATGTCCACCCGAAGACGGCCGGCGCCAAGGGCATCGGCGACGGCGACACCGTGCGGGTCTTCAACCCGACCGGCGAGATCAGGCTCAAGGCCCAGCTGACCAACAACGTCCCGGCCGACACGCTGTTGATGTACGAGGCCTGGTTCGGCGCCAAGAACGGCTTCAACGTCAACCTGCTGGTCGACGACGTCTCGTCGGACATGGGCGCCTACAAGACCGGCTCGCCGGGTGTGGCGATCCACGACCAGTTCGCGGACATCGAGAAAGTCGCGGCGTAGGAGAACACGACATGAGCAAACGTTACGCCTTTCACGTCAACATGGCGCTTTGCATCGGGTGCGACACCTGCGCCATGGCGTGCAAAAACCAGTATCACCAGGAAGCCGGGATCGTCTGGCGCAAGGTCTATCCGGTCAGCGAGGCGATCTACCCGCACCGCGACCGGGCGTGGATGTCGCTGGCCTGCAACCACTGCGACAACCCGCCCTGTCTCGAGGGCTGCCCGGCCAGCGCTTACACCAAGCGCGACGACGGCGTCGTGGTGCACCACCCCGACCTGTGCATCGGCTGCCAGCAGTGTCTGCACACCTGCCCGTTCGGCGTGCCGCAATACAACCCGCACACCAAGAAGGCCGAGAAGTGCTCGCTGTGCTGGGAGCGTCTCGACGCCGGGCTGCAACCGGCCTGTGTGCAGGGCTGCCCGACCGGCGCGTTGACCCTGGTCGACCTCGAGACCTTCGACGACCCGAGCGCGATCCAGTTCCCGCCCGGCTTCCCGCATCTCCCGGAGGTCGGCCCGTCGACGCGTTTCACCCTGCCTGAGCAACCCAAGATCGTGCGGAGGGAGTCGTGATGGAAACCCTGTCCTTGCCCCTGATTCTTTTCACGCTGCTGACCCAGGCCGCGGTCGGCGTGGCCGTGCTGGCTGCCGTCCGACAATGGCAGACGGCGGACGGGCCGCAGCGCCCGACAGCCGAGTGGGGCACGATCGCCGGTCTGCTCGTCGCGGGCGTGTTGGCGTCGTTCTTCCACCTCGGGCACCCCGAACTGGTCTGGCGCATCCTGACCAACGTCGGGTCCGCCTGGCTGAGCCGCGAGATCCTGGCCTTCATCGTCTTCGGCGCGCTTGTCGCGTTGGCGCTGTGGTCGGCCCTGCGCGGTCCGGTCAGCGGCTGGCTGTTGAAGAGCGTGGCCGTGGTGGGCGTCGTGGCGCTGGCCATGATGGGCATGACCTACGCCCCGACCGGCCAGCCTGCGATCAACAACATCTGGCCGTTCGTGTTCTTCATGCTCACGGCCGCGACCGTGGGAAGTGCTGTGGCCAGTTTCTTCACGCCCGCAAAGCATCAAGGTTTGCTGACCTGGGTCTTTTCGACAGGCGCCCTGATCAGCCTTGTGATCTACCTGGCTGTGCCGTGCGTGTGGCTCTCGGGCGACGCCGTGGTCGCCGCCACGGGCCGGGCGTTCTTGAGTTCGCCCCTGTACTGGCTGTATATCGTCATCGGCCTGGTCGTGCCCCTGATCGCCGTCGCGCGCACCCGCCGCATCCCGGGTTGGCTGCCGGTGCTGGTGCTCTTCGGCGAGTTCTTCGGACGCGCCGCCTTCTTCATGCTGATGCTGACCTCGGGCAGCAACATCGGCAACCTGTACTGAGCCTCTTCCCGGCGCGGAGCGGGCGACTTTGCGTCGTTTGCTCCGCGCCGGCGCCTGTTTCGGGGATGCCAAAGATCAAGCGCGCGGGTGACATTCAGGCATTCCCGACTCCCCGTCGATCCCCTACGATGGCCCTGAATATGAGCATCCTGACCGACCAACTCGCCGATCTCCTCAAGCAGACGACCGAGCTGCACCGCCATCTCTGCCCGCGCCAGGTGCTGGGCGTGCGCATGGGGCTGCTGGGCGGCCAGGCCCTGGGGCTCGTGGTGCCCCAGCCGTTCGAGAGCAAGCGGCTGCTGACCATCGTCGAGACCGACGGCTGCTTCGCCGATGGCGTGTCGGTCGCGGCCAACTGCTGGACGGGGCGACGGACACTACGCGTCGAGGACTACGGCAAGGTCGCTGCGACCTTCATCGACACGTTCACGGGCCAGGCGGTGCGCGTCCACCCGCACCCCGAGGCGCGGGTGCGGGCGCGCGCCCTGGCGACCGAGGCGCGCAGCCGCTGGGAGGCCCAACTGCTGGGCTACCAGCGGTTGGCGGATGAAGACCTGTTGGTCGTCACACCGGTCTCCCTGACGCTTTCGCTCGAGAAGCTCGTCAGCCGAGCCGGTTACCGCGTGACCTGCGAACGCTGCGGCGAAGAGATCATCAACGAGCGCGAGGTGCAGGCCGGCGGCCTGACGCTCTGCCGTTCATGCGCGGGCGCCGCATACTATCGACCGGCGTGCGAGCGCGAGAAGGCGCTTGTGGATGAAGGACGAATGGAAAGCGACGAAGGTTGATCAACTTTCGTCGCCTGTATGACTGACCGGCACCCAGCCGGTGCGGCCATCGGCGGCGCGGCAGAGGTGCCAGCCCCCGGCGGTCTCGAGAAGTTCCACTTTTTCACCAACGAGGACCGTGAGCTCGCGAGCATCGTAGTCGCGATGCGCGCGGGCGGCGCCGACGTGCATCGGGCCGGGCGCTTCGACGACATCGGCCGGGAGCCAGCCCTCACGGCCATCGGGCGCGATCGCCCATAGCCAGACCCAATCGGCGTTTCCCTCCCAGGCGTCGACCCTGCCGGTGAGCGTGAGCACTTCACCGGGCTTGCAGCGGATCGGATCGGCGTACTGGGTTGTGTAAGCGCGCGTGATCGTCAGGGTGGTCATAGGGATTGCCGCTAACTAGATCTCGGCTTCCGCCGAGATGGCGCTCTACCCGTGAACCTCAATCCGAGTGCAGGCCGACGTGGTTGCCCTCGCTATCGACGATGACGGCGATGCGCCCAAACGGATACGGCGGCGTGGGCGGCAACACGATCGATCCGCCGGCCTGCATGGCGCGATCGGCCGCACCCTCGAGATCGCCGTTGGCGTTGAGATAGATCAAGGCGCCGTTGCCGGGCGCAAAGCCTTTGCGTAACACAAGCGCGCCGCCGACGCCGGGCTCCTCGAAGGGCAGGATGCCGTTCGGCTCGCCGTCGACGACTTCGTGCCGGATCGTACCGCCCAGGAGCTGCTCGTAGAAGGCGGTCGCGCGGGCCATATCGACCACGGGCAGTTCAAACCAGTTCAGGGTGTTCTTCATCTTGCTGTGTCCTTTCGTGAGTAACCGATGGACACAGCGTAACTGAGGCGTGTGACAGCCCTATGGCAACAGCGAGAAGCCCGGAGCGTGGGTGGTTGCACGTCACTGCGATGACGCGCAACCACCCACGCTCCGGGCTTTCGACTACAGCGAGACGCCGTAGGCCTCGGTGAAGGCCTCCTGGGCGTACGACACCGACGCGTACCCGAAGCCCTTGTCGCCCCAGGCCTGCGTGCCCCAGCTGTTGCGCACGATGAAGCGATCGGCCGTGTAGCCGACGAGCGCGACCGCATGGCCGCCGCGGGTCGTCAGCGGCTGATAGGTGTCGAGGTTGCCGGCCGACGCCCGTGCGCCATCCCAGGTCGCATCGACGTTCAGACGGGTCAGGATCGGGCCGTTGTTAGCCAGCCAGATGCGCCACTGCGTGAGATCGCGCCCGAGATTGAAGTAGCTGGCGATCCGCAGCTGGGCGGCGATGGCGTAGAAGGCGTCGGCGCTGCCCGCGTACAGCCGGCGCGACCTGAACGGCAGGGTCTTGTCGAGCACGACCCCGTACTTGCGGGCGATGTCGAGCGCGGCCTTCAGGCTGGTGCCGTCGCTCTCGATGAACGTGGTCGGCCGGTTGATGAAGACGTCGGTCTCCTTGGCCGCCATCCAGATGAAACGCACCGAGAGCTTATCGGCCTTGCCGACCGCGCCGGTCTTGACGAAGTGCCAGCGCAGCACCGAATCAGCTGTCGCCCAGCCGACGCAAGAACCGGTCGCGCCCTGGTCGCCGATCGACCACCATGGCTCGCGCAGATCGACGCTGGCCGGGAGCGGGCCGGAGGCGGCCAGCACATCGGCGGCGCGGGCAGTGGCAAAGGTCCAGTCTTGCGCGATATCGGTCGACGGCAGACAGTTGAGGATGCGTTTGGGGTGCGGGCGTCGCGGTGCCATGGGGATCTCTCCAGTGGCCCGACGGACACGCTCTGCCGGGCCGATGTGTGTCTGACTTAACGCACACCCGCCCGGCCTTACGTCATCCTGATCCGTAACGCGATGAGAGCACCCGCGCTATCGCGCACAACCGCTCGCGCAACGCCTGCGGTTCGAGCACCTCGGCCTGGTCGCCCCAGCTCAACACCCAGCCGGTCAGGTCGTCGACGCCGCGGACGCGTAGGGTCATCACCAGATGATCGGACTCGACATGATCGGCGACCCAGAAGAACGGCCGAGACTCCTGGGCGTAGCGCGCGACGGCCGGCGCGAAGCGCACGCGCACGACAAGGCGCCGATCGTCGGGTTGAGCCTGCGCCACGCGAAAACGCTTTGGGCGGTTGAAGGTGTGCGCCAGCACGGTGAGCGCCTCGATCCGCTCGAGCCGAAAGTGGCGCAGGTCGCGCCGGGCGTGGTCGAGCGCCACCAGATACCAGGATCCGCCGACGTTGGCCAGGCTATACGGGTCGGCCTCGCGCCATGCGCCGGGCTGGCTGCTTCGCGACTGGCGCGCGAAGTAGCGGAAACGCACGCGATGACGGCCGATGATCGCGCGCCGCAGCACACGTAGTCGATCGTGAAGGGGCTGACGCTGATCGTCATCGTCCGGGCCCTCATGGGTAATGAAGCGGATGTTCTCGCGCAGGTACTCGACTTCGGCGCGCACCCCTGACGGCAGCACGGCTTCGATCTTGGCTCCGGCGGCCTGCGCCGCAGACTTGAAGTGGGCGTCGAAGCTCTGGGCCATGACGTCGGCGCCAAGCAGGAGCAGCGTGGCCTCGTCGGGCGTGAAGCGCAGCGGCGGCAGGAAGTAATCCGGATCCAGCTCGTACCCGCGCCCGGGCGTGCTGATGAGCGGCACACCGGCCTCGCCAAGCGCGTCGAGGTCGCGGTAGATCGTGCGTTTGCTTGTCTCAAAACGCGCGGCGAGCGTCGCCGCGGTGCGCGGGCCGCCGCGTTGCAGCTCGAGGATCAGGGCGAGAAGGCGATCGGTGCGATTCATTTTATTGCTGATCTGGGATTGCTGATTGCTGATCGGCCGGACGCGGCGGGCCGAACTCGGTAACATAGGCGTGCAGGGCCGCGGCGGCCTCGAGGCAGAGCCAGGCGCGGCGATCGAGCGCCTCGCGCTGCTTCTCGATCATGGCCACGGCCTGTTGCGGCTGGCCGGCCTCGAGCTCGTCGAGGACAGCGCGGACCGAGGCGAAGTCGTGACCGGCCCGACGCAGCAGAACGAGGACGCGCAGGCGGCGGAGTTGGTGGGTATCGTAGACACGGTACCGGCTGCCGGGTTCGCGGTCGGGCTGAAGCAGCCCCAGCTGTTCCCAGAAGCGCAGCGCCGAGACCCGCTCGTTCACGAGGCGGGCGGCTGCGCCGACCCGTAACCGCGTGGGTCGACGCCAGACGTCATCCTCGGGCAAAAGGGCCGCGAGGGACCGGAGGGCGGCCAGGGTCTGCTTGAGCCGATGACGCAGTCGGTCGAGCTCGGCGTGCTGCTCGTCGATGACGGCCAACCCCTCAGCCAGGCGCCCCTGATGAACAGCCCGCAACAGCCTCAGGGCCCGTCCGCCGCCATAGGCACGCATGAGCAGCCGGGCGACACGGACGGCGGCGAGGTGCTGCGGGGTGTAGTGGCGATAACCGGAGGGTCGTCGGGCGACGCGCGGCAGGAGCCCCTGAGCCTCGTAATTGCGGACCTGCTGAACGCTGATGCCCGCTGCCCGAGCCAGGTCCTTGGTGCGGATCGACGCCATGGGAGACTATCACCTGAAAGTCTCAAGTTGATGTAGAGACTTCGAACTCAAATCCCGGCCTTTTGCGGATATACGTGCCCAGAAACTCGCTCGACTTGCTTCCGAATTCTACAATGGGAAAGATCGCGTGACGGCTCAGCCGCCGGGCGGTCAGGCGATGAGGGTTCGGCCGAGGCGGAGCTTCGGCCGAACCCTCATCGCCTGATCGCCCGGATACTCAGGAGAACCCGGATGGAACAACCCCATATCGAAGTGCGCGGTGCGCGCGAAAACAACCTGCAGAACGTGTCGCTCGACATCCCAAAGCGCAAGGTGACGGTCTTCACGGGGGTGTCGGGCTCGGGGAAATCGTCGCTGGTGTTCGACACGATCGCGGCGGAGGCCCAGCGACAGCTCAACGAGACCTTCACGGCCTTCGTCCAGGGCTATCTGCCGCACTACGGCCAACCCGAGGTGGATCATATCGATTACCTGAACGCCCCGATCATCATCGATCAGAAGCGGGTCGGGGGCGGCTCGCGCTCGACGGTCGGCACCTACACCGACATCGCCGCCGTGCTGCGGTTGTTCTTCTCGCGCGTCGGGCAGCCGACGGTCGGCCCGGCCTTCATGTTCTCGTTCAACACACCGCAGGGGATGTGCCCCGAGTGCGAGGGGATCGGGCGCACGATCCAGCTCGACCTCGATCGCTTCCTGGATCGGTCGAAGTCGTTGAACGACGGCGCCGTTCAGCACCCCGACTTCAAAGTCGGGAGCTGGATCTGGAAGTCGTACGCCAGGTCAGGGCTGTTCGACAACGACAAACCGATCGTCGACTACAGCCCCGACGAGCTGCAGAAGCTGCTCCACGGCGCCGACCTGAAGGTGTCGTTCGGCGAGTTCAACCTCACCTACGAGGGGCTGGTCGAGCGGTTCACGCGCAGTTACATCAAGAAAGACTCTGCGACGATGTCGGACCGCAACCGCGCGGTGTTCGAGCGGTTCACGACGACCCGGGTCTGCCCGGTCTGCCATGGGGCGCGACTCAACGAGGCTGTGCTGAACTGCCGCATCGCCGGGCGCAACATCGCCGAGTTGGCCGACCTGGAGGCCACCGAGCTGATCGAGGTGCTCAGGGGCTATACCGACCCCGTCGCCGCCCGGCTCGCGGGCAAGCTGGTCGAGCGGCTGCAGCACCTGGTTGATATCGGGCTGGGATACCTCAGCCTGAGCCGCGAGACGGCCACGCTCTCGGGCGGCGAGTCGCAACGGATCAAGATGATCCGGCATTTGGGCAATGGGTTGACCGAGATGCTCTACGTCCTCGACGAGCCGAGCGTCGGGCTGCACGCCCGCGACGTCGGCCGGCTGACCGGTTTGCTGCAGAAGCTGCGCGACAAGGGCAACACCGTGCTGGTGGTCGAGCATGACCCCGACGTGATCGCGATCGCCGACCACGTGGTCGATCTTGGGCCGGCGGCCGGCGCGCACGGTGGGCATGTGGTCTTCGAGGGCCCGTACGAGGCGCTACTCGGCGCCGACACACTGACTGGCCGGCACCTCAAGCAGCACCTGCCGCTCAAGGCCGTCGTGCGCGAGCCGGGTGGCTATCTGCCGATCCGCGGGGCGACGCTGCACAACCTGAAGAACGTCTCGGTCGACATCCCGACCGGGGTGATGACGGTGATCACGGGCGTGGCCGGATCGGGCAAGAGCACGTTGATCAACGACGTCTTTCTCGAGCAACACCCGGATGCCGTGGTGATCGATCAATCGCGCGTGGTCGCCAACAGCCGCTCGGCGCCCGTGACGTACACGGGCATCATGGACGAGATCCGCAAGGCCTTCGCCAAGGCCAACGACGTGAGCGCCTCGCTGTTCAGCTTCAACTCGGAGGGCAGTTGCCCGAGCTGCAACGGGCTGGGTGTGACCTATGCCGATCTGGCATTCATGGAGGGGTTCACGTCGACGTGCGAGCTGTGCGAGGGCAAGCGCTTCAAAGCCGAGGTGTTGACGTACACGTTACGCGGCAAGACGATCAGCGATGTGCTCGAGATGACGGCCGAGGAGGCGCTCGACTACTTCACCGAGAAGAAGATCCGACCGGTGCTCAAGGCCATGAACGACGTCGGGCTCGGCTATCTCAAGCTCGGGCAGCCGCTCAGCACGGTCTCGGGAGGCGAGGGGCAGCGTCTCAAGCTGGCCACCGAGCTGCACGAGCGCGGGAGCGTCTATGTGCTGGACGAGCCGACGACCGGCCTGCACCTGTCGGACATCGGCCAGCTGATGAACATCCTCAACCGGTTGGTCGATGCGGGCAACACCGTGATCCTGATCGAGCACCACCTCGACGTGATCCGCCAGGCGGATTGGATCATTGACCTTGGTCCGGAGGGCGGTAGCGGCGGCGGCGAGGTGCTCTTCGCGGGTCCGCCGGCCGCGCTGAAGGATTGCACGCGCAGTATCACGGCGCGTTTCATTTGAGGCGCGGGGCGGAGCGGGACGAGCGTCCTGTTCGCCTGCTGGCATCACCCATCGGAGCCACGCGAGGCCGCGCCGAGCGCGGCCGAGCGGCGCTCGATATGGGTGCGTTCGATCTGGTTGTGGGTCAGCGCGAGCGCCCGGGCGTAGGCGACGCGGGCCTGCTCGTTCTGTTCAAGCCTCCGGAACATGTCGGCGCGGGCAAGCTGGAACGGGGCGAAATCGCCGAGTTCGTCTGCGAGCAGGTCGCTCAGGCGCAGGCCGATGCCTGGGCCGAAGGCGAACGAAGCCGCCACGGCCTGGTTGAGACGGACGACCGGCGTGTCGGTGAAGCGTCGCAGCTGACCATAGAGCAGGACGATCTGGCGCCAATCGGTATCGGCGGCGCCGGCGGCGCGGGCGTGCAGGGCGCTGATCGCGGCCTGGATCTGGTAAGGGCCGGGCTGACGCAACTGCAGCGCTGCGTCGACCAGCGCCAGGCCCTCTGCGATCGCGCGGCGGTCCCACAGGCCGCGATCCTGTTCCTCCAGAACGACCAACTCACCCTGCGAGCCGATACGCGCCGCGCGCCGCGAGTGATGCAGCAACATCAGCGCCAGCAGCCCGAGCACCTCGGCCTGCTGCGTCGACGGCACATCGGTTGACGTCTGGCGGATGAGCAGGGCCAAGACGCGGGTCAGGCGGATCGCGTCGTCGCACAGCGCATGCCGGATCAGGGCATCGCCCGAGGTCGCGGCGTAGCCTTCGGTGAAGATCAGATACAGCGCTGCGAGCACGGCCTCGAGACGATCGGCAAGGAGGTGCGCGGGCGGCACGGTGTACGGGATTCCGGCGGCCTTGATCTTGCGCTTGGCGCGGACGAGGCGCTGCGCCAGGGTCGGCACCGGCAGGAGAAACGCGGCAGCGATCTCCTCGGTGCTCAGGCCGCCGAGGGTGTGCAGGGTCAGCGCGACCTGGCCTTCGAGGGGGAGCGCCGGGTGGCAGCAGGTGAAGATCAGCTTGAGACGCTCATCCGGGATCTCGCCGACCGCGTCTTCGTCGTCAAAAGTTGAGATCGCCTCGAGCGCTTCCGGCTCGAGTGGAGAGGCTTTGGCCCGGCGGAGACGGTCGAGCGCCTTGCGCCGCGCGGTCGTCGTCAACCAGGCGCCCGGCCGATCGGGCACGCCCTGGCGATCCCAGTGCACGAGCGCGGCGACGAACGCATCCTGCACGGCCTCCTCGGCCAGGTCGATGTCGCCGAGCCAGCCGATGAGCGTGGCCAGGATCTGTCCGTACTCCTGGCGATGCGCGCGCTCGACGGCAGCGGTCACTGAGGCGCTCATATCCGATCGAGTATAACGAAATCGCGTGCCAAACGAACCGCGAAGACGCCAAGGGCGCGCAGGAACGGAGCTTTCTGTTCCTTGGCGTCCTTGGCGTCTTCGCGGTTCGTTACAGCGGCGTTCCCTGACGTCGTGGCGATCAGACGCGGTTCTCGGCCTCGCGCTTGAGGTCGGCAAAGTACTGCTCGAAGGTCTGGCGAAAGTCCGGCAGCGAACCCGCGATCATGGGCAGCATGATGCCGCTGTAGACTTCGGACATGGTGAAGGTCGTGGCGCCGTCGGTTGCCGGCGCGAGCGTGAAGGTGCGCACGCCCGTGAACATCGGCGCGGCGCCGTCGCGCCAGACCATGGAGCGGTTGGGCACGACATCCGTGACCCTGAGGTTGAAGATCCTGTCGGCCGCGATCTTGGCCTTGAGCGCGATCTTCTCGCCCGCCGCGATCCGGCCATCGATGCGCGTGACCGTCGAATTCCAGCGGGGAAAATCGGCGGCGTTCGTGAGGAGAGCCCAGATCCGCTCCGGCGTTACCCGGATGTCGCCGCTGATCGCGTACTCCATTCGAAACGTTTGCTTTGTGACAGACGCAGTCGCCATACCGTAGCTCCTAGCGCGCGCGGACGCGGTTGTTCTTCGGGTTATGCTCGAGCTCGACCAGGCCGAGCTTCTCGAGCAGCGGCGGCACGTACATGCCAAACCGGCCGCGATAGCCTTTGCGCAGGCCGTACCAGCCGCCGACGGGGTTCTTGGGCGAACGGCCCCAGGCCTCGACAGTGCCGTCGGCGGCCGGCTTCTGCTCATCGGCCGCGCCGAGCGGCATCCAGTCGCCGTGCTTCTTGAGCATGGCGTGCAGATCCTCGATGCAGCTCAGGCGGTAGCGCAGCTCGGTGCTGCCGACCTTGCAGACCAGCGCCGGCGGATCGAGCGCTTCGTCGCGGAACATGACGTACTCGGAGCCGCCGTTGGCGGTCGTCAGCTTCCAGGGGTTGTCGCGTGTGCCGGGTTCGCCCTTTGTTGCGGCCACCCTCGGCGTGGCGGCCTTCGGCGCAAGCTTGCCGGCTTTTGCAGCTGTGGCTTTCACTGGCTTAACCGTCGGCTTGGGCTTGGTGGGTTTGGCGATCTTCGGGGCGGGCTTGGTCGGCATGAAGAATCTCCTGGAAGTAAGGTGAACCGGGCCCTCGATCAGGACCCTGCGCTTTCAAAGGCTGTCGTGATCCAGCCGATCATCTCGTTGTCGACCTCGTCCTTCTTGGTCAAGAACACCTTGTACTGGCACATCCCACCGGCGGGCTGGGCGATCAGGCGCTCGGTTGCCGCGACGCCCTTCATGTTCAGGCCGAGCTCGACCCGGCCCTTTGTGCCGGGGCCAAGCATGGCGAACTGCTTCTTGCGCCGCAGGCTGACGTAGCCCTTCTTGGGCGCGATCTCGAACGCGCCGAGTTTCTCGATCGCGCCCATGACGGCTTCGTGGATCGGTCGTAGCTCGGCCTTGGCGCCGCTGTAGATCTCGTCGAGCACATCGCCGCCGGAGGGGGCCGGGCCGGCGGCGTCTTTCAGATACTCCGCAGCGATCAGGTTGGCATCGCCATGGCCCATCCCAAGCTCGCGCTTGAGCAAGTCGCGGATCTCGCCGTGTTTGCCGAGGCCGCTCTTGCGGACAAACGCCTGGAGTTGGGCCAGGGTCTTGCCCGAACGCTTCTGGATATTCTCGAGCTGGCTGGCGATCGCTTTGTCGATGTCGGTCATGGGTTCACCTTGAGCTTTCGCGAGGATGCTCGTGATTTGGGCGCCTTGGGCGGCAACGCGCGCACGTCGCTGAACGTCGCCGCGAAGAACGCCGTCAGCCGTTGCTCGTCATCTGCGATGGACTCCGGGATGAGCCACCAGTCCTTCAGACCCTTGCCCGTGCCCATCGGATCGAAGCGCGCGGCCCCGGCGAGCTCCGGGAACCTGTCCTTGAGCTCGCCGGGAAGGCGCATGATGGCGTTCTCGTTGTGCAGGCCGACGAAGAAATGCCCGTTGACGAAGCAGGCCGGGTAGCCAAACATCTTGCGCGGTTTCGCCTCGGGGTGAACGGGCAGCGCGGCGTTGAAGCGCTCGACCAGATCGGCCGGCGGCTTGCGCCACTCCATCTTGCCCGGACGGCGGACAGCGGTGGTCGAACGCGATGTGGGCATGGCGTCAGGGTGAGCGGGGCGAACGTTGATCGACGCGATGAACGCCCGCCCCGTTCCGACAAGGATCAGCCGCCCTGGCTGAAGTCGACGATCGGCCGCACTTCGACGGAACCGACGCGGGCGCCGGGGCATTTGGCCGCCCACTCGATAGCCTGGTCGAGGCTTTCGCAGTTGAGCAGGTAGAAGCCGCCCAGTTGCTCCTTCGTCTCGGCGAAGGGCCCATGCGTACTGACGGGCTTGCCCTCGCGCACGCGCACCGTGGTCGCGGTCGAGGTGGGGTGGAGGGCCTCGCCGGCGGTGCTGATCCCGGCCTCTCGGATAGCCTTGTCGTAGGCGAACCATTCGCCCATCCAGGCGTCCATCTCAGCTTTCGACATGTTGGCGTCCATCGCTTCGTCACCGTACAGCAGCATGAGGTATTGCATGACGTCGTCTCCTTGTGTGTGCGCGGACCGGTTGTCCCGCTTACCGTACCGACGTATGAGGCCGCTCGATTTCGACATCTTCAGAGGCTGAGTTTTGTCCACCGATCAGCCCTACCGGGCGAGGAAATGAGCGAAGACGGGGCGTGCCGGGGGTCGGGGCAGAGCCCCGACCCCCGGCACGCCCCGTCTTCGCCCCGAATTACGCCAGAGTGTATCTGATTTCGAGCGCGGAAAACAAGCGGGGATTCTTGACTAGATCTCGAGGCCCTTGTACTGGCTGAGGTGGAGCTGGTAGTAGAAGCCGCGTTTCGCCATCAAGGCGTCGTGCGTGCCCTGCTCGATGATCCGGCCGTGGTCGATGACGACGACGTTGTCGGCGTCGCGGATGGTGCTCAGGCGATGCGCGATGACGAAGCTCGTGCGCCCTTCCATCAGCCGCAGAAGGCTGCGCTGGATCCGCGCCTCGGTGCGCGTGTCGACGCTCGAGGTGGCCTCGTCGAGGATCAGGATGGCCGGGTCTGCCAGGATCGCGCGCGCGATCGCCAGCAACTGGCGCTGGCCCTGGCTCAGGTTGGCCGCGCGCTCGGTCAGCACCGTGTGATAGCCGTGCGGAAGCTGATGGATGAAGTGATCGGCGTCGGCCAGCTCGGCGGCGCGCATAACCTCGGCATCGGTGGCCTCGAGCCTGCCGTAGCGGATATTCTCGAGCACGGTATCGGCGAACATGAACGTGTCTTGCAGCACGATCCCCAGGTGACGACGGAGATCGGCCTTGCGGATCTCGCGCAGGTCGCGGCCGTCGAGCAGGATCCGGCCACCCTGGATCTCGTAGAAGCGCGTGAGCAAATTAATCACCGTGGTCTTGCCGGCGCCGGTCGGGCCGACCAAAGCCACGACCTGGCCGGGCTGCGCCTCGAGCGTCATGTGCGCGAGCACCGGTCGATCGGCGTGATAGCCGAAGCTCACATCCTGGAACTCGACATGGCCCCGGACGGCGCCGAGCGGCGCGGCGTCGGCGGGGTCGGGCGTCTCGGGCGCCGTGTCGATGATCTCGAACACGCGCTCGGCCCCGGCCAGCGCGGCCTGGATCGAGTTGTACAGCGTGGCCAGCTGGCGCAGCGGCTGGATGAAGGCCTGGCCGTAAGCGATGAAGGTCGCGATCAGGCCGACCGTGACCAGGTCTTGCAGCGCCAGCCAGCCGCCCAGGCTGGCCAGGACGATAACGAAGAAGTTGCCGAGGACGTTGGTCAGCGGCATGAGCATCAGGGCATAGGTATTGGCCGAGACCGCGGCGTTGTAAACCGTCTGGTTATGCGCCCGGAATTCGCTGATGGCGGCGTCGCTGCGCTGAAAGGCCTTGACGACCTTCTGGCCGCTGAGCGTCTCCTCCATCACGGCATTCAGACCGCCCAGTTCCTTCTGCAGCACGCGAAAACCGCGTCGCGTATAGCGCGCGACGAAATCCGCGAACCAGAACATGATCGGCACGACGAGCACGGTCGCCAACGCCAGCCAGGGATCGAGCACGAACATCGTGACCAGGATGCCGACCATGGTCAGCACGCTGGCGACGAGCGCGATCACGTTTTGCGACACAGCCTGATTGATGGCGTCGATGTCGTTGGTCAGTCGGCTCATCAACTCGCCGGCCGGCTGCGCGTCGAAGAAGCCGATCGACAACGCCTGCAGATGCGCGAACAGATCCTGTCGGAGGTCGCGGAGCGCGCGCTGCGAGATGCGCGCCATGACCCAGGACGAGATCGCCTGCAGGATGTTGTACCCCACATACACGCCGAGCATCTGCAGGGCCGTGCGCAGCAGCCCTGCCGCGTCGGCGCTCGCGATGTCGACGTCGATGGCCCGGCCAAGCAGATAGGGCCCAAACAGCCCGAGCCCTGTGGTGATCAGCACAAGGACGAGCACGACCACCAGGATCAGAGCATACGGGCGCAGATAAGGTAGCAGGCGGCGCAGCGCGCGGTTCGGATCGCCGGCGTTCTCGAACTTGCCCGGCTGAGCCGGCGCCGGGCCGATGTTGGGCCGCGGCGCCCGGGCGCGGGCCGCTGTCATGAGCGGCCTCCGTCCTCAGCGTCCAGCACCTCACGCACGCCGGCGCCCAGCTGCGACTCATAGATCTCCTGATAGATCGGGCTGCGCTCGAGCAAATCGGCGTGCGATCCCTGCGCGGCAAGGCGGCCCCTGTCGAGCACCACGATCTGATCCGCGGATAGGGCCGAGCTGATGCGCTGGGCGACGATGAGGGTTGTGCGCCCGACGCGCCTCTCGCGCAATGCGGCCTGGATGCGGCCCTCGGTCTCGACATCGACGGCGCTTGTGCTGTCGTCGAGGATCAGGATGGCCGGGTCGGCCAGGAAGGCCCTGGCGATGGCGATGCGTTGCTTCTGCCCGCCCGAAAGATTGACCCCACGCTCGGCCACCGAGGTGTCGTATCCGGCGGGGAGCCCGAGGATGAAGTCGTGAGCCTGAGCGGCGCGCGCCGCCGCCTCGACCTCGGCATCGGATGCCATGGGCCGGGCGAAGCGGATGTTGTCGCGCACCGTGCCAGTGAAGAGGATGGCCTCCTGCGGAACCAAAGCGACGTGAGCGACGAGCGCGGCCTGGCGCACGTCGCGGACGTCGACGCCATCGACCGACACGCTCCCGGCCGTGACATCGTAAAAGCGCGGGATCAGGTTGATGAGCGACGTCTTGCCGGCGCCTGTCGCGCCCAGGATCGCCAGGGTCTGACCCGGAACGACGTCGAGCGAGATGTCGCTGAGCACATCCTGTTCATCGACGTCGGCGTCGGCCGACCGATAGCGGAAGGCCACGCTCGAAAACGTCACACGCCCACGGACCGGCTCGGGCAGGTCGCCGGCGCCTGGTCGATCCTGCACCTCCGGAATGTGGTCGAGCACCTCATTGATGCGCCGGGCTGAGGCGATGCCGTTGGCCCAGGTGTTGGCCAGCAACCCGGTGAGGATGAGCGGGTTGAGCGTATTGAGCAGGTAGTTATAGAAGGCCATGATCTGGCCGACCGTCAACTCACCCGTGATCCCGCGCAGACCGCCGAAGTAAACCACGACCACCATACCGATATTGACGAACAGCGTAAGCACCGGCGGCAACATCGACAGGAACTGCATCACCTCGACGTTGCGTTGCGTGTAATCCGCATTGGCAGCCGCAAAACGACGGCTCTCGTGCGCATCACGGACAAAGGCCTTGACCAGACGCGCGCCGGCCAGGTTCTCCTGAAGGACTGTGTTGAGCCGGTCGAGCTTGAGTTGCACGCTCCAGAAGAGCGGCTCCATGCGCGCGCTGAAGAAAACGATCACGGCGCTTGTGACGATCAGGAGCGGCAGCAGAGTCAACGAGAGCTCGCGGCTCGTCATGAACATCAACGCCAGGCTGCCGAGCATCATCAGCGGCGCGCGCGTGCCGATACGGAGCGAGATCTGGAACACGCGCTGCACGGCGGTCGTGTCGCTGGCCAGGCGCACGAGCAGGTTGCCGGTCGTGAACGTGTCGAGGTCGCCGTAGGCAAAGGCCTGGGTCTTGACGAACAGGGCGTCGCGCAGATCGCGGGCCATGCCCTCGCCGACCAAGACCGATGAGCGGTTGTTGCCCAACGCGAAGATCGTGCTCAGCGCCGTGGCGCCGAGCATCAACGCGGCGGTCTCGAGCACGACCGCCAGGTTGTTTTGCCGAATGCCTTCATCGACGATGCGTTGGATCAAACGCGGGATCGCGAGATCGGTGAAGGTCTGGGTCAGCAGGAGCGCCAGGGCGATCAGGGCGGCGGCGCGATAGGGAAAGATGAATGGAAAGAGCTTACGTAGTGCGGCCATGGGGGATCAGGAGATTGTACCGCCCGGCGGCGGCTGAAGCCGCTGCGGACTCAAAGCGAGGTCGGCCTGCGCCGACCTCGCTCTCAACGCGCCGGTTAGTGTGGCGCCCATCGCGTTCAAGGCGCTGGCGCCTGCCGACCGCGATCGAAGCGCCGAAGCCGGCGCAGGCCGGCTTGGCGACTGTCCGCAGCGGCTTCAGCCGCCGCTTAAGCCTTGACGATCGCCACGCTGAGCGTCTCGCCGTCGAAGCCGTCTTCGGCCACTGCCGCGCCCTCGGGCGCAGGGCCGGCGACCAGGCCCACCGCCAGGGTTTCGGCCCGGATATACCCGGCGTGCGCGTCGGCTGCGGCCGCAAGGTCGGCGCTGGCCGTATACGCGATCTGAATCCGGTCCGAGATCTCGAAACCGGCCGTCTTGCGCAGATCCTGCACGCGCCGAACGAACTCGCGCGCCAGGCCCTCGGCCCGCAACTCGGGCGTGATGGCCGTGTCGAGCGCGACCACGTACTCGCCCTCCGCCCTGACCGCGAAGCCGGCCTTGGGCTGGGGCGTGATGATTACGTCGGCGGCCAGGAGCTCCACCATCTGCCCGTCGGCCTCGAGCGTCAATGGCGCTCCCGAGCGCAGCGTGGCGACCGCGGCACTGGCATCGGTCGCGGCAAGGGCAGCCCGAACTTTCGGGAATAACCCGCCAAACTTCTTGCCGAGCGTGCGGTTGTCGGGCATGAGCTTGTAGGTCACCAACTCGGCCTCGTTGGCCGCGAGCTCGAGCGCCTTGACGTTGAGCTCGTCGGTGATCAGGCCGCTCATGTGCCGCAGCCGCTCATGCTGGTCCGGCGGCGCGACGACCACGACGCGACCGAGCGGCTGGCGCACCTTTAAGGTGCCGGCCGCGCGCACCGCGTGCCCAAGCGTCACGACCGTGCGGGCCGCGTTCATCTCGGCGATCAGGGCCTCGTCCTGCAAGGCCGGGTCGACGACCGGCCAGGCGCAGTGGTGGACACTGACCGGGGCGTTCGGATCCACGTTCCGGACCAGGTTCTGATACAGCTCCTCGGTCAGGAAGGGCACCATCGGCGCCACCACCTTGGTCAGCGTCACGAGCACGTGGTAGAGCGTGGCATACGCGGCCTGCTTGTCGGCGTCCGCCTCGCTGCGCCAGAAACGGCGGCGCGAGCGGCGGACGTACCAGTTGCTCAGGTCGTCCAGGAACTCCTCGACCGGCTTGGTGGCCTTGTAGACGTAGAAGCTATCGAGCGCGCCGTCGACCTCGGCGATGAGTTGCTGGAGGCGGGCGAGGATCCAACGATCGAGATCGGACCCCTCCCCAACCCCTCCCCCGTTGGGGGAGGGGTTCCAGCCGTCGAGGCGCGCATAGGTCACGAAGAAGCTGTAGACGTTCCAGAGCGGCAGCAGGAAGCGGCGGCGGGTCTCATCGGCGCCGTGGTAGCCGAAGAGCATGTCGGCGTCGTACTTCTGGTTGCAGTACATCCAGCGCATGACATCGGCGCCGATCGTGTCGGCCGCCTCGTTGAACTCGATGGCGTTGCCCCACGACTTGTGCATGGCGCGGCCATCCTCGGCCAGCAGC
>Ga0209573_1001862_pt1 | contig 29707 bp, 31 predicted proteins | sample TNRBio252014_DNA_FD_185870 | JGI IMG/M metagenome (GOLD analysis project Ga0209573, IMG submission 185870) | Wastewater treatment Type I Accumulibacter community from EBPR Bioreactor in Madison, WI, USA - TNR Reactor_6/25/2014_ DNA (SPAdes)... | ecosystem: Engineered > Bioreactor > EBPR >...
GCGCGGCTTGAAGCTGCGGGCCTCGCCGTCACCGTCGCGGCGCGGCGGGCGCGGCTTGAAGCTGCGGGCCTCGCCGTCACCGTCGCGGCGCGGCGGACGTGGCTTGAAACTACGTGCCTCGCCGTCACCGTCGCGGCGCGGCGGACGTGGCCGGAAGCTGCGGGCCTCGCCGTCACCATCGCGACGCGGCGGGCGATCCCCCGAGTCGTCGCGAGTCCGACGCGGGCCACGTTCGATGCGGTGGTCCGGATCGCTCAGCGCCGCCGGGCTGAAGCGGTTGCGCGGATGATCGGCCTCAAGGTCCGGCCGGGTGGCGATGCGCTCGACCTTGACGTTGCGGCCCTTGCGGTCGGCGACCTTCTCGCGCGTCACGGTCAGATCGGGGCGCTCGCCGAGCAAGGCGGCGGAGCGCTTCTCGCCCGGTTTGGTGCGATCGTAGCGCTGGCGTTGGGGCAGCGGCTCTTCCGAAAAGGCGGTGCGGCTGCGGCCCTCGCGGTCCTGTGGCGAGGTGCGCGGCGAGCGCGTTTCGGTCTGGCGCAGGGGCGAATCGAAATCGACGCCGGCTTCCTCGGCCAGCCGCTCGCCCAACTGCTCGCGCAGATGGCGGGAACGGATTTCCTCGACCTCGCCTTCCTCCAACTCACCGAGCTGGAAGGGGCCGAAGGAAACGCGGATGAGACGCGTCACCTGCAAGCCGAAATGCTCAAGCACGCGCTTGATCTCGCGGTTCTTGCCCTCGCGCAGATCCATGGTCAGCCAGGCGTTGCTGCCCCGGCTGCGTTCGAGCTTGGCGACGATCGGCCCGTAACTGACCTCGCCAAGTTCGAAATCCTCAAGGGTGATGCCTTCCTGGAGCGTATCAAGCTGGGCCTGATCGATCTCGCCATGCACGCGCACCCGATAGCGGCGCAGCCATGCGGTATCAGGATGGGCAATCACGCGGGCAAGGCCGCCGTCATTGGTCAGCAGCAGCAGCCCTTCGGTATTGATGTCGAGCCGGCCAATCGACAGCACGCGCGGCAGGCCGCCGGGCAGGTTGTCGAACACGGTGGGCCGCCCCTCCGGGTCGTGCTCGGTGGTCACCAGCCCTTTCGGCTTGTGGTAGAGCCACAACCGGGTGCGCTCGCGCTCGGGCAGCGGCTGGCCATCGACCAGCACCGTATCGCCGGGGCGAACGACCAGCGCCGGGCTGTCGAGCACCGTGCCATTGACGCTGACGCGCCCGTCATTGATCCATTCCTCCGCATCACGGCGCGAGCAGAGCCCGGCGCGCGCCATCACCTTGGCGATGCGGTCGCCATCGGCGGCTTCCTCCGCCTGATCGTGAGGCGCAAATTCGCGCGGCGGCGGACGGTCGCCATCGTTGCGGAAACGCGGACGCTCACCATCGGGGCGGCCAAAGCGCGGACGCGCATCGCGGTCACCGTCTCGACGCGGCGGACGATCGCCATCCTTCTGGAAACGCGGTCGCTCGCCATCGGGGCGGCCAAAGCGCGGACGCGCATCGCGGTCACCGTCGCGGCGCGGCGGGCGGTCGCCATCCTTCTGGAAACGCGGTCGCTCGCCATCGGGGCGGCCAAAGCGCGGACGCGCATCGCGGTCACCGTCGCGACGCGGCGGGCGGTCGCCATCCTTCTGGAAACGCGGGCGCTCACCATCCGGACGGCCAAAGCGCGGACGCGCATCGCGGTCACCATCGCGACGCGGCGGACGGTCACCATCCTTCTGGAAACGCGGCCGCTCGCCATCGGGGCGGCCGAAACGCGGACGCGCATCGCGGTCACCGTCGCGACGCGGCGGGCGGTCGCCATCCTTCTGGAAACGCGGTCGATCCTCGCCGTCGCGGGCGGCGCGCGGGCGTGACGGCCGCTCGCCGCCGCGATCATCGCGGCGCGGTCCGGCGGGCGGGCGTCGCGATGGAGCGCGCTTCACATCATCGTCATTGTCTGTCATGGCGGCTCCATAGCAGTGTGCACAAAAACGTGCGAGAAAATAATCGGATGCCCGCGCCCTCACCCGCCGAAGCTTTTTTCGATGCTGCTTTTGCCGAAGCACGCGCGGCGGCCGCGCTTGGCGAGACGCCGGTTGGTGCGGTGCTGGTCAAGGGCGGCCGCGTGATTGCGGCGGCCGGCAACCGGGTTAAGGCCGAGCACGACCCCACCGCCCATGCCGAGGTGCTGGCCATCCGCGCCGCCGCACGCCGGATTGGCAGCGAGCGGCTGATCGACTGTGATCTTTACGTGACGCTGGAGCCCTGCGCGCTCTGCGCTGCGGCCATCTCGTTCGCGCGCATCCGGCGGCTCTATTTCGCGGCGGCGGACCCCAAGGGCGGGGCGGTGGAGCATGGCCCGCGCTTCTTCAGCCAGCCGACCTGCCATCACGCGCCGGAGGTCTATGGCGGTTTTCGCGAGCAGGAAGCGGCGTCCCTACTGCGGGAATTTTTCCAAGCGCGGCGCTGACGCATGTTGCGCAAAAGTGGCAACGGTTTTGCGACAACAACATGCGATTAAACAAAGAGCTGGAGCACCGTTTTGGTTCCGTCAAAACGAAGCGTGCTCCAGAGCGCTTTCGGACCGGATCAAGCGGTTTGGTCCACCAGGCTCATCACTTGGCCGCGCAGCGGTTCGGCTGCGGCAAGGATGGCCTTTGCCTTGAAGAAATCGAGGATGCGGAAATCCTGAACCGGCGGACGCAGGACGCGCACATGGGCCGGCGCCGCCGCCAGCCGCGCCTCGGTCAATGCCTGCTGCATGATCATCGACAGGCCGAGCATCGCTTCCACCGGGCCGGGGGCGCGCGTTTCGCCGGATTGGCGCACGCCGCCGGTCACATCGACAGCAATCACCAGATCGAGGCCCGGATCGACGGAGCGCACCGGCAGCGGATCGACCGCGCCGCCGTCCATCAGCACCAGCCCCTCGCGCATGACCGGACGCACCAGCCAGGGCAGCGCCATCGAGGCCGCGACCGCCGAGGACAGCGGTCCTGTCGCCATTTCCACCCGGGACAGGCCATAGAAATCGGTGGCTATGGCGCGAAAGGGAATGGCCAGCGTCTCGAACGTCTCCGGCAGCGGGCGCGGCAGGAAATGCCGCAACACCATCTCGCCATCGACCTGCAACGGATTGCCCAGTCCTTGCGAGAACAGATCCGACAGCTTGCCGACGCGCGCCGTAAACAGCCGCGACATCACCTCCGTGCGGTCGCGAAAGGCCGCCAGCGCGTGCCGGCGCAGGTCCTTGCCGGACAGCCCGGCGGCATGGGCAGCCCCGATGATCGCGCCAATCGAGGTGCCGGCGACCATCGCCGGGCGGATGCCGAGTTCCTCCAGTGCCTCGATGACCACGATATGCGCCAGGCCGCGCGCCCCGCCCCCGCCCAGCACCAGGCCGACACTCGGCAGCGGGCGCCGGGCCGGCGCCCTGGCGGGCCGGCGCGGCATGTCAGAAGAACTCTTCCAGCGCTTCCAGCGTCGCGGCGGGATTCTCCTCGGCGAGGAAGTGCCCGCCATCGATGCCGAGGCCGGTCGCATCGGGCGCGAAGGTCGAGCGCCATATGTCGATCGGCTGGGTGCCGGCGGCTGGAATTCCGGCATTGCCCCACAGGATCAACGTGGGACAGATCAGCGTCTTGCCGGCGCGCCGGTCGGCCTCGTCATGTTCCGCATCGATCGTCGCGCCGGCGCGGTAATCCTCGCAGCAGGCGCTGATGCGCGCCGGGTCCTGAAAGAAGGCCCGATAATGGGCCAGTGCCCCGGGCGCGAAGGCCTTGAGGTCTTTCGAGGCGGTCCAGCTTGCCAGCGTGTATTCCAGCCACTCGGTCGGCGAGCGGCGGATAAGGTTTTCCGGCACCGGGCGCGGCTGGGCCAGAAAGGTCCAGTGATAGACCTGCATGGCGCGCGAGGCATCCATCCGCTCCCACATCGTCGCAGTGGGGATGATGTCGAGCAGGGCAAGCCGGGTCACCCGCCCGGGATGATCGAGCGCCAGGCGATAGGCCACGCGCGCCCCGCGATCATGGCCGGCAATCGCGAAGCGGACATGGCCGAGATGCTCCATCACCTTCAGCACATCCTCGGCCATGGCGCGTTTCGAATAGGTCGTGTGCGCCTCGTCCTCCGGCTCGGGCGCCGAGGACCAGCCGTAGCCGCGCAGATCGATCAGCACGACCTTGTGGCTCCGCGCCAGCGTCGGCGCCACGCGGTGCCAGCAGGCCATGGTCTGCGGAAAGCCGTGCAGCAGCACCAGCGGCTCGCCCTTGCCCGCGGTGCGGACGAAAATCTTGCCGGCATCGGTCGGGATGTAATGGGAGTCGAACCCGGGAAACAGGTCGGGGAGGTCGGACATCGGCGTCTCCGGAATCGGCAGGCAGTCAGGCCGTGACCTTTTCACATGTCGCGGCTGAACGCCACCGCAACGGGCGCGCCTCTCCGGCTGCGATCGCAGCAATCAAACCAAAGGCCCCGGATGCTGACGCATAGGGCCTTTGAAAGGACCTGAATTTATCAAACACAATCAAAGGGTTGATAAATTCATGGCAGAATCCCAAAGAGCCATTTTCAATGACCTTTGGTATCAGACCCGCGCCTGGCTATAGGCCGGGGCAACCGATCCCTGCCACGGCCCGTTGAAGGCGGCGATGAGATCATCGGCGGCCGTGCGGCCCGACGCGATGCGCGCGTCCAAGAGGTCGAGATACCCGGTTTCGTCGTGGCCGGCGGCATCGCGACGGGCGCGTGCCTTGAGGCCCGCGCGTGAAAGCGCCACGCAGTCGCGGGCAAGATCGCGCATCGACCGCCCCGCGATACGCGCCGCAAAGCCAAGGCGCGGCACGTCGTCGCGCAGCTGCTGGCGCTCGGCGGCAGACCAGCGCTTGCAGAGGTCCCAGGCGCCGGCGAGCGCGGCTTCGTCATAGAGCAGCCCGACCCAGAAGGCGGACAGGGCGAGAATGTGATCGCGCGAGCCGACATCGGCGCCGCGCATCTCAAGATAGCGCTTCAGCCGCACCTCAGGGAAAATCGTCGACAGATGATTGGCCCAGTCGGACATGGTGGCCTGCCCGCCGGGCAATGCCGGATGGCGGCCGGCGAACAGATCGCGGAACGAGGTGCCGGTGGCGTCGATATACGTGTCGCCGCGCTTGATGAAATACATCGGCACATCGAGCGCATAGTCGACATAGCGCTCAAAGCCGAAGCCATCCTCGAACGCGAACGGCAGCATGCCGGCGCGCGCATTGTCGGTGTCGCGCCAGATCTCGGAGCGGAAGGTCTTGAAACCGTTCGGCTTGCCGTCGGTGAACGGCGAGTTGGCAAACAGCGCTGTTGCCACCGGCTGGAGAGCCAGCGAGACGCGCAGCTTGCGCACCATGTCCGCCTCCGAGGTGAAATCCAGGTTCACCTGCACGGTCGAGGTGCGATACATCATGTCGAGGCCGAGCGAGCCGACCTTCGGCATATAGGCGGTCATCAGCCGATAGCGCGATTTCGGCATCACCGGCATATCCTGCCGGCGCCAGTCGGGCGTCATGCCGAGGGCGAGGAATTCCATGTCCAGCGGGCGGCCGATGCGCTTGACCAGGTCCAGGTGCCCGTCAAGTTCCGCCGCCGTCTGATGCAGATCCGCGAGCGGGGCGCCGGAAAGCTCGAACTGCCCGCCCGGCTCCAGCGAGATGGCACCACCGCCCACCTCGTCGAACAGTCCGATGATCTTGTCGTTCTCAAGGATCGGCGCCCAGCCGCTTGCCTTCTGCAGGCCGTCCAGCAAGGCGCCGATGCCATCCGCGCCCTCGTAAGGCACGGGCTTCAGCGTCTTGGGGCGAAAGACGAATTTCTCGTGCTCGGTGCCGAGTTTCAGCACGCCGTCACGCTTGCAGCCTGCCGCGAACCAGGCGACCAGTTCATCCCTTCCAGTGATCGGCTGCATATCGACGGTATCGCGGGCCATGAAATCTCCGACAGGAAATATGGAGCCGGAAACACCATTTGGCCCCGTCCGGCAACGGTTGCCTTCAATGCCCGGCAAGGGTGGGGGGCGTCAACCGTCAAAGTCGCCGCAACTGGCCTGCACCAGCGTCAGGGCAACGACAGCGGCTGTGTCGGCGCGCAGGATGCGAGGCCCGAGAGTCAGGCGCAAAACATTGGGAAGCTTGAGCAAAATGTCGCGTTCGCTCGGATCGAACCCGCCTTCCGGGCCGATCAGCACAGCCAGCGGACTGCCTTTTGCCAGCGATGACAATGCCGCGAGGGGAGATGTGATCGGCGCGTCCTCATCGCAGAAAACCAGCGTGCGCCCGGCCGGCCAGGCAGCCAGCAACGCATCGAGCCGGACCTCCCCGGCCACCTCCGGCACAGAAAGAATGCCGCATTGTTCGGCCGCCTCGACCGTGTTGGCGCGCATGCGCTCAAGGTTCACCCGCGCCGCATTGGTGCGCCGCGTCATCACCGGCAGCAACCGGCTCGCGCCCATCTCGGTCGCCTTCTGCACCATATAGTCAAGCCGGGCGGACTTGAGCGGGGCGAACAGATACCACAGATCGCCTGCCGGCGGTTGCGGACGGGTCTGCGCTCCGACCTGCGCCTCGGGCGCCTTGCGGTTGCCGCCCGCCAGCACCGCCTGCCACTCGCCGTCGCGGCCGTTGAACGCCAGAAACCCCTGCCCCTCCCGCAGTCGGAGCACGTTGGTCAGGTAGTTGGCCTGATCGCGATCCAGCACGATGCGCTCGCCGGTGCCGAGCGGCTGGTCGACAAACAGCCGGCAGGAGGAAAAGTCGTAGGCGGCCATGCGCGGGTCCGTTGCGTTGTGGGAAATGCTTTTTGCCTTGATTCTGCCGGTGTTCCCGAGTTGAAGGAAAGACACACGATTTTTCCGCACGCGCAACGGAGAACACCATGCGGATCGGCTTGCGCCTTCTGGCAGTCACGACGTTTCTCGCGGGCCTTGCCGGCACCCCGGCCTTGGCCCAGCAGATGCCGGAAACGTGCCAGAAGGATTTCGTGCCGCTGATGCAGAAGCGTCAGACCATCATCAACCGCATCGAAGGCTACAAGAAGCGCAAGCCGACGGCGGCGCAGGCCTGCGGCACCTTCAAGGAGCTGTCCGGCCACAACAAGAAGATCTCCGAGTGGATGACCGCCCAGCAGGCCTGGTGCCAGATCCCCGATGAGATGCTGAAGCAGGTCAACGACGCGCAGGGCCAGATCGACCAGACGCGCGGCAACGTGTGCGGCGCCGCCGCCAAACAGGCCCAGCAGCTCAAGCAGATGCAGCGCATGCAGCGTCAACAGGCCGCCCAGCCTGCCCCCGGCGCCGGCGTTCGCCTGCCACAGGGCGCCCTGTGAATTCGAGCCGACCGGCTGCATTCGATCCCAAACCCGCCGATTCGGTCAGCCTGAGGCTGGTCGATCACTGGCTGCCGCTCGCGGCGCGCCCCTATGCGCGGCTGATGCGGCTCGATCGGCCGATCGGGTGGTGGCTGCTGCTGCTGCCGTGCTTCTGGTCGAGCGCACTGGCGGCCGCCCATCTCGGCGCCATGCCCAACCTGTGGCATTTCCTGCTGTTCTATCTCGGCGCTGTCGTGATGCGCGGGGCCGGCTCGACCTGGAACGACATCGTCGACCGCGATCTCGACGGCCGGGTGGAGCGGACCCGCAACCGGCCGATCCCTTCCGGCGCGGTGAGCGCCAGGCAGGCGGCGCTGTTCATGGGGCTGCTATTGCTGACGGGCCTTGCCATCCTGTTCCGGTTCAATCCGTTCACGGTCACGCTCGGCTTTGCCTCGATGCTGCCGGTGGTGGTGTATCCGTTCATCAAGCGCATCTCGAACCATCCGCAGATCGTGCTGGGGCTGGCCTTCGCCTGGGGCGGACTGATGGGCTGGGCGGCAATGACGGGGGATCTTTCGGCACCGGCGGTGCTGCTCTATGCCGCCGCCATCGTCTGGACCATCGGCTACGACACCATCTATGCGTTGCAGGACATCGAGGACGACCCCACCGTCGGCATCGGCTCGACGGCGCTGCACTACGGCGCCAAGGTGCCGCTGTTCGTCGGGGCTATGTATGGGCTGACGGTGGCGCTGGTGGCGGCAGCGGTTGTGCTGGCCGTGCCGACGGGGCTTTTCGCCTGGGCGGGCCTTGCGGCATTCGCAGCGCATCTTGCCGGGCAGGTGCGGGCCATCCGCCTTGATGAACCCGCCCACAGCCTGCGGCAGTTCAAGTCCAACCGCGATGCCGGGTTGATCCTGACCGCCGGTTTCGTGCTGGAAGCGCTTTACCGCGCGCTCTGAACCTCGCGCAGCGTGTTTTTCGCCGCCGGCTGCCCCACCTTGCGGCGGCGCAGGAAACGCGGACGCCGACTGGCGATGGCCGAACCGTAACGGCGCGGCAGCGCAGTGAGCGCCGGCATCGGATCGATCTGGACAATCTCTCCGTCGAGCGTCTCGGCAAACAGGATCAGGTTGAGTTTCCTGCCGATGGACCGCCAGAGCGCGATGACATCGGCATCGTCGTCAACCGTCTCGACGCGTTTCGACAGGCCTGGCTCGCTGTGGCAGAGCAGGATTTCGTAGCTCTCGCCGGCGCGACGCAGCAGCAGGCCGCGATAGCCTCCGTCGGCGCCACGCACACCGGGCTGGTTGTCGTTGGCGGGTTTGGGTGGGGCGGCTTCCGGTCCGGCGCATACAAAATCCGCCGGACCGGACCCCTGAAACGGGCCTGTCATCATTGACGCTCTTTCCCTGCCGGTCTGCTACTTTGGCATCCCGATCTTGAGGCTGATCCTGCCAGCCTTCCCGCGTAGAACGGCTTAAGAAAGCTGGTTAAGGCGGGGTTTCAGGGCAATCCGGGCCGCATTTGCGCTGCGATGCTTGAGGAACCCTTATCGTTCAGGTTGCATTTGCCATCATCTTCGCGATGCTCCGGTTGTGCGTCGACCAAGGTCGGCTTGATCTTGATCAGGATCAGGCGCAAGAGGCTGGCATGAGCGGCGCTCCCTTCGATCCGGCGCTTTCAACGCGGGCGATGTCCATCCTGATCGCGGCGGCCGAGGCCGGCGGGCGGGCGGCGGCCGCCTTTTTCCGCCCCGGCGAACGCACCTCGGCCCGCATCCAGTACAAGGCCAGCAACTCACCGGTGACGGAAGCCGATCACGCCGCCGATGCGGCCATCCGCGACCATCTCGCCCATCACCTTGCCGATGTCGCGATCTTCTCCGAGGAGGCGGCGCACGGCGATGCCCGCTTCAGCGCGCCGCTGGTGGCGGTGGTCGATCCGATCGACGGCACGCGCGCCTTCATTTCCGGACGCGACGAATGGTGCGTTTCGATCGCGCTTCTCAAGGACAACCGACCGATTGCCGGCGTGGTGCATGGGCCGGCGCGCGGGGAAACCTATGCCGCCGGCCTGGGCGGCGGCGCCTTTCTCAACGGCCGGCCTCTGCCGGTGCGGTCCCTGCCCTCTGCGCCGCTCCGCGTCACCGGACCGACGCGGCTGATCGACCAGCTTGTCGACTACTGGCCGGCGATGCGCGACGGGGAGACGCTGAAGGCGCTCGCCTACCGGCTGGTGACAGTGGCTGGTGGCCGCCACGACATCGCGCTGGCCACCCACGGCGCGCACGACTGGGACATCGCCGCAGCCGACATCATCCTCGGCGAAACCGGCTGCGCGCTCACCACGCTTACGGGGGCCCGCCCTGTTTACAACGCAGTCAATCCGGTGCATCCAGCGCTGGTTGCGGCGCCGGCGGTTCTCGCCGGACGACTGGTGGCGGATCTGGCGATCGCGCCGGCGTGACAGGCTCGCAACACCTATGCAGTCACACTTCTGAAGGACCTTCCATGCCTGGCAAATCCAACAGCGAACAATTGCTTCACCTGGTGTTCGGCGGCGAGCTTGTCGATCTTGACCGCGCCGAATTCAAGGATCTCGGCAAGATCGACTTTGTCGGCATGTATCCCAATTTCAAGGCAGCCCAGGCCGCCTGGAAGGCCAAGGCGCAGCAGAGCGTCGACAACGCGCAGATGCGCTATTTCATCGTGCACCTGCACCGCCTGCTCGATCCCGAAACCGGCGATCAGCACTGAGAACCGAGGCGGGGCGTGTTCAAGGCGATATGGCGGTCCAAATTCGTGCAGGAGGCGCTCGGCAGCCTGCTCGCCGCCTATCTGTCCTTCGTCAAGCGCACCAACCGGCTGATCCTGCCCTCCCCCGATACCTATGAGGCCTTTGCCGCCGAAGAGCCGGCGATCCTGGCGATGTGGCACGGGCAGCATTTCATGATCCCGCTGGGACGGCGCGAGGATCAGAAGTTCACGGTGCTGATCTCCCGCCACGGCGATGGCGAACTCAACGCCATCGCGGTCCGCAAGCTCGGCATCGGGCTGGTGCGCGGCTCGGGCGCGCAGCGGGCCGATCAGGTGCGCAAGCGCGGCGGGGTCAGGGCCCTGCTCGACATGATCGCCACGCTTGAGCGCGGCGAGAACATGGCGCTCACCGCCGATGTGCCGAAAGTGTCACGCGTCTGCGGGCGCGGCATCATCACGCTGGCGGAAAAGTCCGGCCGTCCGATCGTGGCGGTGGCGGTGGTCTGTTCGCGGCGCATCGATTTCAAGACCTGGGACCGTTCCAGCCTCGGCCTGCCGTTCGGCACTTCTGCGCTGGTCACCGGCACGCCGATCCGCGTGGCCGCCAATGCCACCCCCGCCGAGGCGGAGGCGGCGCGGCAGGCTGTCGAGGCCGAACTCGACCGGGTGCATGAGGTGGCCTATCGCATGGTCGGCGCGCTCGATCCCGGCGCCGGCCGGGCGGAGGTGGAAGCCGCCCGCGCAGCCGCCCGGCGCGAGGCGGAAAGCGCCTGAGATGACCCCAGCCGGTCTTGCGCTTTACCGTCTTGCCAGCGGCCTCGTCAGCCCGCTGGTGCCGCAGCTCCTCGACCGGCGCCGCCGGGCAGGCAAGGAGGATGGCGCACGGCTGCACGAACGGCTGGGACGGCCGAGCGAGCCGCGCCCGAAGGGGCCGCTGGTCTGGCTGCATGGCGCCAGCGTCGGCGAGGCGGTTTCGCTGCTGCCGCTGGTGCCGGCGCTAATCGCGCGCGGGTTTGCCGTGCTGATGACCACGGGCACCGTGACTTCGGCCGAGATCGCCGACCGGCGCCTGCCCGAGGGCGCCTTGCACCAGTTCGTGCCCGTCGATACGCCCGGCGCGGCCCGGCGCTTCATTGCCCACTGGCGACCCGATCTGGTGCTGTTCGCCGAAAGCGAGATCTGGCCCAACCTGATCGAGGCGGCCCGGCAGTCGGGCGCGGGGATGGCGATCATCAACGGACGCATGTCGGATCGTTCCCTGCGCCGCTGGCAACGACTGCCGAAGTCCATCGCGCATGTGCTCGGCGGTTTCGATCAGTGCCTTGCCCAAAGCGAGGAGGATGCCGCGCGCTATCGGGCGCTCGGCGCCGTGGCGGCACGGTCGGTCGGCAACCTCAAATTCGATGTGGCGCCGCTGCCGGCGGAGGCAGCGGCTTTGGACAGCCTGCGCGCCACCATCGGCCGGCGCCCGGTGTTCATCGCCGCTTCCACACACCCGGGCGAGGAGGAAATCGTCGTCGCCGCACATCTTGGGGCGCGCGCTGTTCATCCCGATCTGCTGACCATCGTCGCCCCGCGTCACCCCCAGCGGGGCGAGCCGATCGCGGCACTGGCCCGGGCGGCGGGGCTGGTGACGGCACGTCGCGCTGGGGGCGAAGCGCTGACGCGCGACACGGGGCTCTATGTCGCGGATACCATCGGCGAACTCGGGCTGATCTACCGGCTGGGTGGACTCGCCTTCCTCGGCGGCTCGTTCATCGCGCATGGCGGGCAGAACCCGATCGAGCCGGCCAAGCTCGGCGTCGGCGTACTGCACGGGCCGCACGTGTTCAATTTCACCGATGTCTATGCAGCTTTCGATGACGGCGGCGGCGCCGAGGCGCTGGCGGGTCCCGACGATCTGGGGCCCCACGTCGCCACGCTGCTCGCCGAACCGACCGGGCTCGCGCAGATGCAGGACACGGCACGCCGCATTGCCGACGGGCTCGGCGGCGCGCTCAACCGCACGCTCGATGCGCTTGGCCCCCTGATGGCCCGCGCGCTGGAGCGGGGGCAATGAAGGCGCCGGCCTTCTGGTATGATCGCAGCCCCAATTGGGTGGCCAAGCTGTTGCTGCCGTTCGGGGTTCTCTATGGCGCGCTGACGGCACGGCGCATGGCGCGCAAGGGCCGGCGCGCCGCTGTGCCGGTGATCTGCATCGGCAATTTCACCGCAGGCGGCGCCGGCAAGACGCCGACGGCGATCGCGCTGGCGCGCGCGCTGCAGCAGGCGGGCGAAGCGCCAGTGTTCCTGACGCGCGGCTATGGCGGAACCGCTAGAGGCGTCGTCGCGGTGGTGCCGGGCCATCACGATGCGGCGGCCGTGGGCGATGAGGCGCTGCTACTGGCCGCCATTGCGCCCACGGTGGTCGCCGCGGACCGGGTGGCCGGCGCGGCGGCAGCCACGGCGGCGGGGGCGAGCGTGATCCTGATGGATGACGGCTTGCAGAACCCGGCCCTGGCCAAGGATTTCACGCTTGTTGTCGTGGATGGCGGGGTCGGCTTCGGAAACGGGCTGTGCATGCCGGCCGGGCCGTTGCGGGCGCCGGTGGAGGCGCAGGTTCCCTTCGTCGATGCGGTGCTGGCCATCGGCATGGGCAAGGGCATCACCGAAGCCGTGGCGGCGGCAGGGCTTCAGCAAAAGCCTGCATTCCGCGCCAATCTTTCCGTCGACGAGGCGATCGCCGACCGATTGGCGGGCAGCCGCGTGCTGGCCTTTGCCGGCATCGGCCGACCGGAGAAGTTCTTCGAAACGCTGATGGGGCTTTATGTGAAGATCGAGCTGCCACGCCCCTATCCCGATCACCACCCCTACAGCGAAGCGGACGCGGCGGAAATTCTGGCACTGGCGGAGGCGAGCGGCCTGACCCCGGTGACCACGGAGAAGGATCGCGTGCGGCTGACCGGCGGGCCGATGCGCGACAAGCTCGCCGCCGCCGCCGTGGTGCTGCCGGTCACTGTGCCGCTGCCCGACGATCTCGTAGCGCTGGTGACAGCCAAGCTCAGCCTTGTCCGAGGTGGCGCCTGAGCGAGGCCGCCGGATTGGCATAGGCCTCCTGCCGCTTGACGCTCCAGTAGCGCAACTGATCGAGCGGGATCGTCTCGCCAGTCACCGCGCAGCGCACGTAGGTGCCGTGGCGCATGATGCGATAATCGCCGTCGAGATATTCGAGTTTGGCTTCCACGCCGATCTTCTCGGGACGTTCAAACAGGGATTTCATCGCACCTATTTCCCGATCCGCGCCAGTTCGTCGAGGATACGCGCCCAGGAGCGCGTGCCCTTGTGGAAGCTCTTGAGGTCATACTTCTCATTTGGCGAATGCACCCGGTCGCCTTCCAGTCCGAAGCCGACCAGCACACTGTCGAGGCCGAGCACGCGCTTGAAATCACCGACGATGGGGATCGAGCCGCCCGAGCCGATCACCGCCGGCTCACGGCCCCATTCGGCCTTCAGCGCCCGGCGGGCGGCGGTGAGCGGCGGCGAATCATAGGCCAGCTCCACCGCACGCGAGCCCTTCATCGGGATAATCTCGACCGAACAATCCTTCGGCACCTGCTTCTTCACATAGGCGGCGAAGCTGCGCGAAATCGCCTTCGGATCCTGCTGACCGACCAGGCGGAACGAGACCTTCGCCCGCGCCTCGGCGGCGATCACCGTTTTCGATCCTTCGCCGGTATAGCCGCCCCACAGGCCGTTGATGTCGCAGGTCGGGCGCGACTGGATGTGCTCGATCAGGTCGCGGCCCTTCTCGCCGACCGAATGTTTGAGCCCGATGGGGCCGAGGAATTCCTTCGCGGTCAGGCCAAGCGCCTTCCAGCCGGCCAGCTGTTCCTTCGAGGGGTTCTTCACGCCCTTGTAGAAACCGGGCACGCGGACGCGGCCGTTGCGATCGTGCAGCGAGGCGATGAGCCGTGCCAGCACATGCGCCGGATTGGCCGCCGCCCCGCCATAAAGGCCCGAATGCAGATCGCGGTTGGCGCAGCGCACCACGATTTCCTCATAGACCAGCCCGCGCAGCGAGGTCGTGATCGCCGGGGTGTCGCCATCCCACATGCCGGTATCGCAGACCAGCGCGATGTCGGCCTTCAGCTCCTTGCGATGCTTCTCGACAAAAGCCGGCAGGTTGATGGAGCCGTTCTCCTCCTCGCCCTCGATCAGCAGAGTGACCCCCACCGGCAAATCGCCGGTTTCCTTGAGGTAGGCCCGGCAGGCGTCGACAAAGGTCATCACCTGGCCCTTGTCGTCGGCCGAGCCGCGGCCGGTGATCACCTTGCGACCCGGCTCGATCTCCTGAACCTTTGAGGTGAACGGAGGCTCGTTCCACAGGTTCAACGGATCGACGGGCTGCACGTCGTAATGGCCGTAGAACAGCACATGCGGCGCGCCCGGTTTGGGCCGGTGCGCCACCACCACCGGATGGCCCGGCGTGGGGTGGATGGTCGTCGAGAACCCGAGACTGTCGAAATCCGACTTCAAGGCGGCGGCGCAGGCCGCGACATCCTTGGCGTAGGCCGAATCGGTCGAAATCGAGGGGATGCGGATCAGATCCTGCAGCCGGGCGATGGCGGCGGGAAGATCGGCATCGATGCGGGAAAGGACCTTGTCGAGAGACATGACTCAGCGCCCTCCCTTGAGGATGGAACCCAGCACCGAGCGAAAGATCGCGCTGCCAATCTGCCGGCCGACCGAAGTCGCCGCCGAGCGCGCCGCCGAGGTGATGACCTTCTCGGCCAGCGAGGGCGGCACCTTGCCGCCGCGCGAGCCGGGACCGGCTTTCGGCGGCGTCGTGCCGATCCATTCGCCGATCGTGTCCTTGATGGTGCCCATCATGCCGCCCTCGGTCGCCTTGGTGGAGGCTTCCTCGACGCGCTTCTGCAGCATTTCGTAGGCGCTTTCGTTGTCGATGGTCTCATCGTAGGCGCCCTTCATCGGGCTTTTCGCGATGATCGCGCCTCGCTCGGCGGCGGTCAGCGGGCCGACACGCCCCATCGGCGGCTTGATGAAGGTGCGCTCGACCATCGAGGGTGTGCCCTTGCCTTCCAGCATCGATACCAGCGCTTCGCCGACGGCAAGCTGGGTGATCGCCTCCTCGGTCGAGAATTTCGGGTTCTGGCGGAAGGTCTCGGCGGCGGCCTTGACCGCCTTCTGGTCGCGCGGGGTGAAGGCGCGCAGCGCGTGCTGGACGCGGTTGCCGAGCTGGGCGGCCACGGTCGCCGGCACGTCGAGCGGATTCTGGGTGACGAAATAGACGCCGACGCCCTTGGAGCGGATGAGGCGAACCACCTGCTCGATCTTGGACAGCAGCGGCTTGGGCGCATCGGTGAACAGCAGATGCGCCTCATCGAAGAAGAACACCAGCTTGGGCTTGTCGAGATCGCCTACCTCGGGCAGCTCCTGGAACAGTTCCGACAACAGCCAGAGCAGAAAGGTCGCATAGAGCTGCGGCGATTCCATCAGCTTGTCGGCGGCGAGGATGTTGACCACGCCGCGGCCGTTCTCGGTCTTGATGAGATCGAGAATGTCGAGCGCCGGCTCGCCGAAGAAACGGGCGCCGCCCTGGGTTTCCAGCACCAGCAACTGACGCTGGATGGCCCCCACCGACTGGCCGGTGACATTGCCGTATTGCGCCATCAATTCGTTCTGCAGGTCGCGGTTGGAGCCGAATTCGGCCAGCATCGCGCGCAGGTCCTTGAGATCGAGCAGCAGCAGCTTGTGCTCGTCACAATAACGGAACAGGATGTTGAGCACCCCCTCCTGCACGTCGTTGAGCATCAGCATGCGCGAAAGCAGCAGCGGGCCCATCTCGGCCACCGTGGTGCGGATCGGGTGGCCCTGCTGGCCGAACAGATCCCAGAACACCACCGGCGATTGATCGGCCTTGTAGTCGACGCCGATTTCCTCGCAGCGCTTGACGAAATGCGGCTCGCCACGGCCCGGCGCGGCGAGGCCCGACAGATCGCCCTTGATGTCAGCGGCGAAAACCGGAATGCCCTTCTTGGAAAACTCCTCGGCCATCGTCTGCAGGGTCACGGTCTTGCCGGTGCCGGTGGCGCCGGTGACCAGCCCGTGCCGGTTGGCGAGCTTAAGTGTCAGCACCTCGGGCTTGACGCTCTTGCCAAGAAGAATGGTGCCCTCGGGCGCGCTCAGCGTTGCAGCCATGACCTGCCGTCTCTCTCCATCGGGGAAAAGTCCGCCAGCGTTATAGGGCGCGCGGGCTACGAAAACCAGTTCCTTTGCGGGCGGATAAATAGTTCATATATGAACCATTGGTCCTTGCAGGCCGCTCGGACAGTGTATTATGTATGGAGCGACGGCAACGCATGCCGAAACGGGAGACATTTATGGAAGAACTGATTTCGCGTGTTGCCGCGGTGGCCGGCATCGATGCTGGCCTCGCCCAGAAGGCCGTCGGCATGATCATGGGCTTTCTGAAAAAGGAAGCACCGGCGGACAGCTTCGCCGCGCTTGCCAATGCCATTCCCGGCGCGGCTGACGCGGCGGCAGCCGGTTCGGCCGGCGGCGGCGGCGGGCTGATGGGCGGCCTGATGGGCATGATGGGCGGCGGCGGCGTCATGGGCCTCGGCGCGCAGATGATGGGCGCCGGCCTGTCGATGGGCCAGATCCAGTCGATCTCCAAGGAAGTGTTCGCCTTCGGCCGCGAAAAGGCCGGCGAGGACACGATGGGCCAGATCGTCGGTGCAATTCCGGGTCTTTCCCAGTTCGTCTGACGCCAGCGACAGCGCATGAAGGGCCGCCACCCGCGCGTGGCGGCTCTTTTGCGTCTTGACCCGCGTCGCGCCGGGGTGTCCGATCAGCGCAGCTGAACACGGGAGCGATGCATGGCGGGCTGGAGCGAAACTTGGACATTTGTGGACGGACAATGGCTGGAGGGTAATCCGCCGCTGACCGGTCCGCGCAGCCATGCGTTCTGGCTTGCCTCCTCGGTATTCGACGGCGGTCGGGTGTTCGACGGGGTCGGCCCCGATCTCGACCTGCACTTTGCGCGGATCAACCGCTCGGCACCGGCCATCGGCCTGGCGGCAACCCAGTCGATCGAGGCGATGCAGGCGCTGACCTGGGAGGGCGTGAAGAAATTCGCGCCCGGCACCGCGATCTACGTCAAGCCGATGTATTGGGCGGAAGGGGAGGACGTCAGCGCGATCCTGCCCGATGCCGCGAGCACCCGCTTCTGCCTGTGCCTGTTCGCCGCGCCGATGGGCACCGCTTATGGCGGGGCGTCGATCACGCTGTCGCCCTACCGGCGGCCGACGCCGGAATCGGCGCCCACCGATGCCAAGGCCGGCTGCCTCTATCCGCAGAACGGGCGGGCCTTGCGCGAGGCGCGCAGCCGCGGCTTTTCCAACGCGCTGGTGCGCGATGCGCTTGGCAACATCGCCGAGACCTGCACCGCCAACGTGTTCATGGTGAAAGACGGCACCGTGTTCACGCCGATCCCGAACGGATCGTTCCTCAATGGCATCACCCGCCAGCGCACCATCGCCCTGCTGCGGGCAGATGGTGTGGAGGTGATCGAAAAGGCGCTCGGCTATGCCGATTTCGAAACCGCGGACGAGATTTTCACCTCGGGCAACTATTCCAAGATCGTGGCGGTGACCCGGATCGACGCCCGCGACCTGCAACCCGGCCCGCTGACCCGCCGGGCGCGCGATCTCTATTTGGACTATGCGCACACGGGGTGAGGCCCCGCGAGGTCATGGACAGCGACCGGTCGAGTTGTATGATGACCGGCGCTCGTCCTTTCCGGAGTCCGTTCCATGCCCCGCGCCAAGAAGCCCGAGGACCTGCGATCCGCCCGCTGGTTTGCGCCCGATGACCTGAGGTCGTTCGGCCATCGCAGCCGCATGAACCAGATGGGCTATGATGTGGAGGAGTTCGCCGGCAAGCCGATCATCGGCATCCTCAACACCTGGAGCGATTTTGCCCAGTGCCACGCCCATTTCCGGGCCCGGGTGGAGGATGTGAAGCGCGGCGTGCTGCAGGCCGGCGGCTTTCCGGTGGAACTGCCGGCGATCTCGGTATCGGAATCCACCGTCAAACCGACCTCGATGCTTTATCGCAACTTCCTCGCCATGGAGACCGAGGAGCTGATCCGCTCGCAGCCGGTCGACGGCGTCGTGCTGATGGGCGGCTGCGACAAGACCACGCCGGGCCTGATCCTCGGCGCGACCTCGGCCGGTGTGCCGGCCATCTTCATGCCGGCCGGGCCGATGCTGCGCGGCAATTTCCAGGGCAAGCAGCTTGGCTCGGGCTCGGATGCGTGGAAGTTCTGGGACGAACGACGCGCCGGCAACATCTCGGAAAAGGAATGGTATGACATGCAGACCGGCATCGCCCGGTCCTACGGCGTGTGCATGACCATGGGCACGGCGGCGACGATGACCGGCATCGCCGATGTGATCGGCCTGTGCCTGCCCGGTGCCTCGGCGATTCCGGCGGCTGATTCGGCGCATATCCGCATGGCATCCGCCTGCGGGCGGCGGGCGGTGGAGATGGTGTGGGAGGACCTGACGCCGACCCGGATCATGACCCGGCAGGCGTTCCTCAACGGCATCGTGGTCGCCATGGCGATGGGCTGTTCAACCAACGCCGTGATCCACCTGATCGCCATGGCGCGACGGGCAGGTCATGACATCGGGCTCGACGACTTCGACGCCGCCTCGCGCAGGGTGCCGGTGATCGCCAACATCCGCCCCTCGGGCGACACCTACCTGATGGAGGACTTCTACTATGCCGGCGGCATGCTCGGCCTGATGAGCCGGCTGACGCGGCACCTCGACCTCAGCCAGATCAACGCATCGGGCAAGACCTGGAAGCAATCGCTGAAGGGCGCCAGGGTGTTCAACGACGATGTGATCCGCGACGAGGCGCGCGCCATCTACAAAGAGGGCGCGCTCGCCGTGCTCAGGGGCAACATCGCGCCCAACGGCTGCGTCATCAAGCCGAGTGCCGCCGGCGCGAAGTTCCTCAGGCATGCCGGGCCGGCGCTGGTGTTCGATTCCTACGAGGAGATGAAGAAGGTCATTGACCGCGACGATCTCGACGTGACCGAGAACAGCGTGCTGATCCTCAGGAACGCGGGACCGCTCGGCGGGCCGGGAATGCCGGAATGGGGCATGCTGCCCATCCCCGGCAAGCTGGTGAAGCAGGGCGTGCGCGACATGGTGCGCATCTCGGATGCGCGCATGTCCGGCACCTCCTATGGCGCCTGCATCCTGCATGTCAGCCCCGAGAGTTACGTCGGCGGCCCGCTGGCGCTGGTGAAAACCGGCGACATCATCGAACTCGACATTCCCAACCGGACGCTGAACATGAAAGTGTCCGCCAGGGAACTCGCGGCACGGCGCAAGGCGTGGCAGAAGCCGGCGCCGCGCTATGAGCGTGGGTTCGGCTGGATGTTCTCGCAGCATATCGCACAGGCGGAGAAAGGCTGCGACTTCGACTTCCTGCAAACCGATTTCGGCGCGCCGGTGGGCGAGCCGGCCATCAACTGACCGCGCCCCCTCAAGGGAAGGTCAACCTTCGGGTTTCACCCCACCCCGCCGCTCACGCGGCGCCCCTCCCCCGCAAGGGGAGGGTGAACATGCCAAGGACCCCGCCATGCCGCTTTCCCCCGTCACCCGCGACAAGCTCAGACGCGTTTCGGTCGCCACGCTGTGCACCGCGCTCTACAAGCGCGGTCTCAGGAACCAGGTGATCCAGGGCGCCCGCCCGCTCAACCCCGCGCTCGGCGTGATGGTGGGCGAGGCATTCACCGTGCGTTACATGCCGGCGCGCGAGGATCGCAACCCGATCTCGGTGTTCCAGAACCGCGAGCACCCCCAGCGCAAGGCGGTGGAAATCTGCCCGCCGGGGCATGTGCTGGTGTTCGACAGCCGCAAGGACGCCCGCGCCGCTTCCGCCGGCGGCATCCTGGTCAGCCGGCTGATGGTGCGCGGCGTGGCCGGCGTCGTCACCGATGGGGGCTTCCGCGACAGCCACGAGATCGCCGAGCTGACGATCCCCGCCTATCACGTGCAGCCGTCGGCCCCCACCAATCTCACCCTGCATGAGGCGATCGACATCAACGTGCCGATCGGGTGCGGCGATGCGCCGGTGTTTCCGGGCGATGTCATCGTCGGCGATCAGGAGGCGGTCATCGTCATCCCGGCCGAGATCGCCGATGCGGTCGCCGATGAGGCCGTCGAGATGACGGCCTACGAGGATTTCGTGATCGAGAAAGTTCAAAAGGACGGCCGCTCGATCCTCGGTCTCTATCCGGCCACCGACCCGCAGTCGAAGGCCGATTTCGAGGCGTGGCGGAAGAAACACGGGCGCTGAAGCAGGCAGCCGGGCAGCGGGCTGCGCCCCTCAGGTCCAGCCCTGTATGGCAGCCGCCAGCACCAGATAGCGTCCGGTCTTGGCCAGGGCGACCAGCAGCAGGAAGCGCAGGAACGGCTCGCGCAGCACGCCGGCAACAACGGTGATCGGATCGCCGATGACCGGCACCCAGCTTGCCAGCAGCGACCAGTAGCCCCAGCGCCGATAGCGGGCGGCGGCGCGATCCAGTTGCGCGGGCGTGGCCGGGAACCAGCGGCGATCGCGGAAACGGTCGATGCCGCGCCCGAGCAGCCAGTTGACGACGCTGCCCAGCACGTTGCCAACGCTTGCCACCGCGATAAGCGCGGCGGCGGGTTGACCGCCGTTGACAAGCAGGCCGGCGAGCACGCTTTCCGACTGTGCCGGCAGAATGGTCGCGGCGATCAGGCTTGCCGTAAACAAGCCCGCATAGGCGGCAAGATCGCCCGTCATCCCAGGGGATCGGTCGCCGCCCGTGCGCGCGGCTTCAATCGACGCTGCCGCCGTCGAAGCCGATGCCCTTGCGGCGGCGCAGGATATACCCGAGCCCGACCACGAACACTGCACCGGCAATCGCCGCCGGGATGTGCGGCAGATGGCCGATCAGGCCAATGATACCGTTGTCCTTGACGAAGATCTCGCCGGCAATCCAGCCGAGCAGCGCCGCGCCCGCCCAGATCAGGATCGGGAAACGGTCGATGATCTTCATCAGCATGGCGCTGCCGAATACCACGAAGGGGATCGACACGATCAGGCCGAAGATAATCAGGCCCGGATCGCCCTTGGCAGCGGCGGCCACCGCGATCACGTTATCAAGGCTCATCACCAGATCGGCGATGGCGATGGTCTGCACCGCTTTCCACACGGTGCCGTGCGCGGCGATGCCGTGCTCGTCCGCCTCCTCCGGGACCAGCAGCTTGATGGCGATCCAAAGTAACAGCAGCGCGCCAACCGCCATGATCCAGGGAAAGCCCATGAGCTTGGCAGCAACCAGCGTGAACAGGACGCGCAGCAAGATCGCCGCGCCCGCCCCGAGAATGACACCGAGCGTGCGGTCACGGCCGGTCAACTGGCGACAAGCAAGGGCAATCACAACGGCGTTGTCGCCGGCGAGCAGCAGATCGATCCAGATGATCTGCAAAACTGCTACCCAATTGACATTCGCTAGAAAGTCCATGGCTTGACGTTCCCTGGCGGCAAGACTGTTGCACGTTCGACTTTGGTTGCGCCGGACCCTTGCAGACCGACGCAACGAAGGCAAGAGCCCAACCAGCAATTCACATGACAGCGCGCACGCGCGGCAGCAGTTCCAGGCGGATACGCTGGCGAAGATCGTCGCGCACCGCTCGATAGGCGTCGAGCTTGGCATCGCGCGCACCGCCCACCAGCGAGGGATCGGCGATCGGCCAATGCAGGTGTTCGACACTGGTCAGCCCGAGCCGGTCGACAGCCAGATCGCGCGCTTCATCCGACAGGGTGACGACAAGGTCGAAGCCATCCATGGCAAGCGCCTCGATGGCATGCGGCTCGTCCTCCTTGAAGTCGATGCCGATCTCCCTCAACACGGCGAGCGCGAACTGGTTGCGCTCCGTGCTCTTCAGACCAGCGCTTTCGACATAGACATGGCGACCGAGCAGCTTGCGCGCGATCCCCTCGGCAATCGGCGAGCGAATAGCATTGAAGGTGCAAAGAAACAGAATCGACTGAAGGGGCCGGGCCGGGGCGCTCACGCCTCGCGCCCCGTCCAGCTCAAGGCGGCAATCAGCGTGAACAGGCGGCGCGCAGTGGCATGGTCAACCTCGATCTTGCCCTGCAGCCGCTCCTGCACGATCGCCGACCCCTCGTTGTGGACGCCGCGCCGGGCCATGTCGATGGCTTCGATACGGTCGGCGGTGGCGTTGCGGATCGCCTCGTAATAGCTGTCGCAGATCAGGAAGTAGTCCTTGACGATCTTCTTCAGCGGGGTGAGCGAGAGCACGTGCACAACGATGGTATCGCCTTGTTCGCGGCGGATATCGAATACCAGACGGTTGGACACCAGCCCCAGATGCAGCGAATAGGGGCCGCCGTCATCATGGCAGAGCGTGAAGGAATTTTCCTCCAGCAGGTCGTAGATCGCCACCTGCCGCTCGTGTTCCTGATCGGGCGTGCCGCGCTCGATCGAATTCTCGTCGAGCACAATGGCCACCAGCCGCTTTTTCGGATCCTCTTCGCTCATTGCCCGCTTTCAATGGTCAAGGTTGAGCCGGATAGCAACAGAACGGGCATGCGCCTGCAACCCCTCCGAATCTCCTAGCGCAATGGCCGCCGGCCCGAGCACGCGCAGGGCGGCTGGCGGGCAGTTGAGCAGCGAGGTGCGCTTGAGAAAATCCATCACTCCGAGACCCGAGGCAAAACGCGCGCTGCGCGCGGTAGGCAGCACGTGGTTGGAGCCGCCGACATAATCGCCGATGGCCTCGGGCGTATGGGCGCCGATGAAGATCGCGCCGGCGTGGCGCACCCGGCCGGCGATGTCCGCCGCCGCCTCGGTATGGATTTCGAGATGCTCGGGCGCCAGCCGGTCGATGAGGGGCAGCGCCGCCGCCAGCGAGGCCACCTCGATGATGGCGCCGAAACTGTCCCAGCTCGCCCCGGCGATGGCGGCACGCGGCAACGTCCCGAGCTGGCGCAGGACCGCCTGACCGGTGGCCGCCGCAAGGCCGGAATCGGTGGTGATCAGGATCGACTGAGCCGCCGTATCGTGCTCGGCCTGAGCCAGCAGGTCGGCGGCGATCCAATCGGGATTGCCGGTATGGTCGGCCAGCACCACCACTTCCGAAGGGCCGGCGATCATGTCGATGCCGACGGTGCCGAACACCTGCCGTTTGGCGGCGGCGACATAGGCATTGCCCGGACCGACGATCTTGGCCACCGGGGCGATGGTCGCGGTGCCGTAGGCGAGCGCGGCGATCGCCTGCGCGCCGCCGACGCGATAGATCGCATCGACCCCTGCAATATCGGCCGCCACCAGCACAAGAGGATCGACAGCGCCGTCCGGGGTCGGCACCACCATCACCAGTCGGCCAACGCCGGCGACGCGCGCCGGGATAGCGTTCATCAGCACCGACGACGGATAGCTGGCGCTGCCGCCCGGCACATAGAGCCCTGCCGAATCAACCGGCGTGTAGCGCCAGCCGAGTTCCACCCCGAGTTCATCGACAAAATCGACCGCCGAAGGCACCTGGCGTTCATGATAGCGGCGGATGCGCTCGGCCGCGAGGCGCAGGGCCGCCACCGCTCTGGCATCCGCCCGGGCATAGGCCGCCTCGATCTGAGGCCGGCCGATCTCCATGCCGGCGGCCGCCAGATCAACCCGATCGAAGCGCGCCGTATACTCGGCCAGCGCCGCATCGCCGCGCGTCCGGACATCGGCAATGATGGCGCGCACCGCCGTCTCGACATCCTCCGAGACCTCGCGCTTCATGGCCAGAAGGTCGCGGAAGGCCGGCTCGAAAGCGGGATCGCGGGCATCGAGACGCAGCATGTCAGCCCCGCACGCGCTCGATCTCGGCCCCGCAGGCGGCGAGTTTCTTTTCCAGCGCCTCAAAGCCGCGATCAAGGTGATAGACCCGGTTGACGGTCGTCACCCCTTCGGCCGCAAGGCCGGCGATGACGAGGCTGACCGACGCGCGCAGATCGGTGGCCATCACCGGGGCGCCTTTCAGCCGCTCGACACCTTCGACGATGGCGAGATCACCCTTGAGTGCGATGCGGGCGCCGAGGCGGGCGAGTTCCGAGACATGCATGAAGCGGTTCTCGAAAATCGTCTCGGTGATGTGCGAGGTGCCCTTCGCGCGGGTCATCAGCGCCATGAACTGCGCCTGCAGGTCGGTGGGGAAGGCCGGGAACGGCGCCGTCGCCACATCGACCGCCTCGATGGCGTGGCCGTTGCGGCGTATGCGGATACCCTCGTTGTTCGAGGAAATCTCGACGCCGGCCTTCTTCAGCACATCGAGCGCCGCCTGAAGGTGCTCGGGCCGGGCGCCCTCCAGCAGCACATCCCCGCCGGTCATGGCGGCGGCCATGGCATAGGTGCCGGTCTCGATGCGATCGGGAATGACGCGATGGGTGGCGCCGTTCAGTCGGGCGACGCCCTTGATCTCCAGCGCCGAGGTGCCGAGGCCCTTGATCTTGGCGCCCATGGCATTGAGACATTCCGCAAGATCGGTGACTTCCGGCTCGCGCGCAGCGTTGTGGATGACCGTGGTGCCGTGCGCCAGCGTCGCCGCCATCAGCGCGACGTGGGTGCCGCCCACCGTCACTGTGGGAAAGAAGATCTCGGCGCCCTTCAGGCCCTTCGGGGCCTTGGCCACCATGTAGCCTTCCTCGATGTCGATCCTGGCGCCCAGACGCTCCAGCGCCATGATGTGCAGATCGACCGGGCGGGTGCCGATGGCGCAGCCGCCGGGCAGCGACACCCGGCACTCGCCCATGCGCGCCACCAGCGGGCCGACCACCCAGGAACTCGCCCGCATGGTGGAAACCAGATCGTAGGGCGCGCAGGTATCGACAATGGTGGAGGCGTTGATGGTCATCGTATCGCCGCCGTCCTGGGTTTCCCCGCGGCGCTTGCCGGCGATGGTGATGTCGACGCCGTGATTGCCGAGGATACGCGTCAGGGCTCGCACATCGGAAAGACGCGGCACGTTCTCCAGCACGAGCTGGCGATCGGTCAGAAGCCCCGCGATCATCAGCGGCAGCGCCGCGTTCTTGGCGCCGGAGATGGCGATGGAACCGTTGAGGCGATGCCCGCCGGTGATCCTGATACTGTCCATATGCTCGTTCCTGCGCGGGCGTTGGGGCAAACCGCTGCCCCGGTCATGCGCGCCCCGCGCATAGCACAACGGACGGCGAAGGCAGCAAAAAAGCGGCGCGCCCGCGGTTAATTTCCGCCGTCTGTGGATGTTTGGCCGCTTTTGGCCGGCTCCGCCTTGCGCGCGCGCCCCTGGGCCTTGCGGCGCTTGAGGTTTTCACGCAGCGCCGCGGCCAGCCGGCTGCGCCGCTCATCCGGCGGTGCCGGCGCATCGCGCCCGGGCTGATCGGGCGGGGACTTTTGATTCATGGCAAAGACTGGACCTGGTCAGAATGGGAGTTCTTGCTAGCATATCGGACTGCCGTCCGTAACGATGCCAGCAAAAATTCTGGCACGCCGGTGGGGTCTGCGGTATCACCCTAATTGCCCGTCCGGAGGGGATGGGGCGGGAGTGTGCGGTTGATGTTCGATTACGAAGCCACGTTCAAGGCCGCCCGCGCGGCCCTGAAGGCCGAGAAGCGGTATCGCGTGTTCACCGAGATCGAGCGCGATTCCTCAAGGTTCCCCATCGCCACCTGGCACGGCCCCAACGGGCTCGCCCGCGATGTCACCGTCTGGTGCTCCAACGATTATCTCGGCATGGGCCGCCACCCCGAGGTGATCGCGGCGATGCGCGAGACGGCGGAGAAGGCCGGCGTCGGCGCCGGCGGCACCCGCAACATCTCCGGCAACAGCCATGCGGTGATCGAACTGGAGCGCGAGCTTGCCGACCTGCACGGCAAGGAAGCGGCGCTGGTGTTCTCCTCGGGCTATGTGGCCAACCAGACGGCGATCTCGACCATCGCCCAGCTGTTGCCCGACTGCCTGATCCTGTCGGACAGCGACAACCACAATTCGATGATCGACGGGGTGCGCCGCGCCGGCCGCGCCCGCGCCATTTTCCGCCACAATGACATCGGCCACCTGGAGGAGCTGCTGGCTGCGGCCGATCCGGATCGGGCCAAGCTCGTTGTGTTTGAAAGCGTCTATTCGATGGACGGGGACGTGGCGCCCATCTATGCCTTCTGCGATCTGGCACAGAAATACGGTGCCATGACCTATATCGACGAGGTGCACGCCGTCGGCATGTATGGCGCACACGGCGCCGGCTATGCCGAGGAAATCGGGGCCATGAATCGGCTCGACATCATTCAGGGCACGCTGGCCAAGGGGTTCGGCTGTTTCGGCGGCTACATCGCGGGCACGGAAGCGATGATCGATGCGGTGCGCAGCCATGCGCAGGGCTTCATCTTCACCACCGCCCTGCCCCCACCTGTTGCCGCCGCCGCCCGCGCCGCGATCCGCCATCTCAAGGCATCGCAGGCCGAGCGCGAGGCGCAGCGCGCGCAGGTGCGCAAGGTCAAGGAGGCACTGGCCGCCGCCTCGATTCCGGTGCTCGACAACCCGACCCATATCGTGCCGGTGATGGTGGGCGATGCCGCGCTGGCCAAGCTCGCCTCCGACCGGCTGCTCGACCGCCACGGCATTTACGTGCAGCCCATCAACTATCCCACCGTGCCGCGCGGCACCGAACGGCTGCGGATCACGCCGACGCCGTTCCATTCCGACGCGCTGGTCGGCCAGCTTGTCGCGGCCCTCGGAGAGGTGTGGGAGGCGCTTGATCTGCCACGCCAGACCAAGCCGACCAAGCCAGCGAACGGCGCCGGTTCGATCACGGTTTTCTCCCCCGCCGGCGGTTGACAGCGCAACCATTAGGCCCCATAGGCGACCGCGCCGGGCGATTGGCGCTTGCGTCGTCCGGGGGGCTGTGGCACACACGCCCCGCGCAAGCGATCGCTGCCGTAGCTCAGTGGTAGAGCACTCCCTTGGTAAGGGAGAGGTCGAGAGTTCAATCCTCTCTGGCAGCACCAGCCACTCTCATGCAAACCGATGATTTTCCGGTTCTGGCGGAGAAGGCTGGCGATTTGCGGGGTTTATGCAAATGCCCCTCTCACAGAGAGAGCCGAAATCATAGAATTTCGGGCGCTTTGTGCGACCGAATTCAGGGCAATTCTCGTCACTTGAGTTGGCATTTTCCGAGCGCGCCTGGTCCGCAGTCTACAGAGCGGTTCGAATGTTCGCGGAGATAGGTTCGAACGTCTGGTAGGCTCTGCCTCGCAGTCATTCGGCTCGGCGTCACGCCTGACAATCCTCCTCCTTGGGCACCGGATGCTAGAGTTTCCGGAACCACTTCAGGATAGAGCGAACGAGCTTCAACGATAATGGAGTTCTTTTCGAGTGACTTCGTGCGTCCATGTCCATTTTAGCGGAAGTGTCTTCGTCGAAATGCGCTGCCTTTGTCTCCACATCGTGCTGGCGGACCATCTTGACTTGAACGTCGCTCATCGGGCCAGCCCATTGAACCGCGTTGCCGCGGATCCAGTAGTGGGATCGGCACTTGAAGCTCCAATTCCCGATGGACGGATGAAGCGAGATGCCCTCCCCGTCATATGTCAGCTTCCAGTCTGTCGGGCTGAGCGGCGTGACCACCTCGTTGCCGCAGCCACAGCAGCACCTGTGAACCACGGTGGCGTACTCCATGGAGACGTAGAGCGTGCCGGCTGCGAGCTTGTTGGGGATGGTGATGACAAACTCGCAGCTCAATTCGTCAACGCGGCTCATTCTTCGTCCTCATTGATGATGTTGTTGCCGTCGATCTCATAGGTGCTGAACAGCTCCTTCTCGAGATCAACGTAGAAGCCAATCAGCTTCTTCCATTTGATCACGGCGAGGCAGGCGTTCATTGCGTTGAGATCGGCGATCTGGATATTCTTGGCGTAGGCGGCGTCATTATCGCCTGCAGTAAAAGAGATGCGCTGAGCCTTATGAACGTGGCGGCGCCGACCTGGTTTGCTTGCGGTCACACGTACGAGGCCGAGCAGCTGGTCTCCGACAACCTGGACACCGATGCCTACGTCGATAAAAGGTAGATTCAGCTTTTCGAGTTTTTCGACAATGAGGCGCTTGGCAGGGCCGTCATCGATGGCGATGAAGACGAAGTTCATCGCGGCGAGCATGGCGACATTCGAGGCGTCGAGCTTTTCGGGATGCGGAACCACGCCGCGATGCATCATGCCGTAGATCTTCGCCCAGTGATCCACCTTGCGCGGTCGTTCCCTGAGCTCGTCCAGCGAGGCAGCGCCTGGCGCTCGAAAAGCGTTGTGGGTCAGGAGGTCGTCGCCATCGAAGAGATGAATCGCGCTGACCGGCGTCTTGGCGACAAAATCGAGGATGTATGACCCTGTGCCACCGAGACCGATGATCGCGACCTTGTGGCCCTCAAAACGCCTCGTCAACGCGCCCAAGCCGACCCGACTGAACCGCCCCCGGTTCGCCGGAGGCCATTTGGGTTAAGTTATGCCGCCATGGCTGGTTGTTCCAGCATGGCGTAGTAGCGCTCCTCGGCTTCGGCGGGCGGAATATCGCCGATAGGTCGCATCAGGCGGCGGTGATTGAACCAGTCGACCCATTCGAGAGTAGCGAACTCGACAGCCTCGAAGGATCGCCAAGGCCCACGCCGATGGATGACCTCGGCCTTGTAAAGCCCGTTGATGGTCTCGGCGAGGGCATTGTCGTAACTGTCGCCAACGCTGCCAACGGAAGGCTCGATCCCAGCTTCGGCTAGACGCTCACTGTATCGAATGCTGACGTATTGCGATCCTCTGTCAGAATGGTGCACCAGACCGCCGCGATTGACCGGCCTGCGCTCGTGCAGGGCCTGCTCGAGCGCATCGAGGACGAAGCTCGCATGTGGCGTTCGCGATACGCGCCATCCGACAATCCGTCGCGCATAGGCGTCGATCACGAAAGCCACATAGACGAAGCCCGACCAGGTGCTGACGTAGGTGAAGTCGGAGACCCAAAGCCGGTTCGGTGCCGGCGCATGGAACTGGCGGTTCACATGATCCAACGGGCAAGGGGCAGCCTTGTCCGGCGTCGTAGTTCGGATCGCCTTCCCGCGAATGACCCCGTGCAGCTCCATGACGCGCATAAGCCGCTCGACCGTGTATCGCGCGACAGAGACGCCCTCGCGGTTCATCTGGAGCCACACTTTGCGGGCTCCGTAAACCTTGAGATTGTCTTCGAAGACGCGGCTGATAGTCGGGCGCAAAATCAGGTCGCGCCTTGCTCTTGCCGACAGCCTGGCGGGATCGGCCTGCTTTGCCCGATGATCGAAATACGTAGACGGGGCAATCGGCAACACTTTGCAGATCGGCTCGACCCCATAGGCTCCACGGTGATCGTCAATGAAGGCGATCATCGCTTTAACGGGCGGTCGAGCTCCGCCTGGGCAAAATAAGCGCTCGCCTTGCGCAGGATCTCGTTGGCCTGCCGGAGTTCGCGGTTCTCGCGCTCCAGCGCCTTCAGCTTCTCGGCGACATCCGTGGAAATGCCGGC
>Ga0209573_1001863_pt1 | contig 29704 bp, 26 predicted proteins | sample TNRBio252014_DNA_FD_185870 | JGI IMG/M metagenome (GOLD analysis project Ga0209573, IMG submission 185870) | Wastewater treatment Type I Accumulibacter community from EBPR Bioreactor in Madison, WI, USA - TNR Reactor_6/25/2014_ DNA (SPAdes)... | ecosystem: Engineered > Bioreactor > EBPR >...
GAGGCGGCGCGCGACGTCAACTCGCCAGTGATCATCCAGGCCTCGACCGGCGGCTCAGCCTTCTACGCCGGCAAGGGCATGAAAAACGACGGCATGCGGGCCTCCATCGCAGGCGCCATCTCCCTGGCTGAGCACGTCCACCACATGGCGGGGCTGTATGATGCACGGGTGATCCTGCACACCGACCACTGCCCCCGCAAGGCGCTGCCCTGGCTCGACGGCTTGCTGGACGCCGGCGAGGCATTCTTCCAGACGCATGGGGTGCCGCTCTACAGCTCGCACATGATCGACCTGTCGACCGAGCCAATCCAGCAAAACATCGACACCTGCAAGCGCTATCTGGAGCGCATGAGCAAGATGGGCATGACCTTGGAGTTCGAGCTGGGTATCACCGGCGGCGAGGAAGACGGCGTCGACCACAGCGGCGTAGCCAGCGATCGGCTCTACACCCAACCGGAAGACGTGGCCTATGCCTACGAGGAGTTGCTGAAGGTTAGCCCCCACTTCACCGTAGCGGCCTCGTTTGGCAACGTCCATGGCGTCTACTCGCCCGGCAACGTGCAACTGCGCCCCAAGATCCTGCGCGATTCGCAGCTCTACGTGCAGGAGAAATACGGCACGGCGCCCAAGCCGATCAACTTCGTCTTCCACGGCGGCTCTGGCTCGGCTCCGGCGGACATCACCGAAGCTATCTCCTACGGCGCAATCAAGTTCAACATCGACACCGACACCCAATGGGCGTTCTGGGACGGCGTGCGCCAGTACTACCAGGCCAACGAGGCCTACCTGCAGGGCCAACTGGGCAACCCCGAAGGCCCTACCAAGCCTAACAAGAGCTACTACGACCCACGCGTCTGGCTGCGCGCCGGCCAGCAAACCTTCATCGACCGCGTCAAGCAGGCCTTCGCCGATCTGAACAACGTCGATACGCTGGCCTAAACGCAAGGCCAACGGCAGGATCAAAACCGCTGAACAAAGCGTCTGCTCTGAGCATGTCAGCACAAGACGTCGCAGTCGGGGGCGGCTGCGACGTCTTGTGTCTTGCCCCTGCCAGCTTGTCTGGCCGGTCGCTGATTCAGAGAACGGCCCCCCGTTTCGAGCGATGAACTCTCAGAAATCTTCAAGGAGAGACCCCATGCGAATGACCATATCGTTGATTGCCTTAGTCCTCGGCCTGCTAGCGCTGGCGTCGTGCAGCGCAGCCGGCCTGCCAGCGCCACAGGAGCCTGTAGTGCCCGCTCCCGCGCCAGAAATGCCAGTCGAGCCGGTTGCTCAACTGCCAGCGGAGTATGTTGGCGTTTACACAGCCTCGTTGCCGGCCGCGGACACTCCTGGTCGTGACATCACCGTCGCGCTGGAGGCCGAGGGCAGCGTTGTCGTTACCAGCGACTACCTGAACGATCAGCCGCCCATCGTCGAGACCGGCACGTGGTCAGCCAACCCCAGCGGCGCGGTTACGGTGGTGTTGACCCAACAGGGCGACCAGCAGTACTTCGAGCCGCGCTCTTTCCTGGTGGGATTGGAAGGCGATGAGCTGTTGGTGTTGGGTGAGGCCGGCCAGGTAGTGCGCTTGGCACGGTCGACAGGTGAGCCAGCCGCAGCCGTACCGTCCAGTGAGACAGCGCCGTCTGCCGTCATCAGCGAAAGCGAGACGATGACCGCGACGGCCGTCGTGACGGGCAGCGCAGAAATCACAACGACAGCCGGCATAACCACGCCTGCCTTGTCCGAGACCGCAGCCGTAACGGCCACGGCCGCTCTGACCGAAGACATCGGCCTGGCCAACACCTACGTAGCATTGCTGCCGGCAGCTTCGGGCGGCGGCACGCGCCTGGTGGCGCTGACGCTGTTCGACAGCGGCAGCGCGCAAATGGCCACCGAGTTTGCCAACGGGGAAGCGCCGATCGTTGAGTTGGGCAGTTGGGTAGACAACGGCGACGACACCCTTACCGTAACGCTCACCGGTCGGTCCGATCAAACCTTCGATACCCCGACCGTGGTGACATTCCAGCGTGAGGAGGACTTTCTGCAGTCCATCGATGCCCAGGATCTCTACGGCTCTGAGGGTCTGCGGCTGCGCCTGGCGGCCGAAGTGGCCCGCGCCGGCAGCGCATCGCTGTTCACCCTGGACCTGGATGCCGGCTTGCCGCTGGATCCCACCTTCGTCAGCGTGCAGGCCGGCGGCACGGTCGACGCCAGTCTGCTCTCCAGCCAGTGCCTGGGGTTCATCAACGCCCAACCGATAGTGACGGTCAAACTGGCGAATCCAGTCCCCTACGCTGGCGTCTTCTTCATGAGCGACAGCGACCCCACGCTGGTGGTGCTGACGCCCGACGGCCAGTTGCTGTGCAACGACGACTGGCATCAGGACGTCCTCGATCCGGCTGTGGAGCTCAGCGACGCGCCCGCAGGCGTCTACAAGATTTGGGCGGGCAGCTACGCCAAGGGCCAGTTGATCCCCGGCGTGTTGGTGCTGACTACCAAGCCTGAGGTCAACCTGGGCGTCTTCAGCCTGGGTGGGCTGATCCAACGGCCGCCGACGCCCAAGCCGGCCGAGCAGCCCGACGTCGCAGCGGCGCGCGCGGCGGGCATCCAGGGGATTCTCGACCAGGCGGCTGAGGCCGTCGAGTTTAGCGGCAGCGAGCCTGTCAACGCCAGCATGACGGTCTCCGGCACGATCCCGCTCTTCGAGTTGGGCCTGCCCAACCCGGCCTGCAACGGCCTGGTCAACGGCGTGCCCGACTTGGTCTTCAACTGGACGGGCGAGGGCGATCAGTTCACCGTCTTCCTGGAAGGCGACAGCGACGCCACCCTGCTGGTGCTGCGTGAGGACGGCGAACTGCTGGCGTGCGGCGACGACGCCGAGGACGAGATCAACATCAACCCGCTGGTAACGGTGACGGGCGCCACGCCTGGCCTGTACGGCGTGTGGGTCGGCCGGCTGGACCCCTCCCGGCCAGTGATCGGCGCCTTGACCCTCACCACCGCTGCTGACGCGGCGCCCAGAGTTCTGGCGCCGATCCAGTAGCCGGACTATCGCAGCAAGGAGTGCTCACTATGAAACGAACACTGATCATCGCGCTGCTGGCGATCGTGGTCCTGCTGCCTTTGGCGGCCCAGGCGCCGGCGCCGGCCGCGGCTCAGAGCGGCAACGTCTGGACAGCCTGGTACTGGAACAACCCAGACTGGGCCGGCAATCCGGTGCTGTCGCAGCAGGTGCCCTTCATCTGGTTCAACTGGGGCTTCGGCTCGCCCGGCGCCAATGTGCCGGTCGACAACTTCAGCGCCCGCTTCGATACCACCGCTTTCTTCTACGCCGGCGCCTATCGCTTCACCATCACCGCCGACGACGAGTTTGCGCTGCTGGTCAACAATGTCACCTTCCTGGACACGCGCGGCGCAGGCCGGTCGGGCAAGACGATGGTGGTGGACGTACCCTTTGTGCAGGGCAACGCCAACGTGTCCATCCTCTACCGCGAGTTTACCCAGGCGGCGTTCATCACCGCCGACTGGCAGTTCATCAAACCGGGCGGCGGCACTACTCCGCCTCCCCCGCCCCCACCGCCGCCGCCTACCCAGTGCTTCCCGCCCTCGGCGTCCAGCGTGCAGACGCGTTTTGGCGACTACACCCCCTGCATCCAGCAGAACATCCACCAGGTGAACTGCTTCCAGTCGGACGGCGCGTGGAACTCGCCCAACCAGGGATCGATCCAGATGGAGCCGCAGATCACCATCTGGGGCAACTGCACAGCCGACACGACAGCTAACTTCCAGGTGAGCTGCGATCCGAACGTGCCCATGCAGCCCTTCAATTGCTCCAAGACGGAAGCTGGCTGGTTCCCGAGATAACGTTCATCTCAGCCTGTTTCGCCCCAGGGGCTTGTCAACGAGCCCCTGGGGCGCGGAATACGTCAACATGACAACGCAGCCTGCGTCGCTCCCCGCATTCCACGAGGAACAGCGCTTTCGCCAGCTTTGGATTTGGATGCTGATCCTGGGTATCGCTGCCTTGCAGTGGTGGGGCTGGATCCAACAGATTCTGCTCGGCCAGCCATTCGGCGACAACCCCGGCCCTGACTGGATGGTGTGGCTGTTCTGGGCGCTGTTTGGCATCGGCCTGCCTGTGTTCTTCCTTTACCTCCGGCTGGTGGTGGAAGTGAACGACGAAGGGGTGTGGCTGCGCTACATCCCGCTGACGAAACGGTTGATCCGGTTCGGCGACATCGAGCGGTGTGAGGCTGTGGACTACCAGCCCATGCGCCAGTACGGCGGCTGGGGCATTCGCGGCCTGGGCAGCAACCGGGCCTACAACGTTAGCGGCAGCCAGGGCGTGCGCCTGCACCTGCGCAACGGCGCTGTGGTAGTCATCGGCTCGCAGCGCGCGCAGGCGTTGGCGCTGGCGATCGACGCTGGCTTGACCAGTTAGCGGCGGCGAAGTATCCAGATCGGTCGTAGCAGCGTCACTATGAACAAGACTTGTCCATGCCGCATGTAAAGCTCGTCAACATTTGACTCGGATAAAGGAGACAATCCGTTTATGCACAAATCAATTCGATCCAAAGGACTTCTGCTGTTGAGCCTGTTGGTTATGACCAGCATGATCATCAGCGCGTGTGTGGTTCCCGCGCCGGCCCCGGCGCCCGCGCCAGCGCCTCAGACACCGGAGGCGGCGCCCGCGCCAGCCGAAGGCGAAAACATCACCCTGTATGTCGGTCCTAACCAGGCGCCCTGTATGGGTGTGGCGCCTCAAACGTGCCTCTTGGTCAAGGAAAACCCAGAGGATGCCTATAGCCTCTTTTATAGCACCATCGAGGGCTTCGAATTCGAGGCCGGCTTCGAGTATGAGCTGCTGGTCAACAAGCAGACCGTGCCCAATCCACCGGCTGACGCGTCGTCCTTCCGCTGGACGCTGGTCGAAGTGGTCAGCCAGACCCCGGTGGCGCCCGCGGCCGAGCTGGAGGGCGTGACCTGGAAACTGATCGCCTACACCGATCAGAACGGCATGCTTTCCATGCCCAGCGCCGAGGCGACAATCAAGCTGCAAGACGGCGAGGCCGGCGGCCAGGGTGGCTGCAACATGTTCTTTGCCCCGTACACCCTTGAAGGCGATCAGTTGAGCTTCGGACCGGCTGGCAGCACCATGATGGCCTGTGAAGAGCGAGTGATGGCTCAGGAGCAGGCCTTCCTGGCCAGCCTGGAGCAGATTGCCGCCTATCAGATCGTCGCCAACCAACTGCACATGGCCAACGCCGACGGCGCAGTGATTCTGGTCTTCGAGCCGCTGGCGCAGACGCCCTTGACCGGCACGCTCTGGCAGGCAGTCAGCGTCAACAATGGACAAGAGGCTGTGACCAGCGTGATCAGCGGCACACTGCTGACCGCCACCTTCCAGGATGACGGCACGCTGTCCGGCTCGGCCGGCTGCAACAACTACTCCGGCGGCTACACCCTGGACGGGGATCAAATCGCGATCGGGCCGTTAGCCATGACGATGATGTTCTGCGCCGAGCCGGAAGGCGTGATGGAGCAGGAAATGGCCTTCGGCGCCGCGCTCGAGTCCGCCGCAAGCTTCTCGATCCAAGGCGACGCGCTGGAGCTGCGCACGGCCGACGGCGCGTTGGCCGTCAGCTTCATGGCGGCCGGCGAGGCTGCTGCTGAACCCAGCGAGCCTGCGGTGAGCCTGGAAGGCCCGATGTGGCAACTGGTTGAGTACCTTGGCGAGGACGGTGCGCTCGTCCCGGCTGCCGTCGAAGGAACCATTCGCTTCCTTGATGGGCGCGCGGGCGGCAACACCGGCTGCAACAACTTCTTCGCTGCCTACACCGTCGATGGCAACCAATTGGCCTTCGCCGAGGCGGGCAGCACCATGATGGCCTGCCCGGAGCCGGCCATGAGCCAGGAGCAGGCCTTCTTGACCAACCTTGGTCTGGTCGCATCCTACGAGATCGCCGACACGCAATTGACGTTGTTCGACGCCGCAGGCGAGACGGTTTTCGTCTTCCAGGTACAAGTGCCTACTCCGTTGACCGGCACCGAGTGGCTGGCGACAAGCTACAACAATGGCCGCGGCGCTGTGACCAGTCTGGTGATCGGCAGCGAGATCACGGCGACCTTTGCCGATGACGGCACGCTGTCCGGCTCGGCGGGCTGCAACCGCTACACCGCGACCTACACCCTGGACGGCGAGCAGATCAGCATCACGCCGCTGGCTGCCACCATGATGTTCTGCGAGCAGCCAGAAGGCGTCATGGAACAGGAAACGGAGTTCATAGCCGCCTTGGGAATGGCCAACACCTATTCCATCGAGGGCGATCGCCTGGAGCTGCGCACGGCCGACGGCGCGCTGGTGGCCAGTTTCGTGGCGGCCGTCCCCGAGCCGGCAGCGCCGGCGGTGGATGCCGAGACCATGGACATCCTAAGCAACCTGGCCTACAGCAACACAGCGCTGCTCACTGACACGATCCAGTTGGTCAACGGCGTCTATACCACCACGGTCGTGCCTGACGGGGCAACGGTAGCCTCGGTTGAGCTGACTGACATCGCCGCGGCTGGCGAGCTGAATGGCCAGCCGTCCTACGCTGTGATCCTGGTCTCCAACGGCGGCGGCAGCGGCATGTTCTACGACCTGGCCGTGGTCGCCGAGGTGGAGGGCGCGTGGACCAACGTTGCCACCACAGGGCTGGGCGACCGGGTTAGCATCAACTCCCTTGCCATCGAGAACAACCAGGTGGTGGTCGACATGGTCACGCAGGGGCCCGACGATCCCATGTGCTGCCCGTCGCAGCAGGTGGTGGTGGCCTATGAACTGCAGGACGGCGCTTTGGTTGAGGTCGAACCGGCCAGCGCTACCACCCGCAGCGCTGCCGACGGCATCGTTGGCGTCACCTGGCAATGGGTCGAGTCGCTGTACTCCGACGACACCAGCGTTTCGGTCGCTGATCCCAGCCTGTACACCTTGACCCTGCTGCCCGACGGCTCAGTCGCGTTGCAGGTGGACTGCAACCGCGGCGGCGGCGCCTACACCCTGGACGGCAGCCAGCTCACCCTGGACGTGGCCGTGCTGACGCGCGTCGCCTGCCCCGAAGGCACGCTGTCCGAAGTGTTCATGCGCGACCTGAACGCCGCCGCCACCTTCGTGATGGACGGCGAGGCTCTGGTCATCAATCTCTTCGCCGACGCGGGCAACATGGTCTTCCAGCCAGGCGGCGTGGCAGCTATGGCCGAAAGCGTCGCAATCATGGCTGCCGATGCGGTAACGATGTCGGTGGCAGGCGTGGCTGACTCCTATCTGGTGCAGCCGGTCGCGGCGACGCCCTACGACGCCAGCATGCCGCCTGGCCCGGTCGGCGCGCCGGAGCATCTGGCCGTAACCTTCGACGGCGAAGCCCTGGATGACGCCAGCTTTGCTGGCCGCGTGATCTACCTCATGCCGGTCAAAGCCTACGAAACGCTGTGGCAAGAAGCCGGCAACGACACCATCACCCGCTTCATCATGGCCCTGGATGCGCTGTTGGCCGAGCAGCCGGCTGACCCGCCGCCGCCGCTGCCCGTTCTGCCGCCGCCAGGCGGCGTCAACGACGTGGCTGTGCAAGTTGCCTATCTCGACGTGCCTGGCATGAATGCCTCGGGTGTGCGCTGGGTGGGCCGGTTCTCGCAAGACTTGAGCCCGGTGATGAACTTCCAGTTGCGCTATATCTTCCAGGGACTGACGGCCGATGGCCAGACGCTGATCTCGGCCAGCTATCCGGTCACCACGACGCTGTTGCCGGACAGCATGGAGGCCATGACTGAGGACGAGGCCGTGGCCTTCAACGAGGACCCGCAGGCTTACCTGGAGGCGACCGCCTCAGCGTTGAGCTTCCTGGCGCCGGCCGACTTCAGCCCCAGTCTGGATGCGCTGGATGCCATGATTCAGTCTCTGACGATCGCAGTACCTGAAGTGACAGTCAGCGAACCCGTCACGCCCACAGTGACTGCGCCATTGACCGCGACTCAACCGCCAGCCCCTGAGGCCGCGACGGTGTCTTTCTCCGAGATTACCGGGCAGACCTGGCAGTGGATTGGCTTCACCGACCCGATCAGCGGCACGCAGCAGATCGCCAACCCGGCCAAGTACGAGGTTACCTTCGTTCCCAGCGGCACCGTGCGTATCATCGCTGACTGCAACCGCGGGGCCGGCCAGTATCAGGTCGACGGCGCATCGCTACAGATCACCGTTCAGGCTATGACCCGCGCCGTGTGTCCGTCTGGCTCACTGAGCACGCAGTTCACGCAGTATCTGGACGCGGCCGCTGTGTGGTTCGTGCAGGAAGGCGATCTATACATCGATCTCTTCGCAGACAGCGGCACCATGCGCTTTGCCGCAGTCAAATAGCCGCAGTCATTCGCTTGACAGGCAAACTGGCCCAGTCTCTCGCAGGCTGGGCCAGTTTTTTTCTCTTCTCGGAAGCAGTCATCCTGAACGAACCTTCACGTTGTGCTAAGCTGCATTTAATCTGCGCCTGATAAACTGCTTGTGTGATATAATTCTTTTGCCTGAGCGCCAATGTGCTCTGTGGCGTCTTCGAGGAGAAACAATGGAAACCAGAAAACGTGGACCGGTATTAGTCTTTGCTGCGCTGTTCGGCGTAGCTTTTCTGTGTCTGTGCCTGGTGGTGACGGCTGTGGGTGTTGGCCGCTTGGCCGCGTCGACTGCTGGCGCCGGTCAGCCCAGCGCCCTCTTCGACGTCGATCTGCCCCTGCCCACGCCGGCAGTGTTGCGCGACACAGCGCCTCAGCCGCAACAGCCAGCCGCTGTTGCTGAAAGCCCGGCAGCGCCTCCCCGGCCGGTGATCAACATCGACCCCAACGCCGACGTAGAGCCGCAGATCCTGCGGGCGGTCTATCAGAAGGCCAACCCATCGGTGGTCAAAATTGTCAGTCTGGGGGTAGTCCCCACCACAACTGACAGCGAGGACCTGCTGCCGCAAGGCCAAGGCTCCGGCTTCGTCTGGGACGCGGCCGGCTTTGTCGTCACCAATGCCCATGTGGTAGAAGGCACCGATAGCGTCCAGGTGATCTTCGCCGACGACCGTTCGGTGAGCGGGAAGGTATTGGGCGCTGACGCCTTCAGCGACCTGGCCGTGATCGAGATCGATCCGGAAGGGTTAGACCTGACCCCGGTGGAGTTCGGCAACATCGACGAGCTATCGGTCGGCGATCGGGCGATTGCCATCGGCGCGCCCTTCGACTTCGCCGGTTCCATGACTGTGGGCGCCATCAGCGGCCTGGGCCGCAGCATCCGCTCCCTTGACGCCCGTTACACCATCCCGGATGTGATCCAGACCGACGCGCCGATCAATCCTGGCAACTCGGGCGGGCCGCTGCTGGACTCGTTGGGGCGCGTGATCGGCATCAACGCCCAGATCCGCAGCGACGGGGGAGTGCGCGCCAACTCTGGCGTGGGCTTTGCCATCCCCATCTACATCGCGCAGCGGGTGATCCCGGTTCTGATCGACCAAGGCCAATACCAGCACCCCTTCATCGGCGTTTCAGGCCAGACCTTCTCACCGGAATGGGCCGATGCCTTGGGCTTCCCCGTGGATGCCAGGGGCGCCTACGTCACCGAGGTTGTGGCTGGCGGCCCGGCCAGCCGGGCTGGGCTGCGCGGCGCTGACAGAGACACGAGCATCGTGATGGGCGTGAATGTCATGACGGGCGAGCCTCTGTACCTCAGATCTGGCGGCGATCTGATCATCGGCATCAACGATCAGCCGGTGCAGAAGTTCGACGACCTGTTGAACTACCTTTTCCGCTACGCCTCGGCCGGCGATGAAGTGCAGTTGACCGTGCTGCGCTCCGACGGCCAGCAGCAGGTGATCCCGGTCAAGCTTGGTGTACGGCCGGCACAGTAGGCTGAATGAAGGTTTGCCGGCGCAGAAGTTCAACTTCTCGGAGAAGTTGAACTTCTGCACGCTTCACTTCCAAATCAAAAGGGTGTGTTTGAAGTTGGTTGATGGCCCGTCATTGCGAGGCGTCTGCGCCGAAGCAATCTCGTCATGCCACGCTGGGACACCTGCATTTGCGTCAGGTGCAAGTGTTGCTTCGTCGGCGGCCTCCTCGCAATGACTGTTCAACCAGATTCAAATGCACCAAATCAAAAGAGCGAGACGTGGGCCGGCGGCATAACACCGGCGCGGGTCTCGCTCTTCGTATGGCCCAAGCGTGGCTCGGTCGGAGACCGGCCACAGCGCGAGGGTTAGCGCTACTTAACCAGGCTCATGTCCTTGTTCCTGCGCCCTTCTTCGATCAACATCACCGGGATGCCTTTGCGGATCGGATAGCGATAGCCGTTGCGTGGGTTGACCAGCCACTTGCCGTCGCCGGACACGCTCAGCGGGCCGCGGTCCTCCGGGCAGACCAGAATGCTCAACAGGTCAGGGCTGACTGTCCCGCCCAGCTCGCTCTCGTCGAACGCGGGCAGATCGAGCGTCTCACTGCGTTCCAGCGAGGACACCGGAACTGGCTTATCCCGGTTGAGCAGCTTGAGGACTACGACTACGGCCGCCACAGCTCCAACGACCACGCCGGCCAACACGAGTAGTTTCTTCATGGTAGTTCTCCTTTGGCAGCAACCCGTGCAGCGCCAGCGAGCGGCGCCGTCAGAATAAACTGCCTGCTTGTTCTCCTGAAATTGACGATAGTTCATGCTACCACAAGCCGCCCACCTTGTCCAGTGTGCGAACCGTGCGATGGGCGGTGCTGTGGTCGGCTTTTGTCAGCGCTTTCCTGGCCCAGAGCAACCGCATCGAGCGCGTTATGAAGCGAGGTGTCATCGATATGCAAGCAATCCAGCTGGCGCAACTGATCGGCGAAAGGCTGCGCGGCCGGCAGCTCACGCTGGCCGTGGCCGAGTCGTGTACCGGTGGCCTGCTGGGCGACAACATTACCGATGTGCCCGGCAGTTCCGACTATTTCGTGGGCGGCGTGCTGGCCTATAGCAACCAGGTCAAGCAGGGCCTGCTGGGTGTGCGCAGCGAGACGCTGGCGAGCTACGGCGCGGTTAGCTCCCAGTGCGCCGCCGAAATGGCCCAGGGGGTGCGCCGTTTGCTGGGCAGCGACGTGGCGCTAAGCGTGACCGGTATCGCCGGTCCCAGCGGCGCCACGGCTGACAAAGCGCTGGGGCTGACCTATATCCATCTGTCCGCGCCGGGCTGCGAGCGTGGCCAGCGTTTCATCTGGCCCAGCGACCGCCGCACCAACAAGGTCGACTCGGCTCTGGCGGCCCTGCGCTTGCTGTTGGACTATCTGGAGGAACAAGCATGACCGAGGTTTACATCGACGAACCGATCACGGCCCAGGTGCGGTTTGGCCCTGGCGGGACCGTCCAGCCGGTGGCCTTTGCCTGGCGCGAGCGCACTCGTTACCTGGCCGGTCTCGGCCGGCAGTGGAGCGAGCAGGGAGAAGGGGTCGAGTGGCGCTGCTTCCTGGCCCAAACCACCTCCGGCGACACCGTAGAGCTGCGCTGGAGCCGGCAGAGCAACGAATGGCGGCTGTGGCGCGCCTGGTGGCGGGAAAGCTTGACATAGAAGCCGAGGGGACTTGATGATTTCCCAGGCGTCTGGTATCATGGCGAGAACTCAGGTTGTCGGTCAGGCGCTGGCCGCGAAAGACACATCTCGAACGAGTTCTTGCAGACTGAAACGCAGAGGTAAGGATTGCTACTGGGAAGGCAGGAGACCGTGCAGCGAAAACTGGTGGTTGCCGCCGGATTGGCATTGGCCGCGGCGGCGGTGATAGCAGCCCCCGCGCTGGCAGCCCAACCCGGCCCCACGCCCTCGGGCTTGAACCTGGAACGGCTGCTGGCGGCGTCGATGGCCTGGCTGACGCCGGCAGGCTTCGTTTTCCTGGCTGCGGCCGGCGCACAGGAAAGCCGCGCCTGGCAGGCGGCGCTGGGCGGCGTGGCGGGGGCGGCGTTGGGTGTGACGCTCTTTTACCTGACTGGCTTTGCCCTGGCCTTTGGCGGCATCGGCCTGGCGCTGCCAGACACGCCCGGCTACAACGACCTGGTGTGGGAATGGACCTTGCTGGCCGGCCAGTGGGGCACGCGCTGGGGCATGGCCGGCATGAGCGGCTGGGCGTTGACCGGACCGGCCGCCACGCCGGCAGCCTATGAGTTGTTCTTCGCCCAGTTGCCCTGGGTAGCGACGGCCAGCATGGTTCCGCTCATGGCCCTGCGCGGGCGCACACCGGCCCTCAGTTCGCTGCTCGGCGGCCTGCTGGTGGGCGGCCTGCTCTATCCCCTGGCCACCAATTGGGTCTGGGGCGGCGGCTGGCTGGCCAACCTGGGCGCTAATCTCAACCTCGGCCACGGTTTTGTCGACTTCGCAGGCGGCGGCACGGTGCATCTGCTGGCGGCCGGCGCAGGCCTGGCCGGACTGCTGACGATGGTTGCTCGCCGGCCGCGGCGCAGCCAGGAAAGCGCCGCCGTGCCCTTGCCGCCCGTCCATCTGCCGCTGCTGGCGTCGCTGGGCGCGCTGCTGATCCTGGCCGGCAGCCTGGGCTGGGCGTGGGCTAACCCGCTGCTGGATCCATCCGCCCTGCTGCCCAGCCGCGGCCTGGTCAACGTGGTTCTGGCCGCCACGGCTGGCGCGCTGGCCCCGCTGGCCTACACCTGGTTCGTGGCCGACCAGCCCGATCCGCTGCTGGCAGCGCGCGGCATAGCCGCTGGCGCCGTGGTCGCAGCCGCAACCGGGCCCTTCATTCCGCCGTGGGCTGCTGTCGCGCTGGGCTTGGCAGCGGGACTGTTGACGCCGCTGTTGACCTACCTGGTGCGTGAGGTGCTGCGCATCGACGACGACAGCGGGTTGACGCCGGTGCATCTGGCGGCCGGCCTGCTGGGGCTGCTGGCTATCGGCTTCTTCGCCGACGGACTGGCCGGCGCAGGCTGGAACGGCGTGGGCGCGCGTGAATTCCTGGGCGTGCCGGGTCAGGGCGTCACTGGCCTGCTGGCCGCTCCAGGTATGCAGCCCGACTGGCCGGGGCAGATCCAGGCGCAGTTGATCGGCGCCGGCGCGCTGTTTGCGCTGGCGTTTCTGGCCAGCCTTGCGGTCTTTGGCTTGCTCGCCCTGTTGGCGCGCGGGCTGCGCATGGCGCGCGCGGGCCGGACGGCGCGCCCAGAGCAGCCCGCGCCGCTGGCCGTCGCAGAAGCGCCGCCAGAGGCCGATGGTGACGACCCATGAACGTAGAACGTAGGTCCGGCTATCAGCCGGACGAATGGTTTCGGTGCGTCACGTTGGTAACGTGACCTACGAGAGCGTCTACCACATGATTGAGGGCGCCAACCAGATCTCTGTCAGCTTCGGCGAGGAGCAAGAGCACTGGTTCGCCAGGGCATGAGTTGCAACGTATAATCATGGACATGAGACCTTGGATCAAGCGCTCGCTGCTGGCCGCTGTGCTGGTGATCGTGGCGGTGCTGGCAGTGCGCTACGCGCGGCCGGTGTTTGACTTGGTCAGCAACGAGCAGCAACTACAGGCCTCGCTGGATCGGCTGGGGCCGCTGGGGCCGTTGGCTGTTATCGCGCTCAATGCCTTGCAGGTGGTGGTAGCCTTCATCCCTGGCTATGCCATGATGATCGCGGCTGGCTACCTGTATGGCTTTCCCTGGGGCGCGATCTATGGCGTGATCGGCATGGCTTTGGGCGGCCTGATCGCGATTTCGTTGGCGCGACGCTACGGCCGGCCGCTGGTTGTGCGTATGATCGGCGAGAGCCGGCTGGAGCACTGGGAAAAAGTCGCCCACCTCAACTCCCTGGCGGTGTGGTTCTTTCTGATGCTGGGGCCCTTTGGCGATGTGCCCTACTACATCGCTGGCCTGACCACCATCGCCATCTGGAAAATCGTCGCCATCGCTTTGCTGCTGCGCACACCGTCCGCCCTGGTGGCAGCGGCCGTGGGCGCCGGATTGATCGACTGGCGCTCGCCCTGGGTGCTGGGCGGCGCGGCCGGGCTGATGCTGCTGGGTGCACTGGCCATTCGCTACCAGGCCCGCCTGGAACGCTGGATCGACCAAGCCCTGCTACCGCGCGTGATGAAGTTCGGTACACGGCCCATCTTGGCCGAACAGCCGGTCGACCCGCCAGTGGAGGCTATCGAGTTCGATGCAACAACCCGTTGACCATTCCGTGGCAGCCGAAAGAGAAAGCAAGCTGCTGATCAGCGTGGCCGCCGGCCTGGGCTGTGTGCTCGTGCTGTGCGCGCTCATTGCCGTCGTGGTGGTGTTTCTGGCCTTGATTTGGACGCTGCAAGGCCAGCTTGGGCCAGGCGGCAGCAGCGCAGCGCCCGCGCTTTTTGCTTTGGCCCGCCTGACGGGGTGACTTGCATGACCACAAGGAGCCTGCGCTTCGCCTTGATCCTCCTCCTCGCCCTGTCGGTGCTGCTGGCCGGGCGCGATGCGGCCGCGCAGGGCACGTGCAGCGGCCAGTGGTATCGCGTCCAGCCAGGCGATTCCTGGGCCAAGCTGGCCCAACGCACCGGACTGTCAGTGGCAGCGCTCAAGGCCGCCAACACGGCGGCAGCCAACCATCCGCAAGGCTGGCTGCTGGTGGGCCAGACGCTGTGCCTGCCAGCCGGGGCTGCCCTGTCGCCGGCGGCGGCCGAGGCGACGGCCGGCCCTCCCGCCTTCCCAGTGACAGTGCGGCGCGGCGATTCGTGGGCTGTGCTTGCCGGCCGCTATGGCGTCAACATGGCCGCGCTGCAGGCCGCCAATCCCCAGGCTATGCGCGCCAGCCAGGTGCTGCGCCCCGGCGATCGCGTGTTGATTCCCATCATGCCGGCGATGACTGAACGATACGACTGCGGTGAGGACTTGGCCGCCACAGTCCGCAGCGCGGCGCAGGTTCTGACCGAATGGAACGGCTCCAGCGAGGTCTTGCAGAGCTTTCTGGCCCGCTGTGGCGTGCTGGCTGGCGAGCGGGGGGCTGTGCAGGAGGCCGCGCTGCGCGACGCAGGTGCATCCGACATGGTTTTGGCTTTGGTCGATCCCCAAGCCGGCAACGGCGGCCCGCTGGGCGTGCTGGCCGTGCTGAGCGCGGGCCCGCTCGGCTGGGAGGTGGTCTACCAGTCCGGCCTGGCCGCTGACGTGGACCTGTTGGCGCTGAACGATGTCAACGACGATGGACACCCCGACATCGTGTGGAGCGACACCACCTGCGGCGCACGCGCCTGCTTCACCACCGTTCACGTCTCCTCCTACGTCGATGGCGACTTTCGCACCTGGATCAACGGCAGCACCACCCTGGCGTCGGCTGGCATCACCCTGGAGGACGTGATGCCTCAGGGCAGCGGCCAAGAGCTGATCATGCGCGGCGGCGTGATCGGCGCCGTGGCAGCCGGCCCCCAGCGCGCCATCGAGGCCACCTGGGCATCTCTGGCCGGCGGCCCCTACGTGCTGGTCCAGCAAAGCTACGCGCCTTCCTTCTGTCTCTATCACCACATTCTGGACGCTGACGCCGCCATGCAGGTTGGCGCACAGGACAGCTACGCGGCCGCCGTCAGGGCCTACCGCGCCGCAGCCGATGACGCGCGGCTGGTGGCCTGCTGGATTCGCCCCAACGAGGTCGATGAGCTGCGGGCCTATGCGTTATACCGCCTGGCCGTGGCCCACGCCTACGCCGGCGACCGCGCGGCGGCCGATGCGGCTGTCGACGAGCTGGGCAGCCGCTACCCCAACGATCGCCTGGCTGAGCTGGCCCGCCTGTGGTGGCTCTCCTACCGCACCACGCGCGACGCGGCGGCCGCCTGCGCCGTGGCCGAGGCTTTTGCGGCGCGCCAGCCAGACACCTGGCAGCGCCTGGCCGACTACGGCTTTGCCAACCCCGCGTTCACGGCTGAAATGCTGTGTCCGCCTGAAGATGCGGCGACGCCGTGAGGAATGGGAATCGATCTGCCTGTTTGTACCCAGCGGCTCAGTTATAACACAACACGAAAGGAACAGACTCTATGAGCGACACTCTCAAAGTTGGCGATCTCGCCCCTGATTTCGCCCTCGCCAGCGACACCGGTGAACTGGTGCGGTTGTCCGATCTGCGCGGCAAGCGGGTCGTGCTGTACTTCTACCCCAAGGATGACACCAGCGGCTGCACGACCCAGGCTTGCGGCTTTCGCGACGCCTACCCCGTGATCGAGGAGCGCAACGCCGTGGTGCTGGGCGTCAGCCCGGATGGCGTCAAGTCGCACCAGAAGTTCAAGACCAAGTACGATCTGCCCTTCACGCTGCTGGTGGACGAGGACCACCGCGCGGCAGAGGCTTACGGCGTGTGGGCTGAAAAGTCGATGTATGGCAAGAAGTACATGGGCATCGTCCGCAGCCACTTCGTGATCGACGAGCAGGGCCGCCTGGTGGACGTCCAGATCAAGGTCAGCCCGACCGACAGCGTGGCTAAGGCGCTGGCCGTGCTGGAGGGCTAGGTGTCAATGCTCATTTGTGGAGTAGGCGTCCCCAGACGCCGGGTTCGCATGTGGGCATGCGAACTCCGCAAATCATGATTGACGCAACACCAGCTACCGTGTCAATGCTCATTTGTGGAGTAGGCGTCCCCAGACGCCGGGTTCGCATGTGGGCATGCGAACTCCTCAAATCATGATTGACGCAACACCAGCTGCCGTGTCAATGCTCATTTGTGGAGTAGGCGTCCCCAGACGCCGGGTTCGCATGGGGGCATGCGAACTCCTCAAATCATGATTGACGCCACACTAGCTGCCGTGTCAATGCTCATTTGTGGAGTAGGCGTCCCCAGACGCCGGGTTCGCATGGGGGCATGCGAACTCCTCAAATCATGATTGACGCAACACCAGCTACCGTGTCAATGCTCATTTGTGGAGTAGGCGTCCCCAGACGCCGGGTTCGCATGGGGGCATGCGAACTCCTCAAATCATGATTGACGCAACACCAGCTGTCGGGGAGCAACTGCGCAGCCCCTAGAGCGCGTAGTTCACGCCGATATGATATGCATCATACCTTCTGCGCCCATCTTGCGGTACAATAGGCAAGACGCTGTGACTTCGCTCACGAACTCTCTGTCGAGGTATGCACAATGACCACCATCTCTCAGGCCCACGAGCAGTGGACTGACACGACCGTGAAGAAGACTCTGGACCGGTTCCCCGAGCGCCGAGCCCAGTTCGAAACCAGCTCCGCCATCCCGGTGGAGCGATTGTACACGCCGGCCGACGAGCTGGCCGGCGACTATCTGGACAAGCTGGGCTTTCCCGGCGCTTACCCCTATACGCGCGGCGTGCAGCCCACCATGTACCGCGGCCGCTTCTGGACCATGCGCCAATACGCCGGCTTCGGCACAGCCGTGGAGAGCAACAAGCGCTACCGCTATCTGCTGGCGCAGGGCCAGACCGGCCTCAGCGTGGCCTTCGACCTGCCGACGCAGATCGGCTACGACGCCGACCACTCGCTGGCGCTGGGCGAGGTGGGCAAAGTAGGGGTGGCCATTTCCTCGCTGGCCGACATGGAGACGCTGCTGGATCAGATCCCGCTGGACAAGGTCAGCGTCAGCATGACCATCAACGCGCCGGCCGCGATTTTGCTCAGCATGGTCATCGCCGTGGGCCGGAAGCAGGGCGTGCCGGCCACGGAGCTGCGCGGCACGATCCAGAACGACATCCTCAAGGAATACCTGGCAAGGGGCACCTACATCTTCCCGCCCGGCCCCAGCATGCGCCTGATCACTGACATCTTCCGCTACTGCGCGGCCGAGGCGCCCAACTGGAACACCATTAGCATCAGCGGCTACCACATCCGCGAGGCCGGCAGCACGGCCGTGCAGGAGGTGGCCTTCACCCTGGCCGACGGCATCGAGTACGTCAAGGCGGCCATCGGCGCCGGGCTGGATGTAGACAACTTCGCGCCGCAGCTCAGCTTCTTCTTCAACGCGCACAACAACTTCCTGGAGGAGGTGGCCAAGTTCCGCGCTGCCCGCCGGCTGTGGGCCAGGATCATGCGCGAACGCTTCGGCGCCAAGAAACCGGCCAGCCTGCAACTGCGCTTCCACACCCAGACGGGCGGCAGCACGCTGACCGCGCAGCAACCTGAGAACAACATCATCCGCGTGACGATGCAGGCGCTGGCCGCGGTGCTGGGCGGCACCCAGTCGCTGCACACCAACTCCATGGACGAGGCGCTGGCTCTGCCCACGGAGCGGGCGGTGCAGATCGCGCTGCGCACCCAGCAGGTGATCGCCTACGAGTCGGGCGCGGCTGACACGGTGGACCCGCTGGCCGGCTCCTACTTCATCGAAGCCCTGACCGACGAGATCGAGCGGCAGGCCGACGCCTATATCCAGAAGATCGATGCGCTGGGCGGCGCTCGTTCGGCCATCGAGCAAGGCTACATGCAGCGCGAGATCCAGGACGCAGCCTACAAGGCGCAGATGGCTATCGAGCGCCAGGAGCAGGTCGTGGTGGGTGTCAACCGTTTCACCACCGACGAGCAGAGCGACGCCGATCTGTTGCGCGTCGACGCGTCGGCCCAGTTGGAGCAGATCGAACGGCTGAAGCAGGTCAAGGCCAGCCGCGATCCGGCCCAGGTGGCTGCGCTGCTGGCCCGCATTCAGCAGGCCGCCGAAACCCCTGACGCCCCGCTGATGCCGCTGTTCGTCGAGGCCGTCGAGCAGTACGTGACGTTAGGCGAGATCTGCGGCGTGTTGCGCGGCGTGTTTGGGGAATATCAGCCAGACGTTTGGGTCTGAGTGCAGAAACTGGCAGGAACTCAAAGGAACTCAGATTCTTGCGCTTGCGTGAGGTAATCTCCAACGGTAACTATGGCAGCCTATCAACTCACTCTAGAGATCGAGCAGCTTCCTGAAGGCCCATTCTTGGGTACCAGCTCAGACCTGCCTGGCTTGATCGTGCAGGCGGATACGGCCGAGGAGGTCATCCGGCTTGCACCCGCAATCACCCGTGACCTGGTCGAAGTCATGCTGGAGACGGTTCAGGCACCCGGCAACGAAACTGTCCTGTCATTCTGAGCGGGTCAATCGGCCGACTCGGTGCGCGCAGATAACACCACTGACGCCCAATCGACTTAAGCGCACCCAACGCCAGCGAAGAATCCCGTTGGATTATGCGCCGGGACCCTTCGCTGGTGACTCGCCGTAGTCTGGATTGTAGGCAGACCCGCTCAGGGTGACAGCGATAGAAGTAGGCCAATTGCAAGAGTAACGTCTTTATGAATAAGCAACCTAACAGCCGCATGTGCTTCATCTGCGGCAAACAGAACATCGCCGGCGTGCACGTCTCGTTCTACGAGCCGGGCGACGGCACGGTGCTGGCCCGCTTTACCGGCCAGGAGCAGCACCAGGGCTACCCCGGCCGCTTCCACGGCGGCGTGATCGCCGGCATCCTGGACGAGACGCTGGGCCGCGCCATCCGCCTGGAACACGGCGACGCCGTATGGGGCGTGACGGTGGAGCTGACGGTGCGCTATCGCAAGCCAGTGCCGATTGGCGTCGAGCTACAGGCCGTGGGCCGTGTCGTCATCGAGCGCCACCGCGCCTTCGAGGCCAGCGGCGAGATCCTCTTGCCCGACGGCGAGATCGCCGCCGAAGCCCGCGGCAAGTTCGTCAAGCTGGAGAGCTCATCCGTTGCCCAGTTCGACCCGGCGGTCGAGGAGTGGCGGGTGTGGCCGGATGAGGAATGACAGGGTGACAAGGTGACTGGGTGACAGGGCGATTGGTAGATTGGTAAATTGGTAGATTGGTCTGTCCGTTGACACGGACAGGCTGCCGATCCGACAATCGCCCACCTACCCAATCCACCAATCTACCACCTTCCCAATCTACCAATCTACCACCTTCCCAATCTACCACCTTCCCAATCTACCAAGGTACCACGACATGATCACCAAGATCAACCACATCGCTATCGTTGTCAACGACCTGGACGTTTCGCTGCAAGCGTATCACGAGCTGTTGGGCCTGCCGATCGGCGACCGCAAGGTGATGGCCGAGCAAGAGGTGGAGATCGCCTTCCTGCCGGCCGGCGACAGCCTGATCGAGCTGATTACCCCCATCACCGAGGAGTCGGGCGTGGCCAAATATCTGGCCAAGCGGGGCGAGGGCATCCACCATATCTGCCTGGAGGTGGACGACGTGGAGGCGGCGCTGGCCGAGATGAAGGCCAAGGGCGCGCAGTTGATCAACGATCAGACCATTCAGGCCGCCGAGGGACGCGCGTTCTTCCTGCACCCCAAGGGGACGCATGGTGTGCTGATCGAACTGCTGGAGGCGGACAAGGAAACCCGGTGAGCATCGCCCAGCGAATAGATTCGCCGGCTGACAGCACCAAGGCCCCTCACGGCCTGGGAACGATTCCCCAGCGGCTGAGGCCGCTTCGTGCTGTCAGCCAGGGACTTCCAATCCCTGGTTTTGCGCATCGCCCAGCGAGTAAATTCACCGGCTGACAGCACCAAGGCCCCTCAGGCCCTGGGAACCATTCCCAGCGGCTGAGGCCGCTTTGTGCTGTCAGCCAGGGATTTCCAATCCCTGGACGGCTGGCTCAGTCTGCCCGACTGGGCCAGTTTGCTTTTGTCGCCACAACTCACTATAATCCCCCTCACCGTTCACCGTTCACCGTTCCCTCTCCCAAAGGTTCCGCTATGCCAGGCCTTGTCGATTGGTCGTTTATCCTCACCCTTGGCGTCATCGTACTGGCGACGCTGATTGGCGCCTATCTGCGATCGGCGCACAAGGACCGCTGCCTGACCGATTTCAGCGGCTACCACGTTACGGTCGAACGCAAGAACAATCGGGTGATGTGGGGCGACATGAGCCTGCAGGCAACGGGCTTTGAGCTGGTCTATCGCAGCGATGTGCAAGACGAGGGCCACATGGAGACCAGCTACATCTTCTACAAAGACGAGTATGACGATATCCAGGCCATCTACCGCTATGCCCGGGATCTGACGCCTGAGCTCCAGAAACGGCGGGCGCGCAGCGTTGCCAAGGCGATCCATCCTGGCCTGGCGCGCCGTGCCAGGCGCTCGCTGCGCAACTTCCTCAGCATGGCTGCCGACTCATTTTCTGAAGCGCTGACTCTGGCTTTGGGCCGGATGCGGCGCAAAGGCGCCGCCTTGGTCACAGACACCAGCCAGACCTACATTCGCGGCATCGGCAAAGACGTGATCGGTTACGTCGGCACCAGCTTCGACCCGCTGCTGGAGAAGTTCGTCGGCACGCGTGTGGTGGTCGAAGTAGTAGAGGACGACGAGGTTCACGAACATGTGGGCATGCTCAAAGAATACTCGGCTGATTTTCTTGAGATACTCGACGTCTACTATCCGCTGCCCCAGGAGGTGAAGCTGAGGGGCCAGGCCGATCACCAGATCGCCGACAAGGTCGCCATCACCTTGCAGGAACGACAACTGCGAGTACACAATCTGGCAGACCAACCCCAATATCTGGAGCGCATTGTTGTCGGCGAGCAGACCACCGAGCTCAGCGCCATCCTGGCCAGCGGCGAGGAAATCGCCCTCCAGTTGGCAGCCGAGGGCCAGGAGATCACCCTGCACATGCGCGTTGCCTCGCGGCTGGACATGATTGTGCCGCGCGCCCATGCGCTGATCCGCCATCGCGCCGAACGCTACAACCCCGATTCGATCTTCGACGTCGGCCTGGCTTTGGTGCGCCGCGACAGCGATGAGCGCGAGATCGAGCAGGTGCGCCAGGCGCTGCGCTACGCGCCGCAGGATGCCATCCTGGCTGCCAAGCTAGGCGAGCTCTTGCTGCACCAGGGCGAACATCTCGAAGCTCAACACTGGCTGCTGGAGGCCCAAGAGCGCTGTTACCGTCTGCCCGACCGCGGCAACCGCGTCGCCCAGAATCTGCGCCAGGTGGAGCGCTTGCTGGAGCAGATGCGGTCCCAAAACCGCATGGCTGAGGAACTGCGCATCATTTCGCTGAACAGCCCGGCAGCCGAAACGTCCGAGGACCTGGCTGTCGGGATCTAACCCTGCCATGACCCGTATCCTGGCTATCGAAAGCTCCTGTGATGAGACCGCGGCGGCCGTAATCGCCGATGGCCGCGCCATCCTCTCCTCCGTCGTCGCCTCGCAGATCGACCTGCACCGCCGCTACGGCGGCGTCTTCCCCGAAGTTGCCTCGCGCCAGCACGTGCTGTCGATCAATCCGGTGATCGAGCAGGCGCTGGCCGAGGCTGGGCTGGGCTGGGCTGACCTGGACGCGGTCGCCGTGACCGAGGGACCGGGGCTGGCTGGCTCGCTGCTGGTGGGAGTCAACGCAGCCAAGGGCATCGCCTTCATGCGCGGCCTGCCGCTGGTGGCCGTCAACCACCTGGAGGGGCATGTCTACTCGAATTGGCTGGATCCCAGAACGATGAACGATGAAGTCAGATCGATGAATCCGCAGTCCGGACTCCGAGACTCATCATTCATCGTTCATCATTCATCCTTTCCTATTCTGGTTCTCATTGTCTCCGGCGGCCATACCGAGCTGGTGCTGATGGAGGATCACGGCCGCTATCGGCGGCTGGGCGGCACGCTGGACGACGCGGCTGGCGAGGCCTTCGACAAGGCCGCGCGGCTGCTGGGTCTGCCCTACCCCGGCGGGCCGATGGTACAGCGGGCCGCGCAGGGGGGTGATCCGGCCCGCTTCCCTCTCCCGCGCGCATTGATGACCCAGCCCGACGCCGGACGCCGTTACAACTTCAGCTTCAGCGGGCTCAAGACGGCCGTGCTGCGGTTGGTGCGCGAACAGCAGGCGGTGTTGGAGAGGGAGAGAGGGAGTGAGGGAGAGAGGGAGCAGGTGGTGCGGGATATTGCGGCCAGTTTTCAGGCGGCGGTGGCGGATGTGTTGGTGAGCAAGACGCTGCTGGCAGCGGCCGACTGCGGCGCGCGCCATGTGTGCGTCTGCGGCGGCGTGGCGGCCAACGGTGAGCTGCGCCGCCAACTGGCCGAGCGCATGACGCTGCCTTACTCGATCCCGCCCATCTGGCTCTGCACCGACAACGCAGCCATGATCGGCGCGGCCGCACACTACCGGTTCACGGCCGGCCTGCGCGCTGGCTGGGATCTGGACGTCAAGGCGCGGCTTCCGTTGGCGTCGTGGTAACTTGTGAAGATAAGGGGTGGGTCTGAACTCCAGACGAAGTTGACAAAAGTTGATAAATGTTACATACTGCATTCACTTCTTGAGACATGAGGTGCATTATGCAGATGGAATCATCTCACATGACGCTGAAAAACGCTGCTCGTGCGCTAGGTGTGCATGAGCAGACGTTGCGCAGTTGGGAGCGCAAGGGTCTCGTCCGAATGGCGCGCTTGCCGGGGAGCCAATACCGGCGTGTTCCGGTGGAAGAAGTAAGAAGACTACAGGAAGTCCTGTCGGCCGGCACGCCCAGGCAAGGCGTTCGGCTCGAGTATCCCCGACAAGATGCCGAATCTCGTGCGTTGGCCGCCAAGGAAGCAGAGGCCGTGCGAGCTGAATTGGCAGAGCTTGAGAACGATCTCTCTTTCGATGAAATGATGGAGATGCGTAGAGGACGCAAATGGTTGCCATAGACACGGACGTCTTACTGCTGGCCTTTTCTTACCATCGTGATCCTCGCCAAGAGGCAAATAGTCGGTTCTTACAGGTCGTAAAGGATCGTAACCCGGCAGTTGCAATCTATTCCGTCATGGAGCTTCTCGGTCAGTTATCCTTCAATATGTCTGCGGAACGTCTGGGGCGATGGCGCCTGTGGCTGCGCGATGAATACAGATTGATCGTACTCCATCCAGACACAGCGAACAGGCAAGCCGAGGAGTTCTTTCAGCATCAGATCGTTGACCAACCACTCATACGCATGCAAGAGAAGCGCATTCCCTTCATAGATGCCTTGATCCTCGGGTTGATAGAGCAGGTCACTGAGGTCGATGTCTTCGTCACATGGAACGTGCGCCACTTTCGAGCGAAAACGCTGCTTACCGTCCTGACACCAAACGAGTATCTGTCACCGTAAGTTATGCGCCATCGAACATAATTGTCTCGCTCGAGTCACAGATCTAGCACCACCGCCCGCAGCGCGTCCTTCTGGCTGCCCACCAACCGCACGTCGATGGGGCCGAAGTCGCCTGGCACGGTCCAGCAGCCGGCGCGGTGGATGTGGCCGCTGACCACGTGGGTGACTTTGGGCGTGCGCCGCACCAGTTCGCCCAAGGTGAAGTTGCCGGCGTAGGCCCGCATCAAGCTCCAAAACTCGCTCTCAGGGTAATCGGGCACCGTCTGCTCGAAGATGGGGACATGGGTAACGACCAGGATTTGACGCACCACAGGGTTGTCGGCCGCGTCACGCAGCCGGCCGGCAAAGCCCTTGGTCAGATAGCGCGCCATGGCTATATCGCTCCACGGCCAATCGATGTAGTCCGCGTCGTGGTTGACCAAACGCTTCATCGTGCGCAGGGCCGTGTCGTCGTGGGCCAGGTGCCGGGCGCGCGCCGAATAGTCATACCAGGCCAGCGTGCCGACGATGGCAACGTGGCCTTCGAGAAGTCCGGCTTCTACCAAGAAGCCGGACTTCTTCGCGCTATTGGCCAGAAGTCCGATTTCTTTGGAGAAATCGGACTTCTCAACGTCGTGCAACGCCAGCACAACCACCTCATCCTCCAGCCACACAAAGCCCTCATCGCGCGCGGCTTGCGGCAACGCTTGCTCCCACAGCGTCCGGCTGTCGTGCTCTCCCCGGTAAAGGTCGTGGTTGCCCGCCAGCAGCAGCTTGGGGCAGTCCAGCCCGGCGAATAGCTGCAGCGCCCGGCGGAACAGCCGCACCGGATGCCCAACGTCGCCTGCGATGATGAAGCAATCGGGCTGTTGGGCCTGCACCCAGTCGGCAAAGGCCATGTACGCCTCGCGCTGGGAGGGGCGATAGTGCAGGTCGGCGGTGATCAGGATACGCATGTCAGAAGAACGGAGAATTGTTAATTGGTGAATTGGTGAACGATGAATGGTTAACGAGTAACGGCCGATGAGCGTAGTTCCGCCGTTAACCATTCACCAATTCACCATTCCCCAATTAACCATTCCATACCTGCTCAGGGCAGCGCCGTGTTCCAAAACAGCGCTTGCCCCGGATAGAGCACTGTGCCGGCGCCGTTGCAGGCCACGGGCCAGGCGATGCTGGCGTCCCAGCTCTCCGCGCCGACAGTGGCGCTGGCGGTCTGGATGGTTGGGCCGTAGTTGATCTGCACCTGTCCGCCGGGCCGCAGGATGATCTGGAAGGTGCTGGCGCCGCCGCTCTTGTGCGGCACAGCGCGCCACTCCACGGCCAGATAGTTGGCGCTGTTGCGGTAGGCCACGCGGCCGCCCTGGCCGGGGTCAAGGTCGTCCCACAGGGCAAAGAGCGCGTCGTTGGGCGGCAGGATGCTGGGCAAGCAGTGATTAGCGGCATAGTCGGGGCCGGGATAGGCCTGGCTGAAGCTTAAAAAGCCGTTGGCATGGACGTAGACCTGGCTGTAGCTGCGGCCGTAGAAGGGGAAGCTGAAGGCCAGCGGCAGCGTCTGCGCGCCGTCGTCGCCCAGGCTCAGGCCCACTCCGCTGGTGGCGACATCGATCCACTGGGCGGTCAGCGCATTCTGGCCCACCAGCGGTAAGTAGGTCTGGCTCAGGCTGGCAGCCACCTCCACGCGCACCGTGATGACATAGTTGCGCTGCAAGCCAAAGGGATCGGTAGTGCGCAGCCCGATGTTGCCCACGTTGAGGCCCGCGGGAGGCAAGTTGTTGAGGCTGATCTGCAAGCGCGCTGTGGCTGGGTAGGCCAGCGCGCCCGACTGCGGCAGGTCGACCCGCAGCCAGGCCGGCGTAACGCTGGTCACCTGCCAGCTCAGCGGCTGGAGGCTGGAGTTGGCCAGCTCGATGCTGATCGTGGGCAGAGGCTGGCCAGCCGCGGCCAGCAGGCTGGGATCGCTGGGATTGAAACTGATGATCGGCGAGGTCGACCAGCGTAGCGCGCTGGCCACGTTGACCCGGCCATAGCCCAGCCGGTCGTTGCGGCCGGCAATGTATGAAGTCGAGCCGACCTTGTCCGCTGTGTTGCGCAGGGCATCGCGCACAGCCGCCGCGCCCCATTGCGGCGCGTAGCCGCGCAGCAGCGCGGCCGCGCCTGAGACGTGGGCTGTGGCAATGGAGGTGCCGTGCAGCATGGCGTAGCCGCCGCCCAGGCTGGTGCTGAAGACCGGATCGCTGGCCTCGCCGCCGGGCGCAGCCAGCTCCACTTGCGGCCCGCCGTTGGAGTAGGCGGCCCGGTCCTCCCAGCGCGTCGTGGCGGCTACGGCGATTACCTCCGGGTAGGCCGCCGGATAGCTCACGGGCGCAGGCAGTTGGCCGGGCAGCGAGTCGTTGCCTGTGGCTGCCACCAGGACGATATTGTTGTTGCTGGCGGCGATAATCGCGTTCTGCACGGTAGTCGATGGCCCGCTCAACGCCAGGCTGAGGTTGATCACGTCCACACGGCGGTTGGCGGCCGCTTGAACAGCCAGGGCGATGTTACTGGCTGTGCCGACGCCGGTGCGATCCAGCGCGCGCAGCGGCGCCAACTGGATGTTCCAGGCGCTGCCGGCCACGCCCAAGCCGTTGTTGCCGGCGGCCGCAATGATGCCGGACACGTGGGTGCCGTGGCCGTATTGATCCTGGGGCACGCTGTCCCAGTCCACGTAGTCGAAGCCGGCCTGCAGGCGGCCGGCGAACTCCGGGTGCGCCAGGTCGATGCCCGAGTCGATCACGGCCACGACGACCGATGGAGCGCCTTGCGTTACCTGCCAGGCCAGCGGCCCCTGCACACGGCGCAGCGGCCATTGGGCGCTCCAGAAGGTGTCGTTGGGCTGCAGGCCCTGTGCGCTGAGGGGCGGGCTGGCCTGGCGCCTGGGCGCGGCCAAGGCGCCGGCCGCGTAGGCCAGATAATCCGGCTCGGCATAGGCCACGGCCGGATTGGCCTGCAACGCAGCCACTGCGGCCAGCTCCTGGCCCGTGGGCACGGCCACGATATCCACGTCCAGCTCGTCGATGCTGCGCAGCACCTGCCAGCCCTGCTCAGCTAGCGCCGCATGCCTGGCCCGCTGGCTGGCGTCCTGCTGCCAGCCGACCAGCACCCGGCCGGGGGCAAACGCGTCCGGCTGGACGGCTGGCGGCGCGGGCAGGTGTGGCAGGTCGGGCTGCGCTGCGGCGTTGTTGGCGGATAGCGTCGCTGTCAAGGCCAGAATCATTGCCAACCCTGCGAGTAGCATAGCCCGCCCGCGCCGGCGTGGGATGGGAAACTGTTTCATACACACACTACCCGAGCGCCAGCTTGAATCAGTCATGGATCTACCTCATAGGTTACGTTATCGGCGTGACGAGTCGTGCCTGCCCCACATGCGATGGGCTTTGATGGCTACAGCCCTCGATAAATATCGCTTCGATGTCTCACGCGGACGATTTCGATGCGCAAGACAGCTTCTTCCAGGATGTATACGACTCGATACTCCCCAACGCGTAGCCGAAATGTATGATCGTTTCCCATTCAATCTGATAAGAAGCCATCTGCCTGGAGCACTTTCACCAATTGTTGATGGGAAATTGTTGGTTCGTCGAGTCTCTCGGCCACTGTTGCCAGATCCTGGATGTCTTCGATGAGCGCGTTGAACGTGTCAAGCGAAAGAATGACCGCATTCCTGGCGCCGGAGGTATCAGTCACATATTGAACACTCATCTCTTTTAGGTTAATCATGGTCGTCCTTTCCATCATCACAACTACGGTCTTGACAGTGCCCGCCATCACAATCAATTATGCACGAAATGAAGCCTCTGACAAGTGGCTGGCGTTGACGCCAACACCGCATTAGGTTAGAATGATGTGCGCAAACAGAATGCATCGAAACTCACGCCAACCCGCCAACATGCCGAGTTTGCTCTTCGCGTCTCTGCGTGCGCCAAAGACAGCAAGCCCCGATTCTTGCAAGGAGCCTCCCTTATGGTCAACGCTATTGTTCTGATCACCGTCGACCGCGGCCGCGTCAACGACGTGGCGCAACAGCTTGTGGCGCTGAATGGCGTCACCGAGGTTTTCTCCGTGGCCGGCCGCTACGACCTGGTGGCGGTGCTGCGCTCCCCCAGCAATGAGCGCATCGCCGACCTGGTCACGCGCGACATCATGGCCATTTCTTACATCGCCAACACCGAGACACTGCTGGCATTCCAGGTCTTCTCGAAGTACGATCTGGAGGCCATGTTCTCGATTGGGCTTGATTGAACGGTGAACAGTAATCGGTAAACAGTATTCGGATCGGACTGATCACCGTTTACCGTTTACCGGTTACGCTAGCAGGCGGTCCACCGCGTAGATCAACTGCGCCAGGTTGCCCACCTCAAAGACCCGGTCCACCACCGGGACGTACTTGGGCATGTCGCTGTCGCCGCTGCCCCACATGGCCGGCGCTTCGGGGTTGAGCCAGATCACCCGCTTGGCGCGCCGCTGAATGGTCTGCATCAGGTCCAGCCGCGGGTCGTTGTAGTTGTTGCGGCCATCGCCCAGGAAGATCACTGTGGTACGGTGGTCGATGGCATCCATAAAGCGCTTGTCGAAGGTGGCCAAGCTGGCGCCCAGGTCGGTGCTGTAGTAGCCAGGGGGCAGTTGGGTCAGCACCTGCTCGACGGCTTGCTGCACCGGCAGCTCCTCGAAGGCCGGGCTGACCTCCTCCATGTCGCCGATGAAGGCGAAGCTGCGCGCACGGCCCACCTGGTCCTGCAGCTCGTAGATCAACGTCAACATGAACTCGGCGCAATGGCGCATGGAGGTGCTGACGTCGCAGATCAGCGCCAGCTTGGGCTTGAGACGGCGACGGCGGTAGCGAATCTCGACCGGCACGCCGCCGTAGCGCTGATTGGCGCGGATCGTGGCCTTGGCGTCCAGCACGCCGGTCTTGCCGCGCCGCTGGCGCAGGGCGAGCCGGCTGCGCAGCATGGCCGCCATACGCCGCACCTGCTTGCGCAGTTCGGCTGCTTCGGTGTCGGTCAGGTTACGGAAGGGGCGGTTCAGCAGGTCGGCGCCAGCCTCGGGCCGTCCCTCCTCGGCCATATTGCGGGCGATGCTGGAGCCGGCGAAGCGCTGCACTTGCTGCTCCATGGCGTCCATATTGCCCTGCACCAGTTGTTGAAGCTGCTCCAGCGTCTGGCGGCTCATGCCCAGTTGATCCAACATCTGCCACAGCTCTTGCAGCGCCCCCTGCACCTGCGGCATGCCCAGCGCGCGCAGCATGCGCTGCGCCATCCACGGCGTCAGCGCCGGATGGTCGGCGTGGCGCAGCCCCACCAGCTCGCCCAGTTGGTCCAGCTCCTCGCCCGTCAGCGGCTCGCCATTCAGCAGCCGTTGCAGCATCTCGCGCAGGCGGCCAGAGAACTGGCGAATGGCCTCGGCCAGCCGCTCCAGGTCGTTGGGGCTGAGCTCCTCGGCCGCGCTGCCCATGGGCGGCGGCGCGTCGCTGCCGAAAAAGAGGGGGAACAGGTCCTCGAAGGTGGGCACGTCCTGCGGTTCCTTGACCAGCGTTGTGCGCAAGGCCACGCGGAAACGCTCGCGATCCTGGGCGCCCAATGCCTCGACCGCGCGAAAGGCGTCGGCGCTCTCAGCTATCGAGATGCGCACCCCGGACGTGCGCAGACCGGCGATGAAGTCGATGATGCGTTGTTCCATG
>Ga0209573_1001864_pt1 | contig 29659 bp, 19 predicted proteins | sample TNRBio252014_DNA_FD_185870 | JGI IMG/M metagenome (GOLD analysis project Ga0209573, IMG submission 185870) | Wastewater treatment Type I Accumulibacter community from EBPR Bioreactor in Madison, WI, USA - TNR Reactor_6/25/2014_ DNA (SPAdes)... | ecosystem: Engineered > Bioreactor > EBPR >...
GCAGCCTCGGGACGTTCATGATCCTGTGGCTGGTGGAGTGGACCCACCTGCTCGACCTGCCTTACGTCTATCTCGGCTTCTGGGTGAAGAACTGCGCCAAGATGGACTACAAGATGAGCTTCCGCCCGCTCGAGGCCTACACCGTCGACGGCTGGAAGCGCCTCGGCCCGGGCCTGCCGGGGGCTGAAGACTAACCCCTGCCGCGTTTCCTCCACGATTGGCGCCGCGCTACGGCGGCCATTGTCTCGCCCAAGGCGCTCGGCTACACGTTCCGCGCCGTCGTCGGCAACAACAAGTACGACCGGTTCCGCCGGGGCGGACCACGGTCGCTTCGCGGGGAGGATCACCCATGGACCGCCGTCGCTTCCTTACGACCACCGCCGTTGCCGGCATCGCTGGTGCCGCCGCCTCGCCACTGGCGGCGCCCGCCATTGCCAAGGACCGGATGGAATGGCGGATGGTGACGACCTGGCCGAAGAACTTCCCCGGCCTCGGGACCGCCGCCGAGCTTCTCGCCGAGCTCATCGGCAAGGGCACCGACGGCCGGCTCACGGTCAAGGTGTTCGGCGCCGGCGAGATCGTCCCGGCCTTCGAGGTGATCGACGCGGTGGGCAGCGGCACCGTCGAGATGGGCCACGGCGCTTCCTACTACTGGAAGGGCAAGATGGCGGCGTTGCAGTTCCTCACCACCTTCCCCTTCGGCCTGACCGCGCAGGAACAGAACGCCTGGTTCGAGTTCGGCGGCGGCCAGCAACTGGCCGACGAGCTCTACAAGCAGCTCGGCTGCAAGTCCTTCCCCGCCGGCAACACCGGCGCCCAAATGGGTGGCTGGTTCAACAAGGAGATCAACAGCCTCGAGGACTACAAGGGGCTGAAGATGCGCATCCCCGGGCTCGGCGGCGAGGTGGTCAAGGCTGCCGGCGGCAACGTCGTCAACCTGCCGGGCGCCGAGATCCCGCCGGCGCTGCAATCCGGCGCCATCGACGCGGCGGAGTGGGTCGGCCCCTACAACGACCTGGCGTTCGGCCTCTACAAGAGTGCGAAGTTCTACTATTACCCAGGCTGGCACGAACCGGGCTCGACGCTCGACGGCTACGTCAACCTGGCCGCCTGGGAAAAGCTCCCCGCCGACATCAAGGCCATCGTCGAGGCCGCCCACAAGGCGGCCAACCAGGCCATGCTGAGCGAGTTCGTCGCCCGCAACGGCGCCTCGCTGAGGACGCTGACCGGGCAGCACGGGGTGATCCTCAAGGCGTTCCCGGACCCCGTGCTGGCCGGCCTCAGCGCGCTGTCCGAGCAGGTTCTGGACGGCCTCGCCGCCGCGGACCCGCAGAGCCGCAAGGTCATGGACAGCCTGCTCGCTTTCCGCAAGGAGGCAGCCGGCTGGACCCGGCTGTCGGACCAGGCCTTCACCGAGGCCCGTGCGCTGGGATCGTGGAAGGAATGAGGGGAACGCCCGGCCGCTGACGCGCGGCCGGAACTGGCGGACGGCCCGCGCCCCACCGAGTCGAGAAATCCGACCGCCGCGGCCCGCGGATCCGGGGAAGACCCGCGAGCCGGCGGCCGGGCTGGTCGTTACTTCTTTTTGCCGCTCGACTTCTTCGAGGAGCCCTCGTCCTCGTCGTCACCGCCGTCGAGCATGGCCGGGTTGACCTCGCTCTGGGCGAGCTGGGTCATCTCCTCGTCGTAACGCTTGCCCTCGTCGATCGCGGTCTGCATCGCCTCGACGACCTTCGGCTGGCCGAACAGCTCGCCCATGGCCCGGGCGGTGCCCCAGGCGGCGATGCAGTAGTGCTCGACCTTCTGCACGGCGCCGATCAGGGCTGCGTCCAGCATCTTCTCGTCGTTGATCTCGTCGACGTGCTGGGTGGCGTCCTCGATCAGGCCCTCCATGGCCACGTTCTTCACCCGGGCCTTGCTGACCTCCATCTCCTCGAGCGCCTCGTCCAGCGACTCGATGAGGATGGCGCCCTGCTCCTTGCGGCGCTGGAGCATCTCGCGCAGCTTCTCCGAGGAGACGGCCTTGGCGAGCTTGGGGATGGCGCGCGAGAGCTGCCGCTCGGCGCTGTGGATCTCCTTGATCTCCTGCGTCAGCAGGTCTTGGGGTGCCTTGAGAGCCATGGTGTCCTCCGGTTTGTCCGGCGGCGTCCCGCCGCCACGTCAGCCCGTTCAACGCTTGGGGGATGGCGGCGGTTCCCCTCAGGGGCTACGGGCGTCGCAGGCTCAGCCGCCGCTTTTGCCCGAGCGGGTGGCGACGCAGACGGCGCGGAACGCCGGCTCGCGCGGATCGACGGTGCCGAAGCGGCCGGGGGCGAACGGCGCCGGGTCGACGTCCGGTTCCTCCCCCACCGCCATGGCTGCCAGCATGTCCCCTAAGCCGCCCGACGCGGCGACGCCGGCGCCGCAGCAACCGCCGGCGACGTAAAGGCCGGCGGTGCCGGGGACCGGCCCGGCCAGGAACAGGCCGTCGAGGGTATAGGTGGAGACGCCGGCGACGTAGCCGCGGATGCCGACGTCGTCGATGGGCGGGCAGTAGTCCCGCAGCGCCGGTGCACCCGCCGCCAGCGACCGCCAGCCGTCCGGATCGTCGTCGAAGGCGTATCCCGTCATGTCCCGCGGGAGCGCGCCGGGGTCGAGGCTCACGCCGCCCGGCTCGCGCAGGCCGAACAGCAGCGCCCCCAGCTCCGGGCGGGCGTAGGCGCGGGCGTCCGGCATGACGACGGCAGGCTGGCCGAGGGGAAACCGCGGGTCCGGCTGGGTGATCCAGTAGTGGCTGCGGACCGGCGCCATGGCCAGGCCGAAGCCCAGCGGCATCGTCAGCCGGTTTGCCCAGGCGCCGGCCGCCAGCACCACCACCGGCGCCTGCAGCGTGCCTGCGGCGGTGACGACGCCGCCGACGCGCCCAGCTTCGACCTCGATCCCCAGCACGTCCACGCCGAGGCAGAAGACGGCGGCCCGTCGCCGAGCCGCCCGGGCGTAGCCGTCGGCGAGCAGGTACGGATCGGCGAAGGCGTCGTCCGGCATGAAGGCGCAGCTTCGCACCGACCGCGGGTTCAGCCATGGAACCAGCACCGGCAGATCGCGCGGATCCGGCCGCTCGACCCTGATGCCTGCCGATGCGGCGGCGCCGACCAGGGCGTCGAGCGCCCCGAGGGCCGCCGCCGAAGAGGCGACGGAGAGCGTCCCGTTCCGCCGGATCGGCGGCGGCTGGTCAAGCTCGTCGGCGAGTTCGCCGGCGGCGGCGTAGGTCCGCGCGACCAGCGCCATGACGGCGGAATGGGTCCGGGCGTGGGTGAGCAGGCCGGCGGCCTGGGCGCTCGCCTGGGTCGCCACGGCCGGTTGCCGGTCGACGACGACGACCCGCGTCCCCGGCCGGCGCAGCATGACGTGCCAGGCGATGCTGCAGCCGAGGACGCCGGCGCCGACGATGACGACGTCGGCCGTTCCGGGCGGCACCCCGCTCATCCGCGAGCCCAGCGCGGCGTGTCCGCCCGGTGGGCGAGCCGGCGCCCAGACGTGGCCGAAGATGCTATCATTGGCCGGGGACAGGAAGCGTGCGAACGGGAGCGCTCATGGCGGGCAACATCGACGGTGACGACGCTCCGCGCTTGAAGACGCGGGCCACGGCGGAGGGGAAGACGCAACGCCAGTTGGCCAAGCCTCTGCCCGCCGAGGTGGAGGCCGAATTGGCCCGCTGTCGGAAGCTTTCGCCGCCGGTGGAACCCGGGGCGCCCCTTGCCGAGGACGTCGTTCGCGAGATGCGGGACACGGGGTGATCGTACGCTCCAGCGTGCCTCACCCACCTGCCTCCACGGCGGCGTCGATGCTGTCGGCGAGGATGTCCAGCGCCCGGTCGAGGTCGGAGCGGTCGATGATCAGCGGCGGCGACAGGGTGAGCACGCTGCCCATGGTCGTCTTCAACGACAGCCCCCGCGACAGCGCCGCGTAGAGGACACGCTCGGCCAGGTCCGGCGCCGGACCGCCGTCGCCGTCGCCGTCGCCGTCGACCAGTTCGACGCCGATGAGCAGGCCCAGGCCCCGCACCTCGCCGATGCAGGGCCGGCTTCGGGCGACGTCGCCGAGCCGCGCCAGGGCGTGCACGCCGAGGGCGGCAGCGCGATCGACCAGCCCCTCCTCCTCGATGACGTCGAGGGTCGCCAGCGCCGCTGCGGCGAGCACCGGGTTCTTCTCGTGGGTGTAGTGGCCGAGCGACAGCTCCCCGGCGACGTCGAGCTCCGCCCGAGCGAGGACCGCGGCCAGCGGCAGGATGCCGCCGCCCAAAGCCTTGCCGAGGACCAGGATGTCCGGGCTGACCCCGGCGTGCTCGCAGGCGAACAGCCGCCCGGTCTTGCCGAGGCCGGTCGGGATCTCGTCGAAGACCAGCAGCGTCCCGGTGCTTCGGCAGGCAGCCGCCACCTCCCGCCAGAAGCCGGGCGGCGGCAGGTAGGGCACCGCCCGCACCGGCTCGGCGACGACGGCGGCAAAGTCGCCCTCGCGGCCCAGCGTGAAGGTCATCGTCCGGGCGCAGGCCATCTGGCAGCGGCCGATGTCGGGGTTGCCGCTGGCTTGCGGGAAGCCGAAGGGGCAATGGAAGCAGGCGAACGGCGGGACGTGCTCGGCGCCGGGCAGCAGCGGCCCGATCCCGGCGCCGCGGAACAGCGCCTCGCCGCCGACGCTGGAGGCGCCGAAGCCGGCACCGTGGAAGGCGTCCCAGAAGGACAGCGTCTTGAACCGGCCGGTGGCGACGCGGGCGAGCTTGATGGCGATCTCGATGGCCTCCGAGCCGCCGGGAGCGAACAGCACCTTGCCGTCCTTGAGCTCCGGCGGCGCCAGGCGCAGCAGCCGCTCGGCCAGGGCAATCGCCGGCTCACAGGTGAAGCGGCGCGGGGCGAAGGACAGCGCGTCCAGCTGCGCGGCGATCGCCTGGCGCACCCGCGGATGGCCGTGGCCCAGATGGTGGACGCTGTTGCCGTGGAAATCCATGTAGCGCCGGCCGTCGGCGTCCTCGATCCAGATCCCCTCGGCGCGGCGGACGGCGGAAAGGCACGGCGTTGACAGGGACTGGCGGAGGAAGACGGGTTCGTCGCGGGCGAGCAGCGCGCGGGCCTCGGCGCCGACGTGTCCGGCCGCCCAGGCCTTTCTGTGCTCGCCTAGGTTGACGTCGCCTTCGGAGTGAGCCGGCGACGGCGGGCGGGCCGGCACCGGCCTCAGGGCTTCTCGCCGCGGGCGAGCCGGGCGTCAATGTCGTCGAGGATCGGCAGGACCTCGGCGAGAGAGGCGCAGACGTAGTGGGCGCCGGCGCGAAGCAGCTTCTCCCCGGCAGCTGCCACAAGGCGCATCCGTTCAGCCTCGGGCAGCGCCGACCACTCCTCGACGCCGAGACCGACCTCGTTGCCGGTGGCGGTGATGCCGACGCTCCACATCCCGCCGTTCAGCCCTTCCTCCACGTCGACCACGGTGTCGCCGATCTTGACCACCGCCTCCACCGGCGATACCGCCATCTCGATCAGCGCCTTCAGCGCCGGGAACGGGCCCGGGCGGCCCTTCGGCGTGTCGTCGGCCGAGACGACGCAGTCCGGCACGTAGCCCTGCGCCTCGGCGGCGCGGGCGGCCACCGCCATGACCGCGCGGGGATAGCCGGTGGTGGAGCCGATGGCCATGCCGCGCGCCCGCATCGCCTGGACCGCCTCCAGCGCGCCCGGAATGAGCGCCGAATGCTGCTCGACGACCGCGACCTGCAGCGGCAGGAACCGGTCGTAGATCGCATCGACGTCGCTTTCCGCCGCCGGCGCGCCATACCGGGCGACCCAGGCCGCCGCGACGTCGGGATCCTCGATGATCGCCTTGATGTGGTCGCGCTTGGCCATGCCCATGGGTGCCCGCGCCTGCGCCACGCTCACCGCCACGCCGAAGCCGGCGAACGCCTCGATGAAGGTCGCGGGCGGCGCCAGGCAGCCATGATCGACGACGGTGCCGGCCCAGTCGAGGACCGCCGCCCGCAGCCGGCCGCGATAGCTGCGGCGGTAGGCGAAGCTCACGGTACCGCCTCGGCGGGGACGAGAGGTGCGCCGGAGGCGACGCCCATCTCCGCCATCGTCTCGCGCACGGCGCCCAGCGCGCCCAGCATCTCGGCCTCGCCGAGCCGGCCGATGCAGCCGATGCGAAAGCTCGGCGCGACGGTGAGCTTGCCGGGATAGATGACGAAGCCCTTCTCGCGCAGCCGGTCGTAAAACGCCTCGAAGACGAAGGCCGGGCCCGCCGGCATGCGGAAGGTGACGATGATCGGCGCCTGCAGCTCTCTCGCCACCAGCGTCTCGAAGCCCATCGCCAGCATGCCGTCCACCAGGATCTGGTGGTTGCGCCGGTAACGGGCGCCGCGGCCTGCAACGCCGCCCTCCGCCACGTGCTCGTCCAGGGCCTGGTCGAGCGCCGCGAGCACGTGGGTCGGCGGGGTGAACCGCCACTGGCCGTTGCGCTCCAGCCCGCGCCACTGGTCCTCGAGATCCAGGCTTAGCGAGGCGGAGTTGCCTTTCGCCCGCTCCAGCGCCTCCCGGCGGACGATGGCGAAGCCGACGCCGGGGACGCCCTCCAGGCACTTGTTGGAGCTGGCCACGACCGCCTCGAAGCGCAGCCGCCGCGCGTCGATCGGCAGCGCCCCGAAGGCGCTCATGGCATCGACGATCAGCGGCCGGCCGTGCGCGGCGCAGACCTCGGCCACCGCCTCGACGGGGTTGAGAATGCCGGAGGTCGTCTCGCAGTGGACGACGGCGACGTGGGTCACGTCGGCGTCCTCGCCGAGCGCCCGGTCCAGGCTCCCGGGCGAGACGGGCACGTCCTCCGCCGTTTCGATCGTGCGGGTCGCGCGGCCCATCATTTCGGCGATCCGGCGCATCCGTTCGCCGTAGGCGCCGTTGACGAGCACCAGCAGCTTGCCGCCCCTGGGCACGAGCGTGCCGATGGTCGCCTCGATGGCGAAGGTCCCGCTGCCCTGAACCGGCACGCAGACGTAGTCCTCGCCCGAACCCGCCGCGGCACCGGCAAGGCCGAGAAGCCGCTCGCGGATCCGCTGGTTCATGGCGATGAACGCGCCGTCGCGCGAGCCCCAGTCGCGGAGCATCGCCTGCTTGACGGAGAGCGAGGTGGTGAGCGGGCCGGGCGTCAGCAGCCACGGTGTTTCGGGCATCATCGCCTATCGCCTCCGCCAGGCATGGGTCTGGGAGGAGAGCCACCAGCTCACCAGCGTGTGCAGCCCGCGCACGACCGCCGAGGTGTAAACGATCATCATCGCCATCGCCGCCGCCGCGGCGGTGGCGCCGGCGTCGTCCATGGCGAGGACGGAGATGGCGGCGAGCTTGGTTTCGGCGCTGAACAGGAACACCACCGCGGACACCGTCGTCATCGCGTTCACGAACAGGTAGAGGGCGATGTCGAGGATGGTGGGCAGGCAGATGGGCACGGTGACCCGCCAGAAGGTCTTGTAGAAGGGGACCTTCAGCGAAGCCGAGACCGCCTCGAACTCCGGATCGATCTGCTTCAGTGCCGTGATCGCGGTCAGGTGGCTCACGGTATAGAAGTGCACCACCGTGCACAGCACCAGGATCGCCATCGTCCCGATCAGGCCGTTCAGCGGGTTGGCCGGGTGGTTGAAGAAAAAGATGTAGGAAATGCCGAGCACCAGCCCCGGCACCGCCAGCGGCACCATCGCCATGAAGTGCACGAGCCCGCGCAGCCAGGCGAGCCCCCGTCCCTTCTCCACCAGGTAGGCGCCGGCGAAGACGATCATGCTGCCGATCAGCGCCGTCCAGGCGGCCATGCGCAGGCTGTTGAACCAAGCCGACCAACCGTCCGGATCGACGGCGGTGAAGTCGTAGTTGGCGAGCGACAGCGAGAGGTCGTAGGGCCAGAAGCGGACCAGCGAGGCGTAGGCGGCGACGCCCAGGAGCCCGACCAGGAAGGCGGCGACGACGAGGCAGACGATGAGGTAGGCGCGGTCGACGGCGCGGTTGCGCTTCGGCTCGTAGGGTACCGCCCGGGCGCCGAGCTGCGAAACCTGCCGGCGCTGGACGATGCGGTCGGCGAGGAAGGCGAGCGCGGCCGGGATCAGCAGGATCATGCCGACGACGGCGCCCATCTCGAAATTCTGCTGCCCGACCACCTGCTTGTAGACGTCGGTCGCGAGCACGTTGTAGCGGCCGCCGATGACCTTGGGCACGCCGAAGTCGGTGATCACCAGGGTGAAGACGACGAGGATGGTGCTGATCAGGCCGTAGCGCACGCCCGGCAGGGTGACGCTGAGGAACGTCTTCGACCGCGACGCGCCGAGCACGTTCGCCGCCTCGTAAAGGCGCGCGTCCGCCAGCGACAGCGCGGTGTAGAGGATCATCACCGCGTGCGGCAGGGTGAAGAAGACCATGCCGACGATGATGCCGATGGGCCCGTAGATGCTCTCGCCCATCATCACCTGCTTCAGCATCCCCTGGTTGCCGAACAGGTAGACCAGCGAGATCGCCGGCAGCAGCGACGGCGCCAGGATCGGGATCGTGGCGATGGCGCGGAACAGGCCCTTCCCCGGCATGCAGGTGCGGGTCAGCCCGTAGGCGTAGAGGAAGGCGATGACCGTGGTGATCGCGGTCGAAACGACCGAGATGAACAGGCTGTTGCCGATGGACTGGAACAGCGTCGGGTTGGAGAAGTAAGCGCCGTAGTTGGCGAGGCCGACGAACGTGCCGTCGGCGCTCTGGAAGCTCTTCGAAAGCATCGCGTAGAGCGGCAGCACCACCGCCAACCCCAGGAAGGCGGCGAGCGCCGCCAGGCTCGCCCACCTGACGATGGTCTCGGCGGTGATCGCCGGCCTTTCCGCGGCCGGAACGGTCGCCGCAGTCGCGGTCACGGTCATCGGTTTGGCTCAGGCCGAGGGGAAGACGCGGATGCGGTCGCTGGGCAGGGCCACAGACAGCGGCATGCCGGGCGCCACCGAGCTGGTGCGCACCAGCGACGACGGCAGGTCGGCGGCGAGCAGCATCCCGTCCAGGCAATCCGCAGCGAGCCTGGCGCGGAAGAAGTTGCCGATGAAGTCGAGGTCGCTGACCTGCGCCGGGAAAGCGTTGACCTCCTCGCGGTCCGGCTGGCGGCGGACCACCACGTCCTCCGGGCGCACGCACAGCGTTACCGCCGAGCCCGGCGTCAGCCCGGCCGGCGAGCGCGGGTGGCGAAGATCGACGCTGCCGAGCCTCGCCCGCTCCTGGTCGATGACGAGGCCGGGGAGAAAGTTCATCTGGCCGATGAAGTCGGCGACGAAGCGGTTGGTCGGCTCGCCGTAGATCTCGTTCGGCGTGCCCACCTGCTCGATGACGCCGTTGTTCATCACCACGACCCGGTCGGCCATGGTCAGCGCCTCTTCCTGGTCGTGGGTGACCATGATCGTGGTCAGCCCCAGCTTCCGCTGCAGCTCCTTGATCTCCTTGCGCAGGTGCACGCGCACCTTGGCGTCCAGCGCCGACAGCGGCTCGTCGAGGAGCAGTAGGCCCGGCGACGTGGCGAGCGCGCGGGCCAGCGCGATGCGCTGCTGCTGGCCGCCGGAGAGCTGCGCCGGGTACTTCTTCGCCTGGTCGGCCAGCCCGACCATGTCGAGCAGCTCGCGGACCCGCTTTTCGATCTGGTCGCGCCTGGCCTGCCGGCTGGCGAGGCCGTAGCCGACGTTCTTCGCCACCGTCAGGTTGGGAAACAGCGCGTAGGACTGGAAGACGATGCCGAAGTCGCGCTGGGCCGGCGGCAGCTGGGAGATGTCGCGGCCCGCCTGCTCGATCCGTCCCGACGTCTGCGGGTCCAGCCCGGCGATAGCGCGCAGCAGCGTCGTCTTGCCGCAGCCCGACGGCCCGAGGAAGCAGACGAACTCGCCCTCGTAGATGTCGAGGCTGATGTCGCGCAGCGCCTGGAACGAGCCGAAGCTCTTGTCCACGTCCTCGATGCGCAGGTACGGCCGCGAGCCACCGTTCCCGCCGCTGCCGTTCCCGTTGCCGCCGTTGCCGCTGCCGTTGCCGTTGCCGTTGCCGTTGCCGCTCATTTCTTCGCCTCCGACTTGGCGTCGTAGCGCTTCGACCACTCGGCGAGGATGCGGTCGCGATTGGCGGCGGCCCAGGCGAAGTCGTTGTTCTCGATCATCTGCGCCTCGGCGTCGACCGGGTAGTTGGCGATGTCCGGCTTGACGTCGGTCCTGGCGACGACGGCATAAAAGCGGCCGTAGAGCTCGTTCGCTTCCTTGCTCACGGCCCAGTCGGCGAGCGTCTTCGCCGCCTCCATGTTCTTCGCACCCTTGAGGATCGCCGTCGCCTCCATATCCCAGCCCGAGCCCTCCTCGGGCAGGATCACGTCGATGGGCGCGCCCTTGGACTTGAGCGAGGCGCCGGTGTACTCGATGGAAATTCCGAGCGGGTGCTCGCCGGCCGCGGCCTGCTTGCAGGGTTTCGACCCGGAGTGGGTGTAGGCGGCGATGTTCTCGTTGAGCTTGTCCATGTAGGCCCAGGCCGCCTCCTCGCCCATGGTCTGCATCCAGCCGGAGACGGTGAGGAAGCCAGTGCCCGACGAGGCCGGGTTCGGCATCACGATCTTGCCCTTGTACTCCGGGCGGAGCAGGTCCTCCCAGGAGGCCGGCGCGGTGAAGCCGTCCTTCTTCGCCTCGATGGTGTTGTAGCAGACGGCCGCCATCCAGGCGTCGGCGCCGACCCAGGTCGGCGGCGACTTGTCGCTCTTGAACTTGGGCTTGATCGCCTCGATGCCCTTGGGCGCGTACGGCTCCAGCATGTCCTGCTGGTCGAGGATCATCAGGCTGGAGGCGGCGAGCCCCCAGACCACGTCTGCCTGCGGGTTCGCCTTCTCGGCCAGGAGCCTGGCGGTGATGATCCCGGTGGAATCGCGCACCCACTGGATCTCGATGTCCGGGTGGGCCTTCTCGAAGGCCTTCTTGTAGGGATCGAGCTGCTCCGGCTCGAAGGCGGTGTAGACCTTGAGCTTGGTCGCCGCCTCTGCCGCGCCGGCCAGCATCAGCGCCGCCCCGGCGGCAAGCCCGATCAGCACCAGCCGGTGCACGCCCCGCGCCATCAACGTCATGACAATGCTTCCCTTTCCCCGCACAGCTTTTGGCCGGCGGCAAGCGCCGACAGCACAGCTATAGGCGAGCGGCCGGACGCCGCCGTGTGAACTTTTGCTGACGCCCCCTCGCCCCCCGGAACTCGCGAAGAGGAGGCGGGGCCGCCTCTTCCGGTGGAGCGAGAAGGCCCGTTGCGCTTCTCTTCGTGCCGCGCCACCTTGCGCCCCGGATCGGGAGGCGTTTCGGCAATGGAGGCGGGCGCATGCGCTTGCACACCTTCGACGACATCCGCCGCACGGTGTCGGCGAACGCTTTGGACAAGGCGACACGCTACCAGCGGCGACGCCTCGCCAGGGTTACCGCCATGGCCAAGGACGGCACATCCATCGAGGGCCAGGTGAAGGGGACGCAGATCCGGCCTTACACGGTTACCGTCAGCATCGAGCCGCTGGGCAACGGCCGGGTCGAGATCGAAGGCGTCTGCACCTGCCCGGTCGGCTACAACTGCAAGCACGTCGCGGCGCTCCTGATCGAGAGCATGTCGCGCAACGGCGGCGGCGCGGTTTCGGCGCCGCAGGTGTTCGTGCCGCAGACGAAGGCGGCCCCGCCGCCACCGTCTCCGCCGCCCCCTCCGCCGCCCCCTCCGCCCCCGCCTGGCCTGTCCCCGGAGACGCAGGGCTGGCTCGCCGAGCTCGACCGCGAGATGGCGCTGAGCCAGAACGCTTACGCGCCGACGGTGCACCAGCGGCTCATCTACGTGCTGCACGTCGGGGAGGACCTGCGCCGCCAGCCGGTGGCCAGCCTCGAACTGGTGTCCGCGCGGATCCGCAAGGACGGCAGCTTCGCCGACCGCGTCCACCCTTTCGCCATGCACACGCTGCGCGCGGCGACGCCGGCGAAGTTCCTGTTGGCCAGCGACCTCGCGATCCTGAGGCGGTTCTCCCTGCTGTCGCCCATCTACGGCATCGGCGAGCGCACGCGCCACCTGCTGGCCGGCGAGGTCGGCGCCGAGGTGCTCGAACGGATCCTCGCCACCGGCCGCTGCCGCTGGCAGGCCGCGACCGGGCCGGTGATGAGCCGGGGGGAGCCCCGGCAGGGCCGGATCGACTGGACCCTGAGGGACGACGGCCTGCTGAAGACGGCCGCGTCGGTCGCCGGCGGCGGCGTCGCCGCCTTGACCACGCCGCTCTGGTACATCGACGGCGAGGCCGCCTGCTGCGGCATCCTGGAGACGGAGCTGCCCGCCCGTGTGGCCGGCGCGCTGTTGCGGGCGCCGGCCCTGGAGGCGCAGGACGTTCCTCTCCTCCGCGACAGGCTCGCCCAGAGGTTAAGCGAGCACCCCGATCTCCTGCCGACGCCTCCGCCGCCGGCGGAAGCCGTCGGCGGCCCGCCCGTCCCCGTTCTTCGGCTGCTGCGCCGCCCCTGCGACCAGTACGAACGCTGGCGCTGGCCGAAGCCGGAGAGGCTCGACGAGCTGCAGGTGGCGAAGATCGCTTTCGCCTATGGACCCTTCGAGCTCTCGTCCAGCGACCGGCGCGAGAAGGCGACGTTCGCGCGGGACGGCCGGCTTTACGCCGTCGAGCGCGCGCCGCGCGCCGAGGCCCGCGTGCGAAAACGTCTCTTGGCCGCGGACACGGGGCTCGTGTCCCGCCGCGCCCGGTCCTCCGTGTACCTTCCGCCGGAGGACGGTGACGATTTCGTCCTTGCCGGGGACGACCCGCTGGGCTGGCCGCGCTTCCTGGCCGACGTCGCCCCCGTCCTCCGCAACGAGGGCTGGCGCATCGAGGTCGAGCCCGGGTTCGGCCCGGCCCTAGCCGAAGCCGAGGGCGACATCGCCGCGGAGATCGCCGAAGGCAGCGGCATCGACTGGTTCGAGTTCAACGTCGGCGTCACCGTCGACGGCCAGCGCGTGAACCTGCTGCCGCAGCTGGTCTCGCTGCTGCAACAGAGCGAGGGCTTGGACGGAGAGCGCCCGAAGGGCGGGACGCTGCTGGTCCCCCTGCCGGACGGCCGGCTGCTGCCGGTTCCGTACGCCAAGATCAGGCCGATCCTGCTCGCCATCGAGGAGCTGTTCCGCGTGGAGCTGGCCGAGGGCGAGCCCCTGGCGCTCAGGCGGGTCCGCGCCGGCGAAGCGGCCGCCGCCCGGGACACGCTGGCCGAAGCCGGCATCGCCTGGTCCGGGGGCGAGGCGCTGCTGGCGCTGGGCCGCCGGCTGCGCGAGGGCGGGCCGATCGGCGACTACCCCGCGCCCGAAGGCTTCGTCGCCGACCTCCGCCCCTACCAGGCCCGGGGCTACTCCTGGCTGCGGTTCCTGGGCGAGGCCGGGCTCGGCGGGATCCTCGCCGACGACATGGGCCTCGGCAAAACCGTGCAGGCGCTGGCCCATGTCCTCGCCGACCGGGCCGAGGGCCGCGCCAAGGCGCCGAGCCTGGTCGTCGCCCCCACCTCGCTGATGGCGAACTGGCGGCTGGAGGCCCAGCGCTTCGCCCCGGCGCTGAAGGTGCTGACCCTGCACGGCCGCGAGCGCAAGGAGCACTTCGACGCCATCGCCGGGCACGACCTGGTGCTCACCACTTTCGCGCTCCTGCCCAGGGACCGCGAGGTGCTCACCGCCCAGCCGTGGCACGCGGTCATCGTCGACGAGGCGCAGAACGTCAAGAACCCGCAGACGACAGCGGCCCAGGTCCTCCGCCAGCTGCAGGCGAACCAGCGGATCTGCCTCACCGGGACGCCCATCGAGAACCACCTGGGCGAGCTGTGGGCGCTCATGGACTTCCTCAACCCGGGCCTGCTCGGCGACCGCCGGCACTTCGCCCGCGGCTTCCGCGGCCCCATCGAAAAAGGCGGCGATCAGGCCCGCCGCGAGGCCCTGGCACGGCGCATCCGGCCGTTCCTGTTGCGCCGGACCAAGGCGCAGGTCGCTTCCGAGCTGCCGGCCAAGACCGAGATCATCGAGCACGTCGAGATGGAACCCGCCCAGAGCGCCATCTACGACGCCGTCCGGCTCGCCATGCACCAGAAGGTCCGCGACGCCATCGCCCAGAAGGGTTTCGAGCGCAGCCGCATCATCATCCTCGACGCGCTCTTGAAGCTCCGCCAGGTCTGCTGCGACCCGCGCCTGCTCAAGCTGCCGTCGGCGAAGAAGACCGCCGCCGGCTCGGCCAAGCTGCACCGGCTGATGGAGATGCTGGAGGAACTGGTCGACGAAGGCCGCCGCGTGCTGCTGTTCTCCCAGTTCACCAGCATGCTGGCGCTGATCGAGGAGCGGCTCGCCGCCCAGCACATCGACTTCGTCAAGATCACCGGCCAGGTGAAGGACCGGGCGACGCCGGTCGAACGCTTTCAGGCGGGCGAGGTGCCGGTGTTCCTGATCAGCCTCAAGGCCGGCGGGACCGGCCTCAACCTCACCGCCGCCGACACCGTCATCCTCTATGACCCGTGGTGGAACCCGGCGGTGGAGGCGCAGGCCATCGACCGCAGCCACCGGATCGGCCAGGACAAGCCGGTGTTCGTCCACCGGCTGGTAACGCTCGGGACCATCGAGGAGAAGATGCTGGAGCTGCAGCAGCGCAAAGGCGCGCTGGCGGCCGGCCTGCTCGACCCGGAGGCCGGAGGTCCGCTCGACATCAGCGCCGACGACATCGAGCGGCTGCTCACGGAGGGCTGAACCGGCCGCGACTTGCGGGGCTATCTCCGCATGAAGTCGGCGTAGTGGTTGAAGTTGCGGGTGCCCTGGCCGTCCCGGCCGATGGGCGTGTCGGTGACGGCGAGCGTTCCCGTCTTCGCCATCACCTGCGAGCCGGCGCGGTTCAGGACGAACCGGGGCCGGCCGCGATCGCTGCGCCACGGGATCCGAACGTGGCTGACGCCGGCCGGCCGGGCGTAGACGAAGGAGCTGCCGCCGAAGGTCACCTGCAGCTCCCCCGGAGCCGCCAGCACGGTCGTGACGTAGATCGAGTCCTGGACGTCGCCCTGGAAGGAGAGCGTGTTGCGATGCTCGACGCACTCGTCGCCGGCGGGCGGGGCCAAGTCCTTGCGGTGCTGCCGGTACGCCCAGTAGACCCAGTCGCCGGCAACCGGCTGCTGGCGGCGGAACCAGCGGCTGGCGTGGCGCTGGAACTCGTAGAAGCCGCGGTGGGTCCAGAGGTGGAGGTCGGGGGTGAGATAAAAGTAAAACGTCTGCGCCAGGGGGTGGGTGAAGTTGTCCTCGCCGTGGTCGTTCCAGCTCGTCAGGATCACGTAGTCGCCGGCGATGACTCCGCCCGGGCTCACGCTCTTCCACAGGAGCTCAAGGCCCTCGAAACCGTCGTGCTCCAGGTAGGTGCCGGCGTTGCCGCGCGCCGAGCAGTGCGCCCAGTAGGACGTGCCGAAACCGGGCACGTAGACGTAGCCGGCGGCGTCGTACTTGGGCTTCTCCAGCTTCGCCCCGTTCAACAGGCCCTGCGGCCGGTTGCCGCTGAAGCGGTAGAAGCCGACGTCGTAGCCGGCCCGGCGCCAGACGTCGAAGTAGTCGCGAATGATCTCGTCCGTGCCCTTCGTGCGGTAGAAGACCAGGTAGAACGGCTCCTGCCCGGTGCTGCGCAGGGCGTCGAGGACGTTGGCCTGGTGCCAGGCCGCGCTCGCCTGCTCGCCGTGGTAGGTCGAGAGCACCGGCTTCTGCCTGATCGAGCAGTAGTAGGGGCTGTCCACCAGTGACCGGTAGGTCGAGCGGATGACCTCGGCCGGCCAAACGTTGGGGTCGAAGTCCGCGATCAGGTAGAAGCAGAAGCGCTGGTTCTTCTCGGCGTTGTGCTGGCGGACCGCTTCCTTCCAGGCTGCGAGCCGGCCGCGGTCGCGGTTGTTGTTGAAGGCGTCCAGGGCCACGGCGGTGGCGCCCATGCCGACCATGTTAACGACCTCGCGCCGGTAGGCGGTCACCATGGCCTCGAAGGCCGGGGTCGTCGCCGCGTCGAAGTACACCGGGTTGGGCATGTGGTGCAGGATGATCACGCCCGGCTTCGCGATCTCGACCAGCGCACGGGCCGACACGGGCCAGAGCACCAGCAGCGCGGCGATCGACATGAGCCACAGGGGCAGGCGCAGGCGCAGCGGCACGGGCCTCGTAACGGTCCTGTCGGTCATGAAGCCTCCCCAGCGATTGCCGTCGCTCAAACGCGAACGGGAGGGCCGAAGCCCTCCCGCTGCGTCGTCTCGGCCCGGACCCGAGGGTCAGGCGGTCCTGCTGATCTGGCCGGAGCCCATGGCCGCCTGCGCCGCCGCCAGCCGGGCGATCGGCACCCGGTAGGGCGAGCAGGAGACGTAGTTGAGCCCGACGCTGTTGCAGAAGTGGACGGAGGCCGGGTCGCCGCCGTGCTCGCCGCAGATGCCGAGCTTGATGTCGGGGCGGGTCTTGCGGCCGCGCTCGACCGCGATCTTCACCAGCTCGCCCACGCCCTCCTGGTCCAGGGTCTGGAACGGATCGCTCGGCAGCACCCCCAGCTCCTGGTAGGGCACCAGGAAGTTTGCGGCGTCGTCGCGCGACAGGCCGTAGGTAGTCTGGGTCAGGTCGTTGGTGCCGAAGCTGAAGAACTGGGCGCCTTCGGCGATCTTGTCGGCGACCAGTGCCGCGCGCGGCAGCTCGATCATGGTGCCGACCAGGTACTCGAAGTCGGTGCCCTTGGCCTCCTTCACCTCGCCGGCGACACGGACGACCATGTCCTTCAGCCGGTCGAACTCGGCCTTGGTCGCGATCAGCGGGATCATCACCTCCGGCAGCACCGTCTTGCCGTTGGTCTTCACCTCGGCCACGGCCTCGAAGATCGCCCGGCACTGCATCTCGTAGATCTCGGGGTAGGTGACGCCGAGGCGGCAGCCGCGGTGGCCGAGCATCGGGTTGGACTCGTGGAGCTGCTGGGCGCGCTGCTGCACGGTTTCGAGGTCGACGCCAGCGGCCTTCGCCACCTCCCGCATCTCGGCTTCCGAGTGCGGCAGGAACTCGTGGAGCGGCGGGTCGAGCAGGCGGATGGTGACCGGCAGCCCCTCCATGATGTTGAACAGCTCGACGAAGTCCTGGCGCTGGTAGGGCAGCAGCTTGTCGAGGGCGGCGCGCCGCTCCTCCTCGTTGCGGGCGACGATCATCTGCCGGACGTTGATGATCCGCTGCGGGTCGAAGAACATGTGCTCGGTGCGGCACAGCCCGATGCCCTCGCAGCCGAACTTCCGCGCGGTGCTGGCGTCCAGCGGGGTCTCGGCGTTGGCCCGCACCTTCAGCGTGCGGATCTCGTCGACCCACTCCATCAGCGTGCCGAAGGTGCCGCTGACCTCGGGCTGGATCTTCGGCACGTCGCCCTTGAGCACCTGGCCGGTCGAGCCGTCGATGGTGACCATGTCGCCCTCGCCGAGGACGGTGTTGCCGACGGTCAGCGTCTTCGCCTTGTAATCGACGCGCAGCTCGCCGGCACCGGCGACGCACGGCGTGCCCATGCCGCGGGCGACGACGGCGGCGTGGCTGGTCATGCCGCCGCGGGTGGTGAGGATGCCCTGGGCGGCGTGCATGCCGTGGATGTCCTCGGGCGACGTCTCGATGCGGGTCAGGATGACCTTCTTGCCTTCCTTGGTCCACGCCTCGGCGTCGTCGGCGGTGAAGACGATCTGGCCGGAGGCCGCGCCCGGCGACGCCGGCAGGCCCTTGCCCAGCACCTCCTTCTTCGCCTTCGGGTCGATCATCGGGTGCAGCAGCTGGTCGAGCTGCGCCGGCTCTACCCGGCTCACCGCCTCCCTCCGGTCGATCAGGCCGGACTCGGCCATCTCCACGGCGATCTTCAGCGCCGCCTGGGCCGTGCGCTTGCCGTTGCGGGTCTGCAGCATCCAGAGTTTACCCTTCTGGATGGTGAACTCCATGTCCTGCATGTCGTGGTAATGCATCTCGAGCTTGTCGCGGTAGGTGACGAGCTCGGTGTAGAGCGACGGCAGCAGCTCCTCCATCGCCGGCAGGTCGGAGTCCATCGTCGCCTTCTCGGCCAGGGACAGCGGCTGCGGCGTGCGGATGCCGGCGACCACGTCCTCGCCCTGGGCGTTGACCAGGTACTCGCCGTAGAAGGCGTTCTCGCCCGTCGACGGGTTGCGCGAGAAGCAGACGCCGGTGGCCGAGTCGTCGCCCATGTTGCCGAACACCATGGCCTGAATGTTGACCGCGGTGCCCCAGTGGTCCGGCAGGTTGTTCAGCTTGCGGTAGGTGATCGCCCGCTTGTTCATCCAGCTGCCGAAGACGGCGCCGATGGCGCCCCAAAGCTGCTCGTGCGGATCCTGCGGGAACTCGTGGCCGATGTGTTTGCGGATCTCTTCCTTGTACTTGACGATCAGCGCTTTCCAGTCTTCGGCCGACAGCTCGACGTCGAAGTTCTTGCCGACGTGCTCCTTGTAGTCCTCGAGCAGGGTCTCGAAGTTGTGCGTCTCGACGCCGAGGACGACGTTGGAAAACATCTGGATGAAGCGGCGGTAGCTGTCGAAGGCGAAGCGTTCGTCACCGGTGTTCTTCGTCAGCGTCTTCACGGTCTCGTCGTTGAGGCCGAGGTTCAGCACCGTGTCCATCATGCCCGGCATCGACGCCCGCGCACCGGAGCGGACGGAGACCAGCAGCAGCGGCCCGGAGGTGGCGCCGAACTTGGCGCTCATGATGCCCTCGATCTTGCCGAGCGCGTCTTCGACCTGTTGCTTCAGGTCGTCGGGATAGGTGCTGCCATGCTCGTAGAAGTAGGTGCAGACCTCCGTCGAGATCGTGAAGCCGGCCGGCACGGGGATGCCGATGCTGCTCATCTCGGCGAGATTGGCGCCCTTGCCGCCGAGCAGGTTCTTGTCCTTGGCCCCGCCTTCCGCCTTACCGTCCCCGAAGGTGTAAACCCATTTCGTCATGGTTGTCGTCCTATCCCTCGACTTGTGAAAACTCCGCCACCCCTCCGAGCGCCGAGCGGATCTGAGAGAGCAGCTTCAACCGATTGCCCCGAAGCTGCGCGTCCGCGCAGTTGACCGTAACGGTGTCGAAAAAGGTGTCGACCGGTCGGCGAAGATCGGCGAGACCGGCCATGGCCGCCGCAAAGCGCTCTTCCCTCAGCGCCTCGGCGATCCGCTGTCGTGCCTGAAGCAGGGAGCGGTGCAACAGGGCCTCACCCTGCTCCACGAACAGCGCCGGTTCCGCCTCCTCGTCGAATGATGCGCCATCCCGCTTTTCTTCTATACGGACGATGTTGCTCGCCCGCCTGTACGCGACGAGCAGGTTAGCACCGTCATCTGTATCGAGAAAAGCCTTTAGCGCGTCCACCCTGGCGAGTAGACGGACCAAGTCGTCCTCGCCGCCGAGGGCGAAAACGGCGGCGATCAGGTCGTGGCGGACGCCGTCGGCGCGCAGATGCACCTTCAGCCGTTCGGCGACGAAGGCGAGCACCTCGCTGGCGACCGCGTCCTCCCTGCCGCCGGCGATCCGCTCCGGATATCCCCCGACGGCGGCGCGCAGCACCGGCCCGAGGGGCAGGCGTAGCCGGTTCTCGATCAGCATGCGGATGACACCCAGAGCCGCGCGGCGCAGCGCGAAGGGGTCCTTCGAGCCGGTCGGCACCTCGCCGATGGCGAAGAAGCCGGCGAGCGTGTCGATCTTGTCGGCCATGGCCACGGCGACGCTGACCGGCGCGGACGGGCAGCGGTCGGAGGGTCCCTGCGGCGCGTAATGGTCGGCGATGGCCTCGGCGACCGCCTCCGGCTCGCCGTCGTGGAGGGCGTAGTAGCGGCCCATCAGCCCCTGCAACTCGGGGAACTCGCCGACCATGCCGGAGGTGAGGTCGGCCTTGCAGAGGAACGCGGCCCGCCGGGCGGGCCCGACCTCTGCCCCGATCGCCTCGGCGATGATCCCGGCCAACCGGGAGAGCCGGTGGACCCGCTCCAGGTCCGAGCCCAGCCTGGCGTGGAAGACGCGGCCGGAGAGCTTCTCGACACGGCTCGCCAGCGGCTGCCTGCGGTCCTGGTCCCAGAAGAACTTGGCGTCGGCGAGGCGGGCGCGGAGCACCCGCTCGTTGCCGGCGACGATCTCGCGCCCCCCGTCGTGTCCCCCGTCGCGCCCCGGCGTGTTGGCGACGACGAGAAAGCGCGGCGCCAGCTGGCCGGCGGCGTCGAGAAGCGAGAAGTACTTCTGGTGGGCGCGCATGGCCGTCACCAGGACTTCGGCCGGCACGTCCATGAAGCGGCGGTCGATGTGGCCGAGCATCACCACCGGCCACTCGACCAGGCCCACGACCTCGTCGAGCAGGCCGGGATCGGGCCGCAGCGACAGGCCCTCGCCCGCAGCCAGCCTTTCCGCCTGGCCGAGGATGACGCCGCGTCGCTCCCCGGGATCGACCATGACGTGCGCCGAAGCGAGCTTGCTCACGTACTCCTCGCCGCCGGCGACCGAGATGGGCTCGGGGCTGAGGAAGCGGTGGCCGCGGGTGGTATCGCCGGCCGTGACCGGGCCGACGCGGATCGGCAAGGTCCGCCCGTCGAAGCGACAGAGGAGCCCGTGCAGCGGCCGGACCCAGCGTATATCGTGATCCGCCCAGCGCATCGACTTGGGCCACGGCAGCGCTTTCAGCGCTCGCTCGACCACCTCGCCGATGACCTCGCCGGCATCCCGGCCCTGCCGCCTCAGGGTGGCGAAGAGGAAGCGGCCCTTGCCGGTGTCGCGCTCCTCGAGTTCGGAGCGGTCGACCCCGACGGAGCGGAGGAAGCCGGCCATCGCGGGTTCCGGCGCGTCGGCGCGAGGCCCGCGACGCTCCTCGACCGCGTCCGGCTGAGCCAGCGGCAGGCCGTCGACGATCAGGGCCAGCCGGCGCGGGGTGACGAAGCTGCGGACGCGCCCGTGCGCCAGGTCCGCCTCGGCCAGACCGGCCAGGACCAGCCGCTGCAGGTCCGCCGCGGCCTGCGCCTGCATCCGCGCCGGGATCTCCTCGGAGAGGACCTCGAGCAGCAACTCGGCCATGGCTTAGCGGCGCCCCATACTCAAGCGGCGCCCGGGCCGCGGCTCGTGAGCCAGGCCTCGCAGCAGCCCCGCGCCAGCGCCCGGACGCGGCCGATGTAGGCGGCGCGCTCGGTGACGCCGATGGCGCCGCGGGCGTCCAGCAGGTTGAAGCGGTGGCTGGCCTTGATGCACTGCTCGTAGGCCGGCAGCGCCAGGCCCACGGCCAGCAGCGACCCGCACTCCCGCTCGGCGTCGGCGAAGTGGCGAAAGAGGACCTCGACGTCGGCGTGCTCGAAATTGTAGGCCGAACCCTCGCGCTCGGCCTGGAGGAAGACGTCGCCGTAGCGCGTGCCGCAGCCGTCCCAGTCCAGGTCGTAGACGTTCTCGACGCCCTGGATGTACATGGCCAGGCGCTCGAGCCCGTAGGTCAGCTCCACCGCCACCGGCGCGCACTCGATCCCGCCCACCTGCTGAAAATAGGTGAACTGGGTCACCTCCATGCCGTCGCACCAGACCTCCCAGCCCAGTCCCCAGGCCCCCAGCGTCGGGCTCTCCCAGTCGTCCTCGACGAAGCGGATGTCGTGCACCCGCGGGTCGATGCCGAGATGGGCGAGGCTTTCCAGGTAGAGGTCCTGCGCGTCCTCGGGCGACGGCTTGAGCAGCACCTGGTACTGGTAATAGTGCTGCAGCCGGTTGGGGTTTTCGCCGTAGCGGCCGTCGGTCGGCCGCCTGGACGGCTGGACGTAGGCGCAGCGCCAGGGCTCCGGGCCCAGCGCGCGCAGCGTCGTCGCCGGGTGGAAGGTGCCCGCCCCCACCTCCATGTCGAACGGCTGCAGGATCACGCACCGGCGATCGGCCCAGAACTGCTGCAGTGACAGGATGAGCGACTGGAAGGGCGGTGGTTGCGCAGCCATTCTGGACGTTTCCGGCAATCCTCCCGGGGGGACGCGACGGCCCCGAACAACCGGAAAATCGCCGCGGCGGGACCTTACTGCCCCGCCCCGAACCCGGTCAAGCGACGCGGCGATGCGTCCTAGTCGCAACCGGAGACCGGAACGGGCGCACACGAAGCCTTAACCGGCGAGTGCCAAGGTTCGGCTGGAACAAGCAGCGGACCGCATGCGCCAGTCGCTCCAGAACGCACCGCCGGCACAGACGGCACGGGCCGAGCCCGGCGCAACGGCGGCCGCCCGCTGGCTGCTGTTCCTCGCGTTCGCGCTCTCGGCCGTGGCCTATCTCTCCGGCGCCCTCGCCATCGCCGAGCGGCAGCTCAGCGAGTTGAAGTTTTCCCTGACGAAGCGCCCGCCGTCCGCGGACCTGGTGCTGGTCGCGATCGACGGCCGCAGCCTGCAGGAGGTCGGCCTCTGGCCCTGGCCGAGGAGCCTGCACGCCGCGGTGCTCGACCGGCTGGTTGCCGCCGGGGCACGGAGGATCGCCTTCGACGTCGATTTCAGTTCCCCGTCGTCGCCGCAGGCGGATGCCGAGTTCGAGCGCGCCCTTGCCGCGGCGGGCGAACGGGTCGCGCTGGCGGCGCACAAGCAGATCCAGCGCACGGCCGACGGCGCGGTCCTGATCTACACCCTGCCTCTGCCGCAGTTGGCCCGGCACGTCACGGTCGCCAGCACCAACGTCCGCCCGGATGCGGACGGCCTCGTCCGGGAGATGGCCGTCCGCGTCGGCTGGAAGGACGGGACCATGCCGACGCTGGCGGCCTTCCTGGCGGGAGCGACCGGGCACGACCGGGACCGCTTCTCCGTCGATTTCGGCATCGACGCGCAGGCGATCCCGCTGCTTTCGTACGCCGACGTGCTCGCCGGCCGCTTCGATCCGTCGGCCGTCCGCGGCAAGGCCGTGGTCATCGGCGCCACCGCGGTCGAGCTCGGCGACCAGCTTCCGGTGCCGCTGTACAAGTCCATCAGCGGGCCGCTGTTCCTCGCCCTGGGCTTCGAGTCGCTGCGGCAGGGGCGCGACCTGCGCCGGATCGGCGCCGGCCCGGTGCTGGCTGCCAACGGCCTGATCACCATCGCGCTCGGGCCGTGGCTGTTCCTCTGGCCGTGGCGGCGGGCGCTGGCGGCCACCGTCGCCGCCGCGGCCCTCGTCTTTGCCGCGAGCCTCCTCGGGCAATGGGCCTGGCCGGTCCTGATCGACGCGGCGCCGGCGATGCTGCTCGTCCTCATCCTGTTCCCCTGCGGGCTGGTGAGCGACATCGACCGGCAGTCCGGGGCGCTGCGCAGCCAGCGCAAGCAGCTCCACCGGACCAACAGCCTGATGCGCAGCATCGTCGAGAACAATTTTGACGGCATTCTCATCGTCCGGCCCGAGGGCAGCATCGAGATGGCCAACGCCGCCGCCCTCGCCCTCTTCCGGCTGCCGCCGGCCGTCCAGCCTTCGGTCCGCATCGGCGACCTCCTGCCGGAACTGGCCGCAGCGCCTTTTGCCGCCGGCAAGGCCATCGAGATCGGCTCGGGCCGGCGGGAGCTCCGCGCCCTGCGCTCGGACCGCTCGACGTTCCCGGCCGAAGTCGTCACCAGCCGCATCCTCGACGACGACGAGCCGCTGCTGGTCGCCGTCGTCCACGACATCAGCGCTCGCAGGGCGCAGCAGCAGACGCTGGAGCATCAGGCTCGCCACGACGCGCTGACCGAGCTGCCGAACCGCCGGCTGATCATGGAGCGGCTGGACGAGGCCCTGGCCGATGCGCGGGCCGTGGGCCAGCCGCTGGCACTGCTGCTGCTCGACCTCGACCGCTTCAAGGAGATCAACGACACCCTGGGCCACGAGGTCGGAGACCGGCTGCTCTGCGCCGTCGCGGCGCGCCTGCGTTCGGGCCTCGACGCCTCCGACATCATCGGCCGGCTGGGCGGCGACGAGTTCGCCGTCGTCCTGCCGCCGCCGAGCAGCCTGGAGCAGGCGACCGGCATCGCCCGGCAGATCGCCCAGGCGCTGGCCGAGCCGTTCCGCATCGACGCCATCGCGCTGGACGTCGCCGCCAGCATCGGCATCGCCCTTCATCCGGATCACGCCGACGACCAGGCGCGGCTCCTGCGCTGCGCCGACGTCGCCATGTACGCCGCCAAGCAGCAGGGCGGCGGCATCGCCGTCTACGACCAGGAGAAGGACGACAACAGCCTGCGCAGCCTGGTGCTGACCGGCGAGCTGCGCAAGGCGATCGAAAGCCGGTCGCTGTTCCTGGCCTTCCAGCCGAAGATCGACCTCGCCACCGGGCGCGTCTGCGGCGTCGAGGCCCTGACCCGCTGGGTGCATCCGGTGCACGGCTTCATTCCGCCGGACCAGTTCATCCCGCACGCGGAGCGCACCGGGCTGATCCAGCCGCTCACCGGCTGGTGCCTAGAAACGGCGCTCGAGCGGATCGTGGAGCTAAGGACCAGGGTTCCGGAGCTGACGGTCGCGGTCAACCTGTCGACCCGCGCCCTTCACGCCGGCGACGTCCCGGCAACGGTCGCGGCGCTCCTCGGCAGGTGGGGCATCCGCGCCGGGGACCTGACCCTGGAGGTCACCGAGAGCGCGCTGATGGAGGACCCGGAGCGGGCACTGGAGGTGCTCAACCGGCTGAGGGAGATCGGCCTGCGCGTCTCCATCGACGACTTCGGCACCGGCTATTCGTCGCTGGCCTACCTCAAGTCCCTGCCCGTCGACGAGCTGAAGATCGACAAGGCCTTCGTCATGCACCTGCACGAGGACGAGCGGGACGCGAAGATCGTCCGCTCGACCATCGACCTGGCTCACGGCCTGGGGCTGAAGGTCGTCGCCGAAGGCGTGGAGACCGAGGCGCACCTGGCGGCGCTTGCGGCCTTCGGCTGCGACGTCGGCCAGGGGTATTTCTTCAGCAAGCCGTTGCCGGTGGACCAGTGGCTGGCCTGGGCGGACGGCTCGAGGTGGGCCTGCGGTGCCCGGAGCGCCACGTCCTCCACCCAGAGCGCGGCATAGCCGCCATCGGCCAAGATCCCAAGAGCGGCTTCACCCCCGCCAATAGCGAAGGCCGGGCGGTTGCCCGCCCGGCCCTGCCTGAGCCCCGGAAGGCCTAGCGGCTAGTCGTCGTCGTCATCGTCATCGTCGTCGTCGTCGTCATCGCCGCCGCCGCCGACCTTGAGCTTGTCTTTCAGTGCTTTTTCCCTGGCCTTGGCCAGCGCGGCCAGCAGCTTGCCGATGGTCTTGTCGGACTTGGTGACGGTTTTGCTGGCGGCCGGGCTGGCCTTGGCGACGCTGACCGACTTGGCGCCTCCCGGGTTGCCCGCGCTGGCTTTGGCAACGCCGGCGCCGCCGGCGGGTTTCTTGACCTTGGCCTTGTCCTTGCCGTGGCCATCGACCACCGCCTTGCCGGCGTTGCCTTTGCCGGTCGCCGCCGCCGCCCCGTGGTTGCCGAGGCTGGCGTTCCTGACGAAGCCCTTGCTGGTGGCGGCGACATCGACGCCGGCCTGGCCGAGCATCGCGTGCAGCCGCTTGACCTGGCCCGGCGCTTCGGACCGGCCGGCGGCCCGATCGTCCGCCTCGGCGTCGCCCTTCACCTCGTCCCTGCCGGCACCGCTGCCGGCCTTGCTTGCGCCGTCGTGCTTCCCGCCGATGATCGACAGGCCCTTGCCCGCGCGCTTCGAGACCACCGCCGTGTAGCCGGGTTTGACCAGCCCGACTTGGCCCGTGGCAAAGGCCTTCACCTCGACCGCGCCCTCGACGACGTGCACCGCCGACGTGTCGCCCTCGACGCTGACGGTGAAGGTCGTGCCCTTGACAACGGCGGCGAGATAGGGCGTCTCCACTTCGAAGTGCTGGCTCGCCCGCTTCTCCACCTTGAACAGCAGCGAGCCCATCGCCTGGACGACCTTCGTCCGCACGCCGTCGTCGCCACCGGCGGGGATCTCCATGCGGCCGTTGGGGCCGACGGTGATCGTGCTGGCGCCGCGGGTCAGCACGACGCGGCCGGATGCGCCGGTGGCAAGGCTCTCCCCCGGCTCCAGCGCCTGGGCCTGGGCGACGGGCGCCGGCGGCGCCTCGCCCCGCCGAACCGTGGCCTCGCCCTGCACGGCGGTGGCGCGCCAGGCATCCGCTGCCGCCGCGGCCGCCTCCGGAGCCCAAGGGAACGACAGCGCGCCGGCCGCCACGAGGAGGAGCCGCGGAAACAAGCGGTTCTGGTGGTGGGTCATCATCGTCAACACCCCTCAGGTGCTGCCCGAAGCCAAGCGAACGACCGCGCTTTCTTCGCCGGCAGCAAACCGCCGCCCGTCCTGCCGAGCAGCACCGGGAGTTATAGTCGATTTTGCATGCGGCGGCTGTGACGGCCGTCATTACTTGAACTTACTTATTTTTAGGCATTATGCGGAAAATTATCCGGGTTTTTACTGAAGCAACTGCTCCCGCCAAAGCCGCCCCGGGGCCCCGGCCGCGGCCGAGGGCGCGCCACTGCTTTGACATAAAACCCCCAGATGGGTTACCTTGCCGCTTTCCGGGGGATCATCCTGACGATGATGCGTTACCTGATTGCGGCGGCGGTCCTGCTCGCCTCGGCCGCCTCCGCCGGCGCCCAGGAGTCATCGAGCACCAACGATCCGGGGCAGATCGAGCGGCGGATCCGCGAGCGGACGCTGCCGCGGCCGCCGGCCGGCGTCGACATCACCGGCCCCAGGGAGCCGGCGGCCCCGCCGGCGGAGATCCCGCCGCTGAAGCTCGTGCTCGCCGGCGTCGCCGTCACCGGCGCCAGCGTCTTCGAGCCGGCGGAGTTCGCCCCGTTCTACGAGGAGTTCCTCGCACGCGAGATCTCCACCGCCGAGATCGAGGTGATCCTGGAACGGATCACGACGTTCTACCGCAACCGCGGCTACTTCCTGAGCCGGGCGGTGGCGCCGGCGCAGGACCTCGTCGGCGGCATTCTCCGTGTCCGCGTCATCGAAGGCTACGTCGACACCGTGGTCTTCGAGGACGCCAGGCGGGAGCGGGAGCTTCGCCCCTACGTCCGCAGGATCACCGCCGAGCGGCCGCTGAAGCTCGCCACCCTGGAGCGCGGCGTGCTGCTCCTGAACGACGTGCCCGGCGTCGGCGCCGCCGCCGGCATCCGCCCGAAGGACGAGGACGCCGGCGCCTACGAACTGGTCGTCGACGTCGACGAGCAGGCGGCGGACGGCTCGTTCTTCTTCAACAACTGGGGCACGGACGCGGTCGGCCCGCTGCAGGCCTGGCTGTCTGGCGGCCTCAACTCGACCCTCGGCCTCGGCGAGCGGCTGCAGGCCGGCGTCTTCACCGTGCCCAACCAGCCGAACGAGCTCCTCTACGGCGAGGTCGGCTACACCCACCCCGTCGGCTGGGACGGGACCTACGTGTCGCTGACCGGCTCGGTGACCAGGGTCAACGAAGGCGACGGCTCAGCCATCGACAGCACCTCGGGGCGGCTGGCGCTGCGCGCCTGGCATCCGCTGATCCGCGGCCAGTCGCAGAACCTGTGGCTGAGCGGCGGCTTCGAGTACTACAACCTCGACGAGGACTTCGACGACGAAACCATCGCCGAGGACCGGCTGCGCATCCTTCGCGCCGGCCTGAACTACTGGCTGGCCGACGCCTACAAGGGCGACAACTTCCTCGCCATCGAGCTGAGCCAGGGCCTGCCGGTGCTGGGCGCCTCGCGCTCGGGCTCGGACGGCCTCACCAACCCCGGCGGGCAGAGCGACTTCACCAAGGCCACCCTTGAGGCGTCGCGCGAGCAGGGGCTGACCGAGGAGATCGGCGTGCAGGTCGCCTTCGCCGGGCAGAAGTCGCTGGACCGGCTGCTGTCGTCCGAGCAGTTCGGCTATGGCGGCAGCCGCTTCGGCCGGGCCTACGACTTCGCCGAGATTTCGGGCGACGACGGCGTCGCCGGCGGCATGGAGCTGCGCTACGGCCGCGACGTCGGCCTGTCCTGGCTCGAGGGCTACCAGGTCTTCGCCGCGAGCGACGTGGGCCTGGTCTGGAACGACGTGCCCGGCGAGACCATCGTCCGCGACTCGCTGGCTTCGGTGGGCGTCGGCCTACGCCTGACCCTGCCGAGGAGCATCCTCGCGACCATTGAGGTCGCGAGGGGGCTCAACGCCTTCGACGACACCGAAGGCGGCGGCACGCGCGTCTCCTTCAGCCTGTCCTCGGACTTCTAGAACAGCGCGGCGCGGCATAAGACGATACCACGTTCGCGACCGGGCGGCATGAGGCGCGGTAGGTCGGATTAGCCGAAGGCGTAGTCCGACGAGTGGGGTGACCGTCCGGCGGATCCGGCTCCGCCTCGTCGCCCGCCTCAGCCCCCGCGGAGGTGCTGGCGGCACAGCGCGATGCCGTGGCGGGCCTTGCGCGCCCAGGCGCTGTCCGGATCGAGTTCCAGGTAGCGCTGCCACTGGCTTGCGGCGTCCGCGTACGCAGCCGCGGCGTAGTGCAGCCGGGCGAGGTTGAAGGCGGCGTCGGCGAAGCCGGGGTCGCACGTCAGCGCCCGCTCCAGGCTGTCGCGGGCGAGGGGCGCGTCGCCCGCGGCCTCCGCCAGGTCCCCGAGATTGTACCAGGCCTCCGCGAACAGCGGGTCGCGCGCCAGCGCCATGCGGCAGAACAACAGCGCCTCGCGCACCCGGCCCCGCTCGCGGAGCACGTTGGCGAGGTTGAACGGCGCCGTCGGGTCACGTTCGTCGAGCTTCAGGCAGCGGCGGTAGAGCGCCTCGGCCGTGGCGAGGTCGCCCGCCGCTTCTGCCTCCTCGGCCGCCGCCAGCATCTCCTCCGGCGACGGGTTGCCGGCCTCGGGCAGCGACAGGCGCAGCTGCCCGTCCGCCTCCGCCACCCGATCGCCCAGGTGCAGGACCAGCCTCCGGCCGTCTTCGAGATCGAAGTGATGGCGGGCCAGGGCGTCGCGCTGGCTGAGCGCGCGGAGCGAGGCGATCAACTCCGCCAGCGTGCCGCCGGCCTTCAGCAGCCGCCCGGCCTGGCGCGCCGCCGACATGGCGGCAAAGCCGCCGCGGCCGCCGTCCAGCTCGACGATGTCGAGCAGCGCCAGGATCCGCAGTAGCTCGGCGGAAAGGCCGCTGGTGCGGACGATGTCCTCGACGCTGAAGTCGGCACTGCCGGCGGCCCGCGGCGCATCGCCAGCACCCGGCGCCGGCCGGCTCAGGGCGCGGAGAAAGCCGAACTCGCTGAGGCAGGGCACGTCTGCACGGTCGGCGGCCTCGATCCGCGCCTGCAGCCGGCCGCTCGCGACCAGCCCGGCGGCGTCGTGGCCGACGACCAGGCAGCCGGTCCGCCGGCTCACTTCCCGGCCGACGGTGCCGCCGCGCTCGCGAACGAGGGCTACGGCGCGGCGGCGGGCGAGGCTCTCCAGCCGGCCCGCGATCACCACCGACTTGCCGGCGAGATCGAGCGTGGCCGGGTTGCAGAGGACGGCCGCGGTCACTGGTCTCCCGCGGCCTTCTTTCGCCGCGTCCCCGACCTCGATCCGGACGAGGACGATGCGCCGGTGCGGCTGCCGGACGCGGGCCGGGTGGCGGCGGGCCGGCTGGTGGCCGGCGGCTTGCGCTCCTCCGCCTCGCCGACGCTGCGCTTCAGCGCGTCCATCAGGTTGATCACCTTGCCGCGCTCGGGCGCCTTGGCGACCACCGGCT
>Ga0209573_1001865_pt1 | contig 29639 bp, 17 predicted proteins | sample TNRBio252014_DNA_FD_185870 | JGI IMG/M metagenome (GOLD analysis project Ga0209573, IMG submission 185870) | Wastewater treatment Type I Accumulibacter community from EBPR Bioreactor in Madison, WI, USA - TNR Reactor_6/25/2014_ DNA (SPAdes)... | ecosystem: Engineered > Bioreactor > EBPR >...
GAATCAAGGGTTAAAGTTAATACTGCAGATAAGCAGGATTTTCTCACTTTTTTGCCTCGATCCTAAAGGATGAAAGCGAGAAAATCCTTTATCTTCCTTTAGGATTGAGGACAAATAAAGGATTTTCGGAGCTTTTTTCAACCATTGATTCGCATTAGTTATTGATTTTTACAAACCTAAAAAAAATCAGCCTGAACAAATGAATGCACAGGCTGAAAAGAATATATTGAATAAATCTGACTATACAACGGGATGGATATAAACAATGTTTTTTTATAGTCAGTATCCAATCAGATTTTTAAACAACTTTGCAGTTATTTAGATGGTTAGCTAATTAGTCCGTTTGCCTGTTAGCCTCTTGGAATGTAGCTTGTACATTGAGCAAAACACACCAAATATGTCCTGGAATCAGCCATTTTAACCCTTGGTACAAATCTTTAGCTAAAAGGCTAAGGACTAAAAAACTATTGAGCTAAACAATTATAACTTCGTAGTTATTTAGGTGGTTAGCTAATTAGTCTGTTAGCCTGTAAGTATCTTTGAATTGAGCGTGTACAACGAGCAAAAGATACCAAATTTATCCTTGAATCTGAGATTTAACACTTGGTATGATCATTAGAGCTAATAGACTATTGACTAAAAAGCTATTGAGCTAAACAATTACATAACTTCTATGTTAAAAACGCAGTCTGGTACCAATCCGGACGCCTGTTTTAAAGTATTTTTGTTCCAGGGGATAAGCGGTTTCGGTGATCGATTTCAAATTGAAATGCATCACCGGAGAAACAAAGATCACCCATTTTTCATTGACCGGGATCAGTGAATTGATACCGAAAATTCCGCTGACTGGAACTGTTTTGCTGAAAACAGATCCCGCACTTTCTTCCAGGCTGAGCGGTAAGCCATCTTTGCCCAGAATTTCGCCATTTTGGCTGAAATATACGTTCATGGAGACGCCTGAGTAAATTTCCATCAAAGTTCTTTTGATTGGAAATGAGTAACCCAGGTAAACCGGAACATCGAGAAAATGATAAGCATTGTATTTCCTTTTTTCCCAGCTTTTTGGTTCAAGGATGATTTTACTACCGCTTCTTTCTTCGATCGTCCCATCTGCATGTGTAATGATCTCGACGATGTCATCAGTGATTTTTTCAACCAATACCCTGTCTTTACTTTCAAACAATTCCGTCGTCCTGTAATAAACCAAACCGGTTCCGGCAAACCAACCTGAAGTGTGTTTCACGCTGAATTGTCCACCAAACTGATAAGATTCAAGCGGCATTTCAGTCGCTTTCCTTTTTTCCCTGTACCAGGTATCGTCGAGGCTTTTGGCGATCAGGAATTTTTGGGCATAATCGGCGCCACCAAAAATATCCAGGCTGAATTTAAAAGGATTCAATTGGGCTTTAGGTGTTAATGCAGGTGCATCAAAGGGCTGATTCAATAAAATGACGGGCTGGACCAGAGGACTCAAATCAACTTTAGGGGTGGAGATAAATGTTATTTCCGGATTCTGATCACTTACGGCGATAACAACAGCCTTCTCTGATCCAGCTGCCTCGTCATTTTCATCAACTGTATTAGAAATAGAGGAATAAGACCTTAGTATGTTTTCAACGGGGTTCGATGTATTGGACTTATACGTTTTTTTCGTGTTTTGCGGAGCATCGCTTGTCGTTCCATTGTTTTTGGCGTTCGCAACCGGTTTACCGGAATCCGCATTGATCAGTTGCCCTTTTCTGCCAAAAAAGGATGTATCCTTGCTCACTAAAACAAGGCTATTGGCAGTAAGATCCTGTTTATAGTCTACCATCAGGAAAATCCCGGTTAAGACACTCAGGCTGACCAGCAAAAATACCGGCCACAATCTCCGTCTGGGTTTTTTGTTCAGCGATGGTTCTACCTTTTGCCAAAGTTCTTCAACATCCAGCGGAGCCTCGTGGTTTTCAAAAATGTTTTTTATATGTTTTTCAAATGCATCCATTATATGGCTACTTTTTCATAAATTGATAAATATTCACGGAGTTGACTTTTTGCCCTGGCCAAAACAGCCCTTGAACTGCTTTCTTTCATGCCGAGCATGTCCCCGATATCTTTGTGTTTATACCCTTCAATGACATATAAATTGAATACATGCCTGTATAATTCAGGCAATTTATTAATGGCAGTGAGCAGGTCATCCACATTGATCTTGTCCAGCACTTCCGGAACTTCAGTTCTGTCATCCTGGATCACATCATGCATGATTTCTTTTTTCTGATATGTTTTTCTCAGTTTTTGCAATGCAGCATTCACTGCAATCCTTCTGATCCATGCCTTGAATGCGCCTATATCGGATTTGAATTCTCCAATATGTGCATAGATCGAGATAAAAGCTTCCTGGAGTACATCCTTGGCTTCCTGATCGTCCCTGGTATAACGCTTGCAAATACCGAACAAATAGGAAGCATAGGTCTCCATGAGCAGCTTTTGGGCCCTCCTGTCATCATTTTGACACGCTATGATCATTTGTTGAATCTCCACCCCTAGATTTTTTCTGTTTTATTGTCTCAATGGTATACTGAACTTCATATACATCATTCCTTCCTCGTTGTTGTTGTTCTCATCCCTTACCAAACCCTGGATTTTTCCCTGCATCAATTCATTTTCAACGTATTTTGAAATCTCCAGTTTGTAGGTTGAAAATGATGAGATATCTTTTGGGACCAAATTAGGCGCGTTTGGTAAAATCGGGAAAAAACTTACCACAAAATCCGCTGTGGATTGACTTGGCATCAGATAAATTCCTTCTCCATGAAAATCCTTCACCCAACACTCTATACCGAATGCAGCAGATGCAGCGCTGAAAATCACATCATCATTATCCTGATCTACCGTAACTTCTTCATTGAGCAGATACAGGTCATCATTGAACTGGAGTGAAATATATCCGTCCACCCTGTCACAAATCTTCCATTGGCCCAATTGAACTGCCTGTCCCAGTAATACATTAACATCCATGGTTGCCTGAATGTTGTTTTCGTAATCCACTGCTTCCAACTGTGCATCTTCGATGTTGCCGCACATCCTGAACTGACCTGAGACCTTGCCTTCGCTATCGGTACGTAAAAAATACCGGTTGTTATCACTCGTCAGTAAAACGTACCCATTGGTGATTTTGTTTCCTTCGCAATCCAGCAAAAAACCGCTGATCGGGATAGTTTTACAAGAAGTGTTTTCCACGAGCTGTTTTTCGAATGTGATCTCAGTTGTGGCCGGTCCGATTGTTTCTTGCTTTACCAGGTAACCACAATCGTTGAGGATCTCAACAGTCAATGGTTTATTCGCGGGTACATTTCCGTAAAAATAGCCTCCGTTGTCTGTTGAAAGCTCAAGTTTATCCAAGCCTGAACTGACAACCACTGAAAAATTCGTCAGTCCGTTGCCGTCAGTCGCTGTCAGTGTACCTTTGAATGGAATGATATTTTGAGGATAAGCCATACACCAGCTTGAAATGCCGGAAAGGTTGACTTCATAGCTTTGCGCAGATTGTTTGATGGCATCTGAACTTTGAATCCATGTATTCTTTTTGACGTCAAAATACCAGAATGGTACGGTGCTTTCCAAAACACCTTTATAATCTTCCGGAATATGATATTGCATTCTGGCTGTTTTGCCTTGTGCAAGTCTCAGTGCATTGCCCTGAACATCAGTCATTTCCATTTGGATCACACCGATGGGAGAAAGTCCTTTGATCGCTTTGGCTGTATCCAATCCTGTGAGTTCCCCCGGGATCAGATTCAGGAAATGTTCATCTGAAATGTGGTGTTGTGACCAAATCAGTCTGACCTCTCCCGAATAGTCTGTTCCGTCAGCGGTATAAACGATGCTTCTGGGTGGAATGATCAATGAGGTTTGTTTGCCCAAATCAATGGTCGTTCCGCTTGTAGTAAGGAAGGTAGCTGAATTGACCTTCTCGGAAAGAATGATGGTTCTGAACATTTGCTGATTCAGGCGTGGGTATACGGTTTGAATGTTGCGGACGAAACCATCCTTTGATGCAATGATTTGCGTTCCGAACCTGTTGGCCTGAATTTTATCGAATTCGAAGTAGCCATTGGCGTCTGTTTTTACTTCGTAATCCCGGATTTTGATCACAGCATCCGGTACGGGCAGGGAAGATTCGCTGACGACCTGTCCATAAATGCTGGTCACTACCAATTCTGCCGGTGGATCGGTGATCGGATCTTCATCCACGAAGATATCCACTTCCTTTCTGCAGGAAAACAGCAAGAGGAGAAGAAAACTAAAAATCACCAATTGACGCATAAAAAATAATATGTTTTTTAACAATTTATAAAATCTTCATTCAGTCAAAATCCTGAAATTGTTTCAGATATTACCATAATGCCGATGTTCGCTAAAACGTTACAAATTAATCAGTTTTTTTTGAAAATTTCCTTAATCCTGGTTTGATTTCTAACATTTTCGGGGTTCAGGCAGCTAAAGTAATTAATGCAAAAATCACTTTACTAACCAAAACATGCAATTCGCAAATTTTTTATAACGTTTCACCACAATTTCACATTAGATGTCATAATCTTATCGTAATTTTGTGGCATTATATATTTTGGGTGTTAAACCGACTGGAAAATCATTAAACAGGGGCATTTTTGATAAATTTTTGTTCCAAGTTTTTTTGATTTCTTAAAATTATGTGATAGTTTTGGATTGCAGATGCAACTTCCGTGTATTGATAGTGCAGCGAAATTGTTTTTTTGGTAATCCTAATACTTATAAAACTATCTTTTTGCACTCAGAGATCGTGTAATTTGATTTGAACGGATAAACCTTTAATTAACCAAAAAAAAGTGAAATGAGAATTTTTCTTTTCTTATTCTTTTCATTGACCATCATGACCCTGCATGCTCAGTTGGTCAACCAGGGAGGAACCATCACCGTAAAGAGCGGAGCCACTCTCGTGGTTGAAAGCAATCTTACCAATACTACAGGAAGCATTGTGTTGGAAAGCGGAGCCACTCTGGAAATTACCGGTAACTTTACCAATCAGGCAACGATGAATTTTAATGCTGCATCTCAAGTCATTTTTAATGGTAGCACTAATTCCCAGGTGACCAGTGGCGGCGGAACTTTTGGAAATGTGCGTGTGGATAAAACATCTGGCAATAACGTGGTGCTGAATGATGCCATGACAGTCAATGGTGTGTTGAATTTTGCAGCAGCCAACAATAAGATCATTCTTGGCAGCAACAACCTGACCCTCGGCAGCAGTGCGAGCGTTACAGGTGCAGGCAGCGACAAATATGTGGTGGCCACAGGTAGTGGAAGGTTTATCAAACCCATTGCAGCCAATAGCACATTGATCTTTGAAGTAGGGGACAACGATGCATCTACCAATTATTCTCCACTTTCAGCAGCAGTGACCGGTAGTGGGTATAGCAGTGCGACCGTTGGGGTCAATCTGGTCAATGCAGTGCATCCTAATAAACCCGCCACTTCAAGTGACTACCTGACAAGGTACTGGAACGTACTTGCAGGCGGGATCACCGGTTACAATGCAACCCTGACCGGTACCTTTATACCGGGAAATGAAGATGTGGTCGGTACACAAGCCTCGATCGACGGCGCCAGTTATAACGGAGCTGAATGGGATTATACCAATGCTGCACACAGCGGTAGTACGGTTTCCTCTACAGCCACGAATACGGATATTGGTTTTACAGGATTTAAGAAGGGGGATGTAGTACTCAACCTGACAGCGTACATTGAGGGTTATATGGATGGAGGTTCAATGCGCCCGGTACTACAGAATAGTAGTGAGCCAGGAACAGGAACCCAATGTGATAACCTGACGGTTGAATTGAGGAATGCGACATCACCATATGGATTGGCGCATACATTTTCCGGGGTCATCAATACGGACGGTACCATGATCTGTACCTATCCGGGAGCGGCAAGTGGCAACAGTTATTATATTGTACTGAAACACAGGAATGCATTGGAGACATGGAGTGCGTTACCGGTGTTGTTTGGTAGTACGAACAATTACAGTTTTGCAAGTGGAGCGGGTCAAGCGTATGGAGGTAATATGGTACAGGTAGGAAGCAAGTGGTGTATGTATAGTGGGGATATAGATGGAGTGCCAGGTGATGGAAACATTGACAATTTCGATTATCCGGTTTGGGAGCTGGATTATTTTAATTTTCTTTCTGGTTATTATAGAACGGATTTAAATGGAGATGGTAATGTTGATAATTTTGACTATCCGATCTGGGAATTGAATTATTTTAATTTCATATCGGTACAAAAGCCCTAATTAGAAGTTATAATAAATAAATATAGAAAGATATGAAAAGTTATAAAACAAGGGGACTGGTAAGAATATTTAGCTTACTGTTTATAAGTTTGTTCTTAAACAAGGTGAATAGTCAGGTGTTACATGTTGATTATGTACAGACTGCTTATTCTTCAAATTCATTCACTTTACAGTTATACGTTTCAAAAACGAGTGCGGAACCAATGAAATTAGCCGCATTAAATACAATTTTCGTGTATTCTGCAGGGCAATTTGCACCAGGAACAGTAACATTTACTCTGGCCCCTGCTTTTGCTATGTTGCCCCCTTTTCTGGCTGCAAATTGTGGATATATAGTTGCACAAAATAAAATGCGTGCCATGCACGCAATATATGCAGATGAGTCTTCTGCACCAAGCATAACAAGTACACCTCAACTTTACGGTACGATGGTAGTTACGAGTGCGAATACAATTGTGTTTCCGCAAACAATAACCCCTTCCAGCTCTGGGAATCCTAAAATTCAAGGAAATGTATTTCATAATGGAGCCTTTACTTCAACAGCGATATCACTGGAGCTTGGTACTATAACAACTGATGAGAACCCACTTATATTGGGTACATTGCCAATAAAGTTGGGTGACTTCACAGCAGAGAAGTTGGGAGAAAGGAGTGCGAAGTTAGACTGGACGACGGTGACTGAGACGAATTCGAGTCATTTTGGGATAGAGCGGAGTGAGAATGGGAGTAGATGGGAGAATATAGGAAGGGTACAGGCGGCAGGATTCAGCAGACAAGAGAGAGTATATGGTTATGTAGATAGCAAACTTCCAAGGATTACAGTTGCAGGGAAGGTATTATATTACCGATTGAAGATGGTAGACACAGATGGAAGGTATCAGTATACCGATATGCGGACGGTGATATTTGAAGGGAAGGAAGAAGGGTATATACATATCTATCCGAATCCGGCAGCACAAAAATTGTTTGTTGATCTATCCGGGATCGATCATCATGGAGAAGATATGGAATTGAGCATAATTGACATGGGGGGAAGCTTAGTTGTCAGAAAAACATTTAAAGCTACCAATGTTGAACCGGTACAGATTGATCAATTGCCGGCCAATACCTACCAGATCCTGATAAAACACGGAGAACAGATTTATCAGAGTAGGCTGGTGAAGGTGGATTGATCAGAACAGAGAGAAAGAAGATAGCGTCGGATGATCATCCGGCAAAGTGAAAATAAAAACAGCCTGAGTGTCTACTCGGGCTGTTTTTTTTTATCTGAAAATATCAAGAGATTTTCACAGATTTTTAATACACAAATGGCTTCAATTAGCTTTGAGTTCACTTTGCATCTTTGCGCCTTTGCGAGAGAAGGTCCAGAGATTTTCACAGATTGGGACACAGATTTTCACAGATTTATGGTCCACACATGACTACAATTAGCTTTGAGTTCTCTTTGCGCCTTTGCGCCTTTGCGAGAGAAGGTCCACAGATTTTCACAGATTGGAACACAGATTTTCACAGATTTTTTTTGTCCACAAATGACACAAATGGCTTTCACAAATGGGCACAAATTACTTTGCAAACCCTTTGCGTCTTTGCGCCTTTGCGAGAGAATGATCCTTAGATTTTATCTCCACAAATTCAACAGATGATTTTCACAAATGGGCACAAATGATTCAAACTTTTTGCATGATTTTTTTGTGAATAGATGGAAATTTTGTGAAACATCATTTTTTTATGCAATCGACATTAAAAATACTGACGATGCTTGCGCATATCAGCATCTATAACATTCAGGCATTTTTTCGTCAACCAGGCTTGATTGTTTTCAATGCTGAAATTCAAGTGAATCGTCCGTATTTTTTCATCAAAGATCCCATAAGGCAGAAGGGAAAATTGAGGCACACATATGATGTTAATATTTACTTTCTAATCAGGAAAAGTACTAAAGGATCTAAAAGTATTTTTTAGTTTGTTATCTTTGATCATGGAAAACAGGAACACTAAATTACAGTTGATATGTTAGATGAAAAATATGAGTTTGTTGCAGCCGACAGTGAAGATTATTTTGAGTTTATAAGCATGGGTACCAATGGCAGCATATTAAAAACTGTACAATTTACATTGATTGATAAGGACGCACAATTGTATAATCTCGGTATGGGTGATATAGAACCAAAGAGCGGTGAAATTATTGACAATATAATTTCAAACAATAAAGATACTCAAAAAATTTTGTCCACAATTGGTGAAATTGGGCGCTGGTTCCTTGAACATAAACCTGGCGCTTCCATTCTTATAGAAGGGAATTCAAGTTCCAGAAATAGACTATATCGTATGGGGATTAACAAGTATCTTGACATTTGGAGTGAAAATTTTGCTATTTTTGGTTTGAAGGAACAAAATCATGAATGGGAACGTTTTATTAATAATTCCAACTATATTGCATTTATCATAAGTAAAAACCAATAAAATGCTTTATCAGGTAATAGAAAAAACAACAGAGCAAGAAAAGCTCACATTGAACAAGAAAGCAGCTAAAGACAATTTTCCAGTTAAAACTGAGCGTGCTAAAAAACTAATAAAAAAAGCAGGTCTTCCCAAAGAGATTAAATCACTGAAACAATAATGCTTCAGTCCATAAATAGTAGAGGGCTGGATGAATGGGTTTAATTGAAATATTTGAAATTATTTCCAGATTTTATTCACAGATTTTCAAATATTTTCCCCTACAACACTATAATTAGCCATAAATATTTTACACTGACTAAATGCCAATCGCCTTGTAAATCCGGGAAGATTCTCTTATTTTTGGTGAATTTAAGATTTGAAAATTTGAAACAGGTGAATTGTGAACTGTAAGTTGTAAGTAGTGATCAGTAATCAGTAATCAGTGATCAGTAATCAGTGATCAAATTTGGACATCTCGAACAAAGAAACATAAAAACAACGGAACAACTGGTGTTGCAGGTGAAAAGACCAGCAACGGCGAACGGTTGCAAAAAGGAACAAAAAACAATTTCTGATTACCTGATGTCTGATGTTCTAATCTTCGAATCTTCGAATTTTCAAATCTTCGAATCTTGACAAAGTAACAACACAAACATCATAACAAATGAAAAATCTTCCTTTTATACTATCATTCTGGACAGCTATCTTATTGGTAGGATGCTGTTTTAATGCCTGTCATACCGCAAAGCAACCTGCTGATTCGCTTTTCACCGCAGTAGATGTCTTTCCCACACCACCGAGACCAGTCGGGCAAACTCATGTGCTGCAACTACGCACTGAACCTCTGGAAGTGGTGCGCGTTGCAGTGATCGGACTTGGAATGAGAGGTCAGGGGTCTGTTTACAGCCTTAGCTTTATCGATGAAGCTCAGATCGTTGCGATCGCTGATGTGGTGCCTGAAAATGTTGAAGAAGCCAAAGCCACACTTAAGGAAAGGGGCAGACCTGAACCGGATGGCTATACGCAACCGGAGGACTGGAAAAAGATATGCCAGCGAGATGATGTGGATCTGGTATATGTATGTACCCATTGGGATCTGCATACACCTATCGCAGTGTATGCGATGGAACATGGGAAGCACGTTGCCACGGAAATCCCGGGCGCTCTGACGCTGGAAGAATGCTGGCAACTGGTAAATACTTCGGAAAAAACAAGGCGCCACATGATGATGCTCGAGAATTGTAACTATGATTTCTTTGAAATGGCCACGCTGAATATGGCTCAACAGGGTTTGTTCGGTGAGATCGTGCACGCAGAAGGCGCTTATATCCATGATCTTAGAGAATATCTTTTCGCAGAAAAAGGAGAACCACTACATTACTGGAATATGTGGCGTTTGAAGCACAATCAGGAAAAGGACGGTGCGCTGTATCCGATGCACGGGCTTGGACCCATCGCACATGCGCTGAATATCCACCGAGGGGACCGTATGGAATATCTGGTTTCTGTTTCGAGCAATCAGTTTGGATTGACCGAATTTGCCAAAGGAAAATTTGGTGAAGACTCAGATTATGCCAAAAGACAATACAAAAAAGGTGACATGAATACCACCATCATCAAAACAGTGCGTGGGAAAACCATTAAAATACAACATGATGTTACCAGTCCAAGACCCTATAGCAGGATCCACATGTTGAGTGGAACCAAGGGTTTTGCCCAGAAATGGCCCAAACGTGGCATTGCGCTGGAACCGGATGGACACAGTTATCTTTCAGATTCTGCACTTACAGAAATACTTAAAAAATACGAACATCCGATCGTAAAAGAAGTTGGTGAAAAAGCCAAACAGGTTGGAGGACACGGTGGCATGGATTTTATCATGGATTACAGGTTGATCTACTGTCTGCATCACGGTTTACCGCTTGATGAGGATGTGTACGATGCAGCTGAATGGTCATCTGTGATCGAACTATCTCAGATCAGCGTTAAAAATCAGGGCATGCCGGTAAAAGTTCCGGATTTCACCAGAGGTGCATGGAATGAATTAAAGACGGTGAAGTATCATACAGTAGTTTTGAACAAGTAATGTGAATAGCGGTATTATTTAGTTTTTTTATTAGCATGATTTTTATTAAGTTTTTATGAGTTGATTGATTAGGGAAGAATTCAAAAAAAAATAGATTGGATTGTTTGATATACGTTGGGGTTTTTTAAAATTGAAATGAAATAGTTATACTCATCGGTTATTTGGCCAGAAAGTTTATTTATTGGAATGTAGGGTTTTTTGGAATATTATTAAATAAACAGATTAGAACATTTGAGTTGGAACCACAATTAACATACATTTATTGAATTTCTTCCAAATTTTAGTATTAAACTATGAACTGAAATTCGCTTTGACGGCATTAAAGCCTTTTAGAAATCAGGAAAAATATTTATAAATCTCAGCGAAGCAACTTTTTTGATTTTGTAAGAGAATATGTTGATTAAGAATAGATTATGACTTATTCTTTCAATGAAATAGTTGCTACTTTTAAGATATATTTTTGATGAACATCTTAATAGATTGACGAGGAGTTTTGTTACACTTTTAGAACATAGAATTATATTTTTATTTCTCATTGTAAAAAGTAAGAATAGTAAATTGTCATCTATCAATATTAATAATTTGCATGAGACATATAAAATGGCCGGAAAACAAAGATTTTGCTTTCACAGTGATTGATGATACGGATGATGCTTTTTTGGATAATATCAAACCTATCTATAATTACCTAATCAAAAAAAGTATAATAACAACCAAATCGGTTTGGGTATACCCTACAAGAGATGATGTTAAAGGTGATTCTTTATTGGATCAAAAATATTTTGAATTTGTCAAATGTTTAAAAGAAAAGGGATTCGAGATCATCTTGCATAATGTTGGCAGTGGTTTTTTTAATAGAGAAGAAATTATTGAAGGACTTAAAATATTCAAGCAATTATTTGGATATATCCCGACAATGCAAGTTAATCATTCTAGAAATCCAGATAATATCTATTGGGGTATTAATAGATATTCATTTATATTTAAAAAATTTTTCAAATTTTTAAGACTCGAAAATTTTTCATTTTATGGAGATGATCCTGATAGTAATCATTTTTGGGGAGACTATTCAAAAAAGCATATTCAATATTTTAGAAATAGAGATTATCATGGGATCAATACATTGTTTTTTGACCCTTTAATGCCATTCATTGAAAAATCTAAAGAAAAATTCAGTAATTATTGGTTTAGTTGTTCTATTGGGAATAACTTAAAGACGTTTAATTCATTGTTGTCAAAAAAAAATATTGACAAACTTAAAGAACAAAAAGGGTGTTGCATTGTTTACACACATTTTGGGGAGGATTTCGTAGATAATAATAACAATTTGAATCCTGAATTTATTGAGACCATAGATTATTTGTCAAAACAAAACGGGTGGTTCGTGCCTGCAGGAGATATTCTGAATTTCTTGAAAAATAATAAATCAAGTGATTATGTAAGTGGCTTTTATCTTTTTTATCTTGATTTAATTTGGTTAATACAAAGAATTTGGATAAAGGTAAAAAAAAGGATTGAAAGTTTGTCTAGTTGATTTAAATAGAATGATCCCACTACTAGGTTGATCATAGTATAAATTCTACCAGATTATTTGGAGTTATTTGTTGAAATGAATGGTCAGGATAAGTAGTTGCAAAACTTGCAGGAACCTTTGATTGCTTTGCCTTTTTTGTGCTCCATTTGAATTCAAAAGCATGTAGGTGACCATCCTTTTCTTCAATGTAGTCGATCTCTACCTGATTGGTTGTTCTCCAAAAGTATGTATTCGCCCAGATCTTTCTGTATGATAAAAATTTTTTACGCTCGGAAATGATGAAGTTCTCCCATAAAACTCCAACATCATTTCTCAGGGTTATTGGGGCAAAATTGGCGATCAATGCATTCCGGATACCGTTATCCGTGAAGTAAATTTTTTTAGATTTTTTTATTTCGTTTCTAATGTTGCGACTAAAAGATGAAAGTCTGAATATGACATAGGTTTTTTCCAACAGGTCAATATATCTCTCAACCGTTCCTCTGTCAATTCCCAGATTTTGTGCCAACTCATGATATGATACTTCATTTCCGATTTGCATGGCTAATAGTTGAAGGAGTTTGATGAGCATATCTGAATGCTTTATATTGCCCCAAATCAATAAATCCTTATATAGGTAACTGTCTGTTAAACTCCTTAGCGTATCTTTCTCAACTCCAGGGTTGGTCACAACCTCAGGATAATATCCATAAATGAGCCTGTGTTCCAGCAGGCGATATTCTTCAAGAAAACTGTGATGTTTACACATTTCTGAAAATGAAAGAGGGAAAAGATAATGTTCCCTTTTTCTTCCAGTAAGTGGTTCTGAGGTTCTGTTGGCCAGGTCAAATGCAGATGATCCTGTAGCAATTATTTTGATCTCCGGGATCTCGTCTGTGAAAATTTTTATTATAATACCAATGTTTTTTATTTGTTGAGCTTCGTCAATAATTAAGGTATTGTACCTGCCGAATAGTGTTTTATATCTGGAGTATGAAATTTCTGTGAGCAGGGCATGTGTGTCCTGGTTGTCACCATTTAACCAAAGAACATTTTCATTTCCGGAAAAAAGCTTTTTCAATAACGTGGTTTTTCCAGTCTGACGGGCGCCGTATAGCAGGATTGCTTTATTGCCATCCAGATCTTTGATAATGGATTCTTCAATCGAACGTCCAATCATTCTCAACTTATTTGTTAAAGTAATACGCAAATATAGGCTGAAAATTGCGTATTCATACGCAAAAATAGGACTTTATTTGCGTATGAATACGCAAAAATAGCCTTAAAATTGCGTATTGGACAGTATTTTGACATTTTATGGGTTGAAATTTGCTGCCGACCACTTTTTTTATGAAATATTTGAAGGAAATTTGATGATTTTATACAGACTATTCCACCCATAATGTCAAACCCTGATCCCTGTGATCATCTGATTGCTGGATGACCTTCTTCTGGGTACCATCAGGAAGGGTGAGTGCAATTTCATATCGTTTGTTTCTTTTTAAGGTGAATTTAAGATATCGGTTGAGGTCGTCAATCGGACCCGGTGAATAACCGAAATCAATCACCTTTTCTTCGTCTATAATTTCCACACGGGCAATGATACGATCTTTGCTTTTGACCATATTTTCGGATTTATACACGACTACATTCAGGATGTAGTCCGCATCACTAATGACTTTTAAATCATCATCTGCGAGATACAGATCGATGTATCTGTCGGTGACATTGTGCGCATGTACATATTGAATGCTTTCATCCCAGACCAAAGGAAAGGCTAGCCCGGTAGGCTTGAAGGATGATACGTAAATCCAATGTATCGGATTGTTCCTGTCAGCCTTTCCGGCATCTTCCAGAAACCAACTGAAATTGAGCCTGTCCGGGTAATACTCTGTAAAATACCATTGGCCATCTATCCAGACTTCGCACCAATTGTGGTTGCCACGCATATTGGTCCACATGGGCGTACCGGCGATCCTTGAGGGAATGCCAACAGATCTGAAAGCGGCAGTCAACATAATAGAAAGCCCGGTACAGGAAGCCATACCTGACTTCATGGATTCAAACGGGCTTTGATCAGCTTTTTCTCTTTGGGTGTTGTACTCAACTCCGGTAATTTTGAGGATATTACGGTTGATGGAATCAATGGCTTCGTGGATGTTATTACATTCTGCAACCAATGGGCCAAAAGTCTTCATAAATTCTGTCCTCCAGTTTTCGCGTGTTTCATTGAGCGAAGCATACGGCAACACTTCATTGAGGAAAACAGAATCCGGTAAAGCAGCACACCAGGAAAATTTTTGCCGGGCTTGATGCGCCTGCCTGACATGCTCCAGGATAAATTCAGCGTTCAATGTCTGCAAATCCCTTTCAGGCATGTATGCGATCAGGAAACTTACAGGTCCTTTTTCTTCTGAAGAAGCAAGTTTTAAAGCTTTTGACAATTCGTTTTCATTGGCTCCGGCTTTCTTTAAAGCTTGATCAACCAAATTTTTGAATGCATCCGGAACTTCTGCCGGGTTTTGAGAAAATGTATGGTTTGAAAAGAAAACAAGCAATAAAACTAAGGTGCAGGATATTTTTTTAAAGTGATTTATCATACTGATCATGTTTTTATTTTGCTAAATTAAGAAAATGAAAAGCTCGTAATTATCCGGATGGATTATTTTTTTTATCTCATAATGAAGTATTAAATCTGTAAGAATCTGTCCCATCCGTGTCATCTGTGGTCCAAAAATAAATGACCATTTCATCTAAACCAATTTATTCAATACCAGAATGAACCCATTACTTTTCAAAATTCACTTCAATATTTTGACCTGGACGAATTGACTTTTCTAAAATGATCTTTTCACTGGTAAACACCTTGATCATAAGTTTTTCCTGTTCCCTTTTAACATGAATATCATACACCTGTCCATATCCGTGAACGTTTTTGAGACTCATTTGATCCCATTCAGCAGGAAGTTTGGGTGACAAATCAAAGCCGTGTAATGAAACCGGCCTGATACCAAAAAGACCTTCGGTAAATATCCGACAATACAACCCGCTTTCGGCAGAAAGATGCCGTTGATTGCCTTCAGGGTATGCTTCCACCGCATACGGAACATGTTCACCCAACAACCTCCTTTCAGAATAGTATTTCAAATAATTAAGTCCTTTTTCTGTTTCTCCGGCTGCAAACACGCCTCTCAATCCGTAGAGTGTGGCCCGATCCCAGAAAGTTTTATCTCCTGATTGAGTAGCCAGTCCGTCAGCAGTCCAGAGTTCAGGTGAAAAAAGCGCATCTATGGTTCCGCTTTTCCGGTCAAAAATGCCTGCGGTCAAAGGAATACATATCCATGACCTCAGCACATCATTACCTTCATAATATCTGTAAGTTTCATGTCCCATAACCTTTCTCCCAAAGAATTTATCTATGTTTTTCCTCAATGTTTTTGCCTGACTATTATAGGTTTTTACATTTTTGGCTGGAATGCCTAGGTCAGCGCCAAGAAATCCTGCAGAGATCAGTGCATCATAATACAAAACAGAAGTCACCAGATTGGCATCACCTGAAGGAAAGCGGCCCTCCAGTTCATCGGTGTCTGAATGGACTACACCCTGTTCATTGAGTTGAAGACGGCAATATTCCAGTGTCCATTCGATCAATGGCCAGAGTTCTTTTGCCACATCTTTGTTTCCTGAAGATAAAGCAAACCTCGATGCACCATAAGCGATCATAGCCGCATCACCGCGGTCTCCTGCACCATTCCAGATATCCAAACCTTCAGCGATGATCGAACTTGGAATGGGTTTATATTCCGGATTCATGAATCGGGCGAAATGTCTGAATGCGTTGATGGCGGATACATTCCCGTAGCCATAACCCAGATATGGGAACAACGGATTGATGTATTCAGCCTGATCGTTCGCCCAAATGGCTGCATAATATCTGAGTCCTCCTGGTCCATGCATGGGACCACCTGCAGTTTGAAAAATGCTTTCTGCTGAGCGAATTTTGGCAAAATAAAACATCCTGTTCAGTACAGGATCAGGAGTTTCCAGTACCAAATGTTGTTTCATGGATTTCAAAAAGGCCAATCGAAGATCAAGTTCCTGTTCCAAATCCGGAATATTAGCTTGTTCATTCAATTGTAGTGCTGAGAATACCAAATAAAATTCGTGTTTTTCGCCAGGCTTTAGCCGGAAACTGCCATGTCGGATTGAGTTTGATTCGATGATATAAGATCCGTTTACTCCTTGTTCAGGAAGTGTTTTTATGCTGTTACGGATTTCCGGAATGTCGAGAACAATTTCCTTGTTGCGTCTATTGGTAATCACATATTTTTCACAGAAAGCAGGCTTATCGGTCGAAGGGAACAGTGTCCTTTCCAAAACAATATCATTGTCCAGCAAACTGTTGACGATCAATCTGCCCTCAATCTGAATTTCTTTCACTTCTTCTTTTCCTGCGCCCCAACCGTTGATACAGATCAGTCTGATCGGATCGATATTGTGGGTTCTGATCAGGCTGGCGTGGGTGTCATTGGGAATGGTCCGGAGCATGGGCCATACCAGTTCACGGTTGAGGCTGAAAGAACCGTCCGGTTGAACGCCGTATTTGAGCACCGCCGAGATGAATTTGCCACTCATTTCGATGTGGTCATTGAAGGTTTCACCCATATCGAAGGTTCGGCTGATTCCGCTTGTTTCGTTTAAATGCCAGTATTGCACCTGTTTTTGGGCATATGCCAGGTTAATCGTTACCCAAAATATAAGTATTGTAAATATTGTTTTCATATTTAGACTAAGTTCATTAAAATTTCAATTCCCGACGCGTTTTTTCAGAAATACAATTTCTCCACAAAGGGCGCAGAGAAGGCGCAAAGTAAACAATGAAAATACATTAAAAATGTTAATAAATATACTATCTGATCAATGATTTAAAACTCTGCGCCTTTAGTGTCTTCTTTGTGCTTTTGTGGAACTCAAAAAAAATGACAATATTCTCAAAAATATGGTTTCATCAAAAAGTACACCATGTTCATTCATAATCCATGGATATCATTCAAATATTGAAAAATACATCATTTTTAAACACTATTGACCGATTAAAATTCTAAAGGTTAGAATTATGTGTTCGAGATTCCTCACTTCGTTCGGACCTGTCCTGACCGCAGCGTCAGGAATGACAGACTTTTAATTCTATGAGAAGGGGGTAGGCGGCGGCATTGCCGCCGCCTACCCATTCTCACCTAAAACCCCTGAAAGCCCTGTCATTTCGAGCGGAGCGAGAAATCTTGAAATTTTTGTCGGTCAATAGTGATTTTTAAATTTCATTACCTGTCACAAATCAATGACTGATCACTGATGACTGTTCACTGTTCACTGTTCACTGTTCACCATTCACTGTTCACTAAAACAATTACCTGACAGTCAGCACCGTCTTTTGCCGGATATCCGCAGATGAAGCGCCAATCATGACCCTGAAATCACCTGGTTCGACGATTTTTTCAAGGTTTTGATCCAGCATGGACAGCATTTCATTGTCAATTTTGAAACTGATCAACTTGCTTTCTCCTGGCAACAAGTGAATTCTTTCAAATCCTTTTAATTCCAGTACCGGTCGGGCAACAGATGCCAGTTCGTCACGGATATACATCTGGATCACCTCATCTCCGGGACTGGTTCCAATGTTGCGGACTTTGATGCTGACTGAAGTATGCTCACCTGGCAAAATACTGTCTTTTTCAAGGCGGATGTCGGTATATTCAAAATCCGTGTAACTCAACCCGAAACCAAACGGGAATAGTGGTTTTCCGGTCAGATTGACGTAATCATCGCCTCTTCCGGTAGGCTTGTGATTGTACACCAATGGCAACTGTCCTTCGTGCACCGGCCAACTTACAGGCAATCGTCCGGCAGGATTGTAATCACCAAACAATACATCCGCAACAGCATGACCTCCCAATTCTCCGGGATACCATGCCATAATGATAGCGGCTGCATCATCCATCCATTCTGTCATGGTAATGGCACTTCCACCCGACAAAATCACCACAACAGGCGTTCCTGTTGCAGCAACCCGCCTGATCAGCTCTTCCTGCCTGCCCGGCAAATTTAATCTGGCTCTGTCCTGGAATTCGCCTTCTACAATTCCGACGGCGATTATGGCTACATCGTTTTTTTTCGCCAGGTCTACTGCCTTTTGGATAGATATATCTTCATTTTCTACTCCCATATTCCAGATCAGACTGAACCAGGCATTGTCCACAGGTTCGTAGAATTCAATGAGCAAATCATATTCCTTTCCTTTTTCAAAATAAAAATCAACCAGCTTGACTGACCTGCTCTTTTTGATCCAATTGTCCAATACGAGTTGACCATCTATATGTATTCTGTATCCATCATTGCCGTCGATGCCTATTTTAAAAGTACCTGTTTCGGTAGCGGTAAGTTGACCGGTCCATCTGACCGAATAAAAGTTACTGCCCAGTTTTTCCGGTTCTGGTGAGAAAAGCATCCACCGAAAATCGATTTGTTCGTCTACCCGGGAAAATGCCGGTTGGCCTGAAAAGTTAATATTGGCAAAATAATTGCCAGCCAAACCTTTAGTCTTTTTTCCATCAGCTAAATGAGATAAAGCGGAAGTTGGCACCACCAAATAATCTTTGGCAGCATGATTGCATCCTTTGGCGAAAAGAACCTGGGTTTCCTCTCCCAATTTTTCCCGGATCCCTTCCAAAACACTGACCGGATCGTGTCCCGGACCGCTATATCCACCCAATCTCGCCAGGTCTGCATCCGGACCGATCACCCCAATTTTCTTAGTCTTTTTGGAAACGGGCAATGTTTTTTCTTCATTCTTAAGTAAAACGATGGATTCAAGCGCTGCTTTTTTACTCAGTATTTTATGTTTTTCGTGGCCATTCCAAAAACTTGCCTGCTGAGGATCTACATAAGGATTTTCGAAAAGGCCCAGTTCAAATTTGGCTTTTAATACACGGGCAACAGCATTATCTATATTTTTTTGCGAAATCCGGCCATCCAGAAAAGGTGGCTGGAACAGGGTATAATGTCCGTAATTTGTTTGAAAAATGACATCCAAACCTGCTTCTATCGATTTTTCGGAGGCATCTTCATAGTCTTTGGCCGTCATGTGGAGGACATTGGCTCCTCCGGTTCCGCCCGCATCGGAAATCACAAACCCCTTGAAATTCCATTCCTTTTTGAGTATTTCATTGAGCAACCAATCACTGGCTGTACAGGGCGTTCCGTTATAAGCATTATAAGCTGTCATCACAGAACGCGAACCGCCTTGCCGGAAACAAGCTTCAAAGGGCGGAAAATACAATTCCCTCATCAACCGTTCATTCCAATGGATAGGATAACTGTCACGTCCACCGTCACCTACATTAGCTACATAATGCTTTGGCGTGGTGATCACGCCTTTTTTTTCAAACGCGGATACAAAAGCAACCGCCATCCTTGAAGCCAGGAAAGGATCTTCTCCATAAGTTTCCTCTGTTCGTCCCCACCTGACATCACTGGCGATATTGACCACTGGAGAAAGGATCTGCCTGATACCGCGGGTTTTACATTCAGTCGCAATAGCTGAGGCAACTTCATGCATAAGTCCGGTATTGAAGCTGGCAGCTAATCCGATAGCCTGTGGAAAAACGGTGGCTCCTTCGCGTACCAAACCGTGCAATGCTTCGTCAAAGGGTATGATGGGAATACCGAGACGGCTCTTTTCGATAAACCATTTTTGCATTTCATTGATCTTTTCTGCCGTTTTTGAGGCATTTTGACCCGATGCATATTGCATGATCTGTTGGGCGGCATCCATGTTTTGGCCAACTGTATTCACCTGGAAGCCAAAAATACCGGTTTTTAATTGATCCCTTGCGTCACCTAAATCACCCGGAATCATGAACAGTTGCCAGAATTTTTCTTCGGGTGTCATTCGGGACAACAAATCTTTTACTCTTTCTTCTACCGGCAGATCCGGATTTTTATAAGGCTGTGCCAATGTTAATTTGGCAAATAAAAAGCCGATCAGGAAAAGTAGCGCTATTTTTTTTTCAATGTATTTCACTTGGAAAAATTGTTGAGTTGTTTATTTGTTGAATTGTTTATTTGTTGAATTGTTGAGTTGTTGATCTGTTTATTTGTCGCAGATCCTGACATTCATCGTCGGGAACGCAGATCCTGACATTCACCGTCAGGGTCGAAGATCCTGACATTCATCGTCAGGGTCGAAGATCCCGACATTCATCGTCAGGGTCAAAGATCCTGACATTCATCGTCGGGAACGCAGATCCCGATATTTATCGTTTGGTTTGAATCCCCGAATCTTCGAATTTTCAAATCTTCAAATCCGGAATTATCTCACCACGATCTCATCCACAAACACCCATGATCCGCCGCCGGCTGACGGATGCCAGTCGAACAGCTTTTTGGTTCCTGTAACCACAAATTTAATATATCTGAATGGTTGTCCATCCGGCGTAAAACTGAAAATCCGGTTGACTTCTTCTTTTCGCTGATCCCCGGCAACCTCAATCTTGCCTGCAAATATAAAGTCCTGACCATTATCTGAAATATAACAGCTTACAGACTTTGGGTGCAGTATCCAGCTTTTCGGATCGTACAAGGTGCTGATCTCTATGGATCTGGCCTCTGTGGATCGCTCCAGATCCAGCAAAAGGGTAAAATCCTGTGATTCCCATCCGAGCCAATGCACTTTATAATCATTTGCACCCCGAACTCCATTTGTCAGCAGTTCCAGGTTGCCATTGCTGTATTTGGAAGCAGGCATGGGTTCAGCGATGACTTTTTTACCGAATGCGTGATTGCCCTCAACCTGAACATCGATGAATCTTTTAGTCGCTTTATAGTACTCCCCGACAGTCAGACCAGATTCATTCACAGGAGCTGCTTTAGACCGAATACCTGTATGATAAAAGGATTCGAGTGTTTGCAACATATCTTCCCTGACCACGAATTTTCCGTTTTCCAGCTTGTACCAGCCTCTCGGGCCGAACATATCATTTTTCCCGATCTCCATCATGGCATATTGCAAAGGCATCCTGGCGGTTTGCACATGAGATAAATATAAAGGTTGATCCGCAACAGCCTTTTCTGCTTCGTCAAAAAGACGGTTGTATGTTTTCAGGTTTTCCGCTGAGAGGAATGTTTGCTGATGGTTATTGGGTGGCCCGTAAATATCCAGCCATTCACCGGTTTTGACTATTTCATTTTCCATGGCGTAAAGATATTCACGGATCCATTGGCCTGCAGGGCCATAATATCCATCGGTAAATTCTCTGATGATTTCCTGAACATCAGCAGTCGGATTCCAGAGCATTTTGGACAGTAGATAAGATTTCAATTCGGAGAATTCATGCGCATTACCGGTATTGGTCTGCTGAAAATGTTCCCTGATATTGTTCTCTGTAAAAAGCAGGATATTCGGTTGGAGCGTGTGGTAATTGGGAAAGGGACTGATGCTGTGCGCAAAATCCACCGTATAATCCCATAGATAGATGTGATCTGTGATTTTTCCCCATTCAGCCATATCGGTCAGAAAAGAAACACTTGTGGGATCGCTCACGATGGGTTTGCTTCTATTGAGCTCAATGGTACAAAGCATGACCTGGACATTCTCCCGGGGTTTGGTTTTTTCAGGAGCTTTCCGGCTGTATTGGTAAGCGAGGGTTGAGATCACTTTATCGGGGAAAACCTCTGCTACCCGGTTGACAAAGCGGACAATGGGACCCGCCGGGCTATCTTCTTCTTCGGTGATTTTACTGCAATGTTCGCAATGACAGTAAGAAAAATTGTCATCCTGGCTGACAGACCAGATCAATTTGTCTGGTTGGAGTGCCATTTCTTTTTTAAGTTTTTGGATGACGAGGTCGAAAACTTCTTCATTGGACAGACAAAGTTGGTCGATGATTCGTTTGCCATTCATCCAGGCGAAGTATTCGGGATGAGGTTCGAAGTATTCCTTCCATGGTATGAGTTTATTGAAAGTATGCACATAATATCCTTTGGCAAATACATCATCAATGGTATGGAGTCGGTGAAAATCCCTGTAAGCCGGATCCATGCTGAATTGTCCATGCACATTGCGATAGGTATTAGGCGAAGTACCGGACAGGTTGATGGCAGGCAAAATGATATCCTTGGTGGTTGGAATTTGCACAAATTCAGGGCTGAAATAACGCACGCCCAGGTAGTGTTCCAACAATTCCGATACTCCGTAAATGCAGCCTCTGGCGTGTCCGCCCAGGATATAAATATGCTGTTTGTCTGTGAAAACGCGGAAGCTGTCACCTGAATCAATTTCTTTTGATTCAGAGATAAATATGGATGGAATTTCTCCCGCTTTTTCCTTTGATACGATGGGCAATCGGCAACCGGAAATTTTGAAAATATGTTCCTGTAAAAATGCTGCTGCTCTTGTTTCTTCAGGTGACGGTTGGTTGGGTATGACAATTTGATAATCGCTTTTTTGGTTGGTGACCAAAGGAATGGTGGCAGTTAATTGGGCCTGTAAAGTAAATGCCTGAATCAACAGCATTATTAGCAGTAGATTTGTTTTCATTTCAAATAGTTATAATTTTAAATTTACCTTTCTTCATACCCTATCACAAACTCAAATTCATACGGTCCGAATGGCAAGTTGTATTCCGGTCTGGCAATGGCGCCCCAGGAATCGATACAACCCAAACCCATTTGCTTCAGATCGATTTGTACCACGGTAAAAGGTCTTTCTGTCAACTCAGCAGGATGTCGCTGGTCTTTTGCCAAGCCGTCGTCCAGATCTTCAGGAAGATAATGAAGAGCTGAACCGCTGAAGGAATGTGCTGCACTGATCCTGAGTCCTTTTTTGCCGCCTTGATGCAATACGGAGAACCAGCGAAGATCGGTTTTGTTGCCTGTTTCCTGAGGACGAATGTATGGATAGAACTGCTCATCCACTTTCTGGTGGTATAAACCGATGAAAGCACTGTGGTTCCTGTCGATATAATTTTCCACCGGTCCGCGACCGTAATAATTGACCTCACTGAATTTTTGGCTGAGCACCATCTGCATCCCAAAACGCATCAGCATGGGAACAGCCGAAAGATCGGCAGTCAAAGGTATCAATCTGGAATGGATGCTGATCTCTCCGTCTCCGTTAATCAGGTAAGTGATCTCCAGTTTTGCTTTCATTTTTTCCATCAGATGTGAAGTTTGAACCTTGACCATATTCTGTTCTGATTTTATTTCAAAAGCAGTCAACTTCAATTCCGGTTTTGCCCAATCCCTGAGTTTGTTTTGCAGTCCGGCACCAAAATCATTGTCTGTCGGCGCTCTCCAGAAATTGGGTGTGATCTCATAGCCATTTTCCAGGTAGTTTTCTCCATTCACTGAGATGGACCGGATAAAACCCGTGTTTTTATTGAAGACAACCGTTTTTACGCCTGATTTTACAACCAATTCCTGTTTTTGTTCATCCATTATTGCACCTGCCTTCAGCTTGAATTCAGTAAAAGTGTATAGCTGGATGACAAACTGTTGTCTGGCTTCGATATGACCTGCCGGAATTAGCCCGATAGCGTTTTTTGTCCTGTAAAACAGTTCCAAGGTCAATTCCTTTTGGCTTTCCGGCAATTTATACGGGAGCATCATGCTTGTTTTTTCCCTTGCCAATGCCCTGATGCGGGTCAAAGTGCCTGTTTGAATGATTTGCCCCTCTTCTGAAAGATTCCAGACCAATTCATAATTGGACAGGTCTTTGAAAAAATATTCATTAAAGAGGGTAATCGCACCTTTTTGGGGATCAGTAAGCTCGGTGTGAATGGATTGCTGAACAAATGCCACTTCATCCATGTGCGGGTTGGGGCGACGGTCAGGACTGACTAAACCGTTGCAATTGAAATTATTGGAAGAGACCAGATTTTGCCCGAAATCACCGCCGTAGGCATAGATCATTTTGCCATTCCGGTAATCACGGAGGGCCTGATCTGCAAAATCCCAGATAAAACCGCCCTGCAACCGATCATATTTCCTGTACAGCTCCCAGTATTCCCTGAATCCGCCCATGGAATTTCCCATGGCATGGGCAAATTCACATTGGATCAATGGTTTCGTCTTTGAAGGATCTTTTCCGTAATTTTCCAGTGATTCGTAGCCAACATAAAACGGTACATAAATATCAGAATAATATTTTTCGCCAGGTCTTTCATATTGAACAGGTCTGGACTTGTCCATTTTTTTGATCCTGAGATAGGCGTTTTCAAAGGTTTTCCCGTCTCCGCTTTCATTGCCCATTGACCAGATGATGATGGATGTTTTATTTTTATCCCGCTCCACCATCCTGATGATCCTTTCGTGATGTGCCTGTTCCCAGTCGGCAAAAGTGGCTACATTTTCATATCCATGGGCTTCCACATTAGCTTCGCCCACCACGTATAGACCATATTGATCGCATAATGCATGAAATTCATTTGCATTCGGATAATGAGAGGTACGGACGGCGTTGAAATTGTGCATTTTCAACACTTTAATGTCTTCGATCATTCTTTCCCGGCTGATCACATAACCACCATCGGGATCCACTTCATGACGGTTGACCCCTTTGATCAGAATGGCTTTTCCATTGACCAGCAATTGACCATTTTTGATCTCCACGGTTCTGAATCCGAATGATTGAGAAATGGTTTCAATGATCTTTCCGGATTTGTTTTTCAAATGGATGGTCAGTTGGTAAAGATCCGGGATCTCGGCGGACCACTGTGCTGCCTGTTCAACGGTGGTTTCGAAACGGGCGTGCTGATCCTGAACGGTCGTTGCTGTCTGCCAGGAAAAATTCTCCCTGTTCAATATCACTTCAGCCAGGAAACCGTCTGCATTCCTGAATTGTATATCCAAAGCGAACAATCCATGGGTATAATTCTGGTCAAGACCAGCTGTCAGTGTAAAATCTTCCACGCGTGATCTTTCCCTGGCGATCAGTAAAACATCTCTGCTTACTCCGGAAAGACGCCAGAAATCCTGGCACTCAAGGTAAGAACCGTCACACCATCTGAACACCTGAAAAGCGATCAGGTTTTCTCCTTTTTGCAGGTATTGGGTAATGTTAAAACTTGCCGGTAATTTGCTGTCTTCTGAATATCCGACAAATTTTCCGTTGACCCAAAGGTAAAAACAGGAATTGACTGCTCCGAATTGAATAAAAACATCTTTTTGATCCCAATCGGCGGGCAATTGGATTTTTCTGCGATAACTACCCACAAAATTCTCTTTTTCAGGTACAACCGGAGGATTTGGTTTCATCTGGGCATCCCAGGTGTATTGCATATTGACATAAATGGGTTCGCCATAGCCGTTGAGTTCCCAGTTGCCCGGCACCTTCAGTTTTTTCCAGGCTGAATCGTCAAATTCCTTCTTGTAAAAATCTGTGGGCCTTTCATTTTGATTGCGCACAAAGTGAAAGTTCCACGGACCATTCAGGGATAAAATGTCCGGGTTTTGTCCGTTTTCATCCAAAACAACATCTCCTGGAAATGCCGCAAAAGCTGCCTTCATGGGTTCCCTGTTGATCTGGTTGACCAACGGGTCTTTCCACTCTGTAAATGTCTGGGCGGACGTTGATGTAGGTATCCACAACAGGATGAGTAGCGTGCAGTAGATGTTGATTATGATGGAATTGGGAGTTTTTGATGACATGGGCAGAGGATTGAATTGTTGAATTGTTTAATTGTTTAATTGTTGAGTTGTTTATTTGTTTAATTGTTGAGTTGTTTATTTGTTGAATTGTTGAATTGTTTAATCGTTTATTTGTTTAATCGTTCAATTGTTTGAATATTCTAATAATCTCGAATTTTGAATTTTCAAATTTTCAAATTTCCCAATTTCCAAATTAAAAATATATCCTGTAAAATGCATTGCCGAATGGTGGAAGGACCAGGCTTGTATTTTTCAATGCTGCGCCGGTTGCATCCACTTGTTCCAATTTCAGCATTTTGCCATTGATACCGTTTTTCAGTTCAATTTCTGCGTGTTTTCCACCGATCTCCCTCAGATTCAATACAGCAGAATTCCCATCCTGTTCAGGAATGGCATTGATCAATATGACATGATCCGGCCAACCGGTGATCAAAGAACCCTCGGCACGATCTTCTCCCTTTCCTCCGCCGGGAATGACCCTGCAAAGAAATGGGGTTTTATTACCATGGCCGAATTTTGCTGCGTCCATCATGGCATTGCCCGCAAGACTGGTGAAGGAATATAGCCAACTGTGACCGCCGAATTGATAACCGTTGAAATTGGTGGTCCAGTAATTGTTCATGGGCCAGCCATAGATATGCGTGCTTTGAGGCGTTGCCCCTGCTTTGTACCGACCGGTATTGATCCCGCCAAACTGCATCAAAGGTGCATCTGAACTGCTGATGATGAGCTGTGTTTGATCATTGTATAACCTTGCATAATGTTGGACAGTATTCCAGTCGTTGGCTGAACCCGGGATCTGATCCATCCCGGCACGGACTTCTCCTCCCTGAACATCAAAAGCGAGTTGGCCTTCTTTCAGTTGAAGCGGGAAAGCAAGGTAAATGCCTTCAGGATCGGTGACCAGCTTTTTATCAATATCCCAATGGAAATCTATACGTTTTTCTGTATTAAAGTTCCGGATTTCGAAGACCAACGAACCGCTGCTATTGGCAGCAGGCGTGTCAGCCCGGAACCTGATCGTGTTCCAGACTTCTCCTTCTGTGTAGGATTCCAGCCAAATTTTGGATGGCGCATTGCGTGTATAATTATTCAGGTAGAAAGATTCCATTTGCTGCCTGTTGTCAAGCAATTCGTAAATAAATTGCCCGAAAAGCCATGTTGCATTTTTGTCGACCAATTCAGCCTTAAGTTCCTTGTCAAAAATGCCGGTCAAAGCTCCTTTTTCAAAGTCCACTTCAAGTTTGTACCATTGATTTTCAAAAATATTAGCAGGGTGAGCCAAAGGTGCATTTTCCTGGTAGTTTTGTTCAGGAAAAACACTTATCCTATATTTTTTGAATCCAAATGCCGGAATATCATCAACCCAAATCGCCCAATAAGTACCGTCAGAATGCCGTTCAACCGGTTGGGCTTTCAGCTCCCGGCCATCTTTATCATTAATGGAAAATCGTGTGTATCTTGGGATGGTTTGGTGGTCAATATACACGGTGATCAGGCCGCTCCGATTCCAATTGAGCGTATTGTAAACGACCAAAGAAGGTTCTTTTGACTTCTCAATATGATTTTGAAGCAAACCAAGGGTTTCTTCTCTGAGCATTCTTGCTCTCCGGCTTGCTTCCCAGGCATAGGATTCCTTCAATCCTCTTTGCTCCATGGAATATTTGTGGAAAGGTTCCCGGACACTCGCATGGTATCCTACGGTATGTTCGGTATAAAACAACATGGCTTCATGCGCTTCTTCGAGACGATCGGTTATTTTTTCAGGAAATTCAGACCTCTGCATGGCGGCCATGACCATTCCTGAACCAGTTGCGGTCAGAATTCCCTGTGCATCCCGGATCTCTGCCACTTCGCGGGCAGAAGCGCCAAAACCGTCTGTCCACCAATCAGGCCATGCACCGCGGATCACCTCAAATTCATTCCCGTGTTCTTTTTCCATAGTTTCGAAAAATGAAGTGGCGGATGCGGTTTTGAGTTTCGGCCATTCGTATTTTTCATTCCATTTTTTGATGGCCTGACTCATAAAGGTCGAAGGCGCTGAGTTATCAGTGATAAAACCAGAATGCTGAAGTGAGATCAGATCATACTGGTAACCCTTTTGTTCCAGTTCCATCAGGTAGGTCAACAAAGATTCCTCAAACACATTAAAATCGCTTGACTGGACCTTGAATTCGGTGTTTCCGATCATATAATGTTCACCCCGGTATGCCAGTATCCTGTTGCCTGAAGGAGATTCCCACCAAAACAGGGTAGGCTTATCAAAACAGATCAATGCCCTGTGGCCATGCGTACCCATATTCAGGTACTTAACACCCAGATCCGGATAATAATCTGCCAGACACCACGCGATGCCGTTCACATCGTTTTGCATGGCTGTTTTGACTTCTATGCCCAACTCCTTAAAAGTCTTGAATGGTCGGAGAGAAGCCGTTATGGTCTGTTCATCGGGTAATTCGTCGAAATTGAAGTACATGCCGGTGATCTCTATCCTTTGTTCCTTGATCCTTTTGAGCAGCCTTTGGATCTGGTCTTCCGGCCTGCTTTTAATGTACGCATCAACTGCCCAGGAAGCTTCGCAGGTCCATTTGAAGCGGGCTTCTTCCGGGTAGTGATCGGTTTGATCGCAATAATCCAGTGCATAATCGATGTAGCGCAGGTGATCGCCCAGGATCTCCGTTTGTGACCTGGTATAACCGATGTCGGTGTGTGAATGCTGGACAAAATTGACCCGCCATTTTTTAACAGGCATCAGTTCGATTTTACCGGAATAGGTTTTGTCAGCTACTTTTAACTTGTATGGCAAAATTTTTTTGATGTCTGTGACAGGCAAATTAACATTGACGTGATTGTATCCGTAATTTACAGTGGTTTCGGTGACCAATTGATCAGCGATATACAATCTGGCTTTGCCCGGTTTTCCAAAATGAAGGATCCCTGCGATGCCGAGCTGGTGCTTTTTTTTGCCATCGGATATCACCGCCGGAAATGCTTTTAATTGTACCCCATTGGTCAAAGGAAAGGTAAAGGTCATATACCAACTGGTTTTTTCGAACTTTCCTCCGGTCATTTTGAGTGTCAGGGGCTTACCTTTTTCCAATGCTTTAGCTGGCATGGTCAACACCAGGAAACCGAAGCGATCCCCATGCTGATCGATCATATCCTTCCTGAATTTCAGTTGGGATCCATCGGGAGAAAGCTGCGACCATTGGTTGCTGCCATCTGCCCAAAATGTAAATTTTTTGCCGCCATTCACTTCCAGATCAAAACTGGCCAGTCCGGGTGAAGATCCGATGCCTGCCAACCAAACGAAAGAGACGGAATCGGTTTTGACTTTTGCCGGAACAGGTGCGGTCCTCCATTCCATGGAAGAATGTCCGTCTGTAGCCCTGATCAGCATACTCTCTTTTGCGATCTGAATGGATGAATGGTACCTGAAGTCCACACCCGAGATCTTCTCTGCAAAACCATTCACAAAGCTGGTCCTTTCAGACAGATCCGTTTGCGCATGGAGCAGACTGATGAAGACCAAAAATACGATTGAAAAAGAAAATTTATACCACATTTTTGCCATATAT